>Ga0181565_10001707_pt1 | contig 16773 bp, 15 predicted proteins | sample 101ome_16_FD_129661 | JGI IMG/M metagenome (GOLD analysis project Ga0181565, IMG submission 129661) | Coastal salt marsh microbial communities from the Groves Creek Marsh, Skidaway Island, Georgia - 101401AT metaG (megahit assembly) | ecosystem: Environmental > Aquatic > Marine > Intertidal... | reverse complement strand
GATTTGATAAATTTCATCTACGCAAAGCAAATGCCATTACCTAGCGTTAAGCCAAATGTCCCACCTTGACGTAAATCAGCGCGCCATCGTCTTTAGTGAACGGCTGATGTTCACTCATATGAGGCGAACGCAACCATGTCCCAACGGGATAGACGCCATGCTCGTCATAAAAGGTACCCTCTAGGACTAGAATTTCTTCACCACCCCAGTGTGTATGAGATTGAAATCTTGTATTAGGTGCCCATTTCACGAGTGCAACATGCTCTCCTCCGAATTCATGTAGCGGCATTACACTCAAACCCGGGACTAAGCCTGGTCGCCACGACTGGGTGTTGGTATCGATGGCTTTCTGCGAGGTATCCTCCTCGGAGAACTGGTGCAACTTAACGAAAATAGTCGCTCCCTCAGGGCCAACTTGGGGAGTATGAGAGGTACCTATTGGATTTCTTAGATAGGAGCCAGCAGGATACAAACCATGCTCATCACCAAATATTCCTTCTAACACCAATATTTCTTCACCACCACCATGGGTGTGCTGAGAAAACTCGCTATTGGGCGCATAACGCACCAAGGATGTTGCACGAGCTACCTCTTCTCCCACTCTGTCGAGCATCATTCTTTCCACGCCAGGCATAGGTGAATCAACCCAGCAATAATCTTTCGGCTCAACCACACATTTGGCATTAAAATCAGAACGAATATTTGGCACTTAAGTCTCTCCTGCTCTTAGTCTTCCATTCAATATTACGCCCATAAGGGCTCTACAGCTCAACTTAACAGTGAAGATCGTTATTAGGTAAAGCTTATGCAATAAATGCCGATCAAGTTACTATGCGTCGAGGGATAGCAATCATGAAGTGTAAAAAGTGCCTACAAAAAATTGAAGGAAAAACCTTTTGGCAGCATTTCTGTCGTCATTGCGCCGTTGCGCTCGCCGCTGAAGAGCATCAAAAAGAGCATCAAACCTTAGCCCCTTTAAAAAGTATCCGATTATTAGCTAACGCCTCTTAATGAGACCATCGGCTCGATAAACACAAATATTTTATTCATCGTAAAACAACACTATACTCAACAAAACTTTTCTGAGGCTATGACTATGAAAGCAAACGTTGGTGGATCTGATAAAGCCGCACGTTTTATATTTGGCGGTTTGATTATTGCTGTTGGTGTTTATTACCAATCTTGGTGGGGTGCTATTGGACTCGTGCCACTGTTAACGGCTAGCGTTAGTTATTGCCCAGCCTACTCGCTATTAGGTTTTTCTAGCGATAAAAACACTAATCAGAAATAGGTAGCTGAATACTGAGCGTAGCACCTTGGTTTTCACCTGGTGATGATGCAGAAAGACGGCCATTCATTTTTTCCACAATAAAACTGGCTATGCTCAAGCCAACCCCATCACTAGTTTCACCAGCATGAATCGTTCTGAAAAGCTTCATCATTGATTCAAGATCGTGCTGGTTTTCAATTCCGACACCGTTATCTTGGACGGTAATGGTAATGCCCGTGTCTGACCTATGTTGCTTAATAACAATTCTTCCTTTTTGATCCGGCCTTAAATTTTTACACGCATTATCAATCAACTCGCGAAACAGTAATGTTAATTCATCTCGATCACTTCGAACTTGAATCTTAGGATCGATATCAAACTCTATTGTATCGGTGTAGGTTTTACGAAAATCGACGCTTAAATCTATTAATAGTTTAGAGACATCAATAGTTTCAATGACCAAAACGCTTGTTTGCAGGCGGCTAAGTTGAGTAAGTCTTTCAACCATACCATTCAAACGGGCAGATGCAGCCTCGATGCGAGAAAGATAGAGCTGCTCTTGGGTGGATAACTTACCCTCGCTATCACTGGCTAGCATACGGGTAAAACCTGATATAGCGCGAATGGGAGTCCGTAAGTCGTGGCTTATGGCATAGATAAACTGTCTAAAATTGTCGGTTAATGTGTCGTTACGTTCAGCACAGTCTTGCGTGGTATTTTGCAGACTATCAATTCTTTGTAAACTCTGCTGCAGTGTTTTAACTTGATTTAAGATCATTTGTTGCAAGCGATTAATCGGATAAATACAAATAGCCGCAACCAAAACAGCGTTTACAGCGTGGCCCAACGTAGCTAACCAGTCGCCGTCGTAAATAGTAAAGCAGACGTAAAACTGACCAATAAACACGCCTACAAGAATCAAATAGCTTCCCTTGGACGAATAGGCAAAAGAGAATAACACCGCCCCGAGGACTAGAATTAACAGGCTTCGATATTGTGAAGAATTTTCGAGACCAGAAAAGATACCATTTCCCAAAATAACCATGGAAAAAATCACGATAACTAATGTACTCGGTAGACGGCTTCTTAAAAAATAAATCCCAAAAAGAAATAGCGTTGATAGTGACCTTATCCACACTAGAGTATTTTCAAATGAAGCAATAGACATCAACACCGACGCTACCGAGGAAAACAGGACCACCTTCAGAACGGCTTCTCTTTGATCAGCAAATATATCTTTCAGATCTTTGTGCAAAATTTTCTTTGAACCCCAGTAGTTTGATTCGCCTTGAGCTGTTGGGTAGAATGCCCGGTTTTCCCAAGGTAGTCACCCTTATGATAGACCACATTAAGCGCGAATGGTTATTTAATATTCGCGGAGACTTACTCGCAGGCACCGTCGTTGCCCTCGCCCTTATCCCAGAAGCCATTGCATTTTCAATAATTGCAGGCGTTGACCCCAAAGTCGGGCTATATGCATCATTTTGTATTGCGGTTGTGATTGCATTTGTGGGGGGTCGCCCGGGTATGATCTCAGCTGCAACGGGTGCAATGGCCCTGTTAATGGTGACGCTGGTCAAAGAACATGGCCTACAATACCTGCTTGCAGCTACGTTGTTGACGGGGGTATTGCAAATTTTTGCTGGCTACATCCGCCTTGGCAATTTAATGCGTTTTGTTTCCCGTTCGGTAATGACCGGTTTCGTAAATGCTTTAGCGATATTAATTTTTATGGCTCAATTACCTGAGCTTACCGGGGTTAGCTGGCATGTATATGCGATGACCGCTGCAGGTTTAGGTATTATTTATCTTTTTCCCTATGTTCCTATGATAGGAAAATCACTACCTTCGCCACTCGTTTGTATTCTTACCATGACAGCGATTGCTATCGGGTTTGATATTGATATTCGCACTGTCGCTGACATGGGCGAGCTGCCCGACACCCTACCCATCTTCCTCTGGCCAGATGTACCCCTTAACTTTGAAACTCTGCAAATCATTGCACCCTATTCCATAGGGTTGGCGCTTGTAGGCTTATTAGAGACCATGATGACGGCCTCAATCGTTGATGACTTAACTGATACTAGCAGCGATCGAGATCGCGAATGTCGCGGCCAGGGCATCTCAAATATAGCCGCAGGATGTCTTGGTGGTATGGCGGGATGCGCTATGATAGGACAGTCGGTGATCAACGTTAAATCGGGTGGACGGGGTCGTTTGTCAACGTTGTTTGCAGGCGTTTTACTGCTGATCATGGTGGTATTTCTGGATGAATGGATCGGCCGTATTCCAATGGCGGCACTCGTAGCAGTAATGATTATGGTTTCTATTGGTACGTTTTCTTGGTCGTCCATTAGGGATCTTAAAAGCCACCCTATTTCGTCTAACATCGTTATGATAAGTACGGTGGTTGTGGTTGTCATGACTCACAATCTAGCGCTGGGTGTATTTGTTGGAGTACTTCTGGCTGCATTATTTTTTGCAAATAAAATTGGCCGTTTTATGGCGGTTGAAACTCATAGCGAAGATAATGGTCAGCATCGTCTTTATACCGTTATTGGGCAAGTATTCTTTGCATCCTCAGAGCAATTCTTAGCCGCCTTTGACTTTAAAGAAGTGGTTGAAAAAGTCACCATTGATGTTAGCCAAGCACATTTTTGGGACCTCACCTCAGTGGCTGCTCTCGATAAGGTGATCATTCGCTTTAGGCGAGAAGGCTGTGATGTTGAGGTGGTCGGTATGAATCAAGCATCGAGTACAGTGGTTGATAAATTTGGTGTACACAATAACCCACAAGAAGTCGCCAAACTTCTTGGCGGTCACTAAGGGAAGCAGTTATGAAAAAAATTATTGCCTGCATTGATGGCTCAAGCATTGGTGATGCAGTATGTGATGCTGCCGCCTGGGCCGCCAACACGCTGGATGCGCCATTGATGCTGCTTCACACCGTAGAAAAATCTGATTTTAATGCCGCAGATTTATCTGGCACTATCGGCCTTGATGCGAGAGAAGCTTTACTCAAAGAATTGGCCGACTTGGATGCAAAACGCAACAAACTGGCCGTTGACCATGGTAAAGCGGTACTTGAAGCCGCTAAACAACGCGCTATTGATGATGGCGCAACTTCTGTTGAAACGCTGCAGCGCCATGGTGATGTGCTTGATGCCCTTGAAGAAAAAAGCGATGAAATTCGTCTCATCGTCATGGGTCGCAATGGCGGAAGCCAACAAGTTTCAGACCATCTAGGGTCGCATGCTGAGCGTGCTGCGCGCGTTCGCAATGAGCCACTATTACTCACCGTGGGGCCTTTTGATCCCCCCCAAAATTTTATGATCGCCTATGATGGAAGATCAACAAGTGTTAATGCATTAAAAAGAATCGCAGAAAGCAATTTAGTGAAGGGGCTCCCCTGCCATATTGTCACGGTGGGAGAAAATAATGTCGCCAATCAAGCTCGCCAGGCTGATGCAGCACAGTTCATGATTGAATATGGATTTGACGTTACCACCGACTTGATTCCGGGCAATATCTTCAATGTACTTAAGTCTTACCAAAGCCATCACAATATCGACCTTTTAGTGATGGGCGCATACGGGCACTCGGCAGTAAGAGAGTTTTTTGTGGGTAGCAATACCACTCGGATGCTTTCTACCAGTAAAAAACCATTACTCATCATCAAATAGCTTATAAAATCGCGGCTCCGGTCGCGATTTTTATATCCGCCACTAGCCAACAAAAAAGTCGATGGTCTATATTTAAACTCTACTTTGGAGCAAGACATGACTGAAAACATGCCTACACCGCATTTGCGAAGATTTATTATTAGTGGTGCAACGTGTGCTGGCTGTGTACGCAAGATTGAAAATACTCTCGCCAAGCTTGAAGGTGTGGACAGCGCCAGTATCAATTTTGCAGATAGAAGTCTAAGTATTGCCGGCTCTTTGGCCAGTGAGGCTATCCAGGCAGCCATCGAAGGAATTGGTTATGGGGCAGAAGAGCAATCGACTAACTCTCTTCAAGATGCAGAGAAAGCCAAAGATGAACAATACCATCTAGAAAAACGTTTACTTCAAAAACAAGCGGCGGTAGCTCTACTTCCTGGTATAGCAATGATGGCATGGAGCCTTTCAGGCGAAGGAATGGCGGTCACATCCGCTGAATCTCAATTTAAGTGGGGATTTATAGGCTTAGTCACTTTATTCTCCATGGCTTTTGCCGGCCACCAAATTTTTACAACCGGCTGGAAAAGCCTCCGTCATTTTGCTCCCAATATGGATACTTTAGTAGCAATAGGCACGGGGACTGCCTGGTTGTATTCAGCGGGCGTTGTCATGTTCTATCAAGTACTCCCCAATGAAGCCAAACATGTCTATTTTGAAGCTTCTACCATGATTATTGGTTTCGTTAACCTCGGTAGGCTGCTAGAGCATAATGCGCGCCATAAAACAGGCACGGCGATACGCGCGCTACTTTCACTGCAGGTAAAAAATGCCTGGTTAATCGGCGAAGACAAGGAAACAGCTTGCCCTGTCGAAGCCGTCGGTATAGGTAAATACATTAGAGTTAGACCGGGTGAGACCATACCATTAGACGGAGAAATTACTGAGGGTAATGGGGTTATTGATGAATCTATGCTCAGCGGAGAAGCGGTACCCGTTGAAAAAACAGTTGGCGACAGCGTATTTGCCGGCTGCATCAATGGTACTAGCAGCTTCATTATGATGGTTACTGCTCGCAGCAATGATTCAACACTTGCTAATATCGTCCGCTCTGTCCAGCAAGCTCAGGGAGCGAAACCTCCTATCGGTCAACTGGCTGATGCTATAGCTGCTGTTTTTGTCCCCGTCATTCTTGCAATAGCTATTATTGCAGCATCGCTTTGGTGGTTTTTAGGCCCCGTACCTCAGGGTGTTTATGCACTTGTGGTTGGGGTATCCGTGCTGATCATAGCCTGCCCTTGCGCTCTGGGGCTCGCTACGCCAATGTCTGTTATGGTAGGCGTAGGTCGGGCCGCACAACTTGGCATTCTTATCCGCAATGGTGATGCACTTCAAGCTGCTTCTAATATCAATACGATAGTGATCGACAAAACCGGTACACTCACCGTGGGCAAGCCCGTTGTCAGCCATGCCGAACTGGAAAAAAATGCAGATAAACAACGCTTATTTAGCTTAATACGCTCGCTAGAAAATCATTCCGAACACCCACTAGCCAATGCACTTATTACTTATTGCCAAACTCATGGTGGCCAAAGCTACACGGTTGAATCAGTGAGTATTGAGAGAGGGCTTGGGCTAAGTGGTCACGTTGATAAAGAACACGTTTGTATAGGCAGCGAACGTTACATGGCATCTTTGGGTATTACCGTACCTGCGCACCAACAAGACGATGGCTTAAGTGTGGTGTATGTGGCAATTAATAATCAATTTTCGGCACGTATTTTCTTTGAGGATCCCCTGCGAGACGATTCATTGGCAGCGGTAAATCGTTTACAGGCAAGGGGTATTGAATGCGTGATTGTTAGTGGCGATAGCGAAACGAGTGTTGCCGCCGCTGCCCGAGCTCTCGGAATTAAACAATATCACGCTCGCTCATTACCAGAAGACAAATTAGCTTACATTAGGTCGCTTCAACAAACAGGAAAAAAAGTGGCCATGGCGGGGGATGGCATTAACGATGCACCTGCCCTAGCCCAAGCCGATATTAGTTTCGCCATGGGCTCTGGAACAGATGTTGCCGTATCCAGTTCCGACATTGCCTTAATGCGCAACGCTTTAAGCTCAGTCGCTGATGCTATAGCCGTTAGCGAAGCTACGATAAGAAATATTAAGCAAAATCTCTTTTGGGCATTTGCTTACAATATTTTGAGCATACCCGTGGCGGCAGGAGTTCTGTACCCATTCACGGGTGAGCTACTTAATCCGATGTTAGCTGGCGCCGCCATGGCGCTTTCTTCTGTCACGGTTGCCAGCAATGCAAACCGCCTGCGCTGGAAAACGCTTAGGACCTGAGCCAAACGTCCTCAATCCAGTCCCACAGGCTATCCCACTGCTGCTCTGTATCAAAATCTCCAAGATGACGATGCCAAAATTGAATTTCACCATCTTCATGATTGATACAATAAAAGCCGTCAGCAACTTCACATACCACCATATACTCTCGGGGCATACCTTCATCCCAAGCTTGAGCGGTCACGTCAGCCAAATAAGTATGTGACTGCGGGTCAGCAACGGTGACGGGCTCTAAGCTGCCATATACCGTATCTGAGGCCTGTAAGAGATAACTTCTCAATGAAGGATGCACAGGCAATAACAGTGTTTCCTCCACTTCTAAAATATCGTCCTCTTCTGGTAATTCCAAGGGTACTGGAACACGTTCCGATAACTCGTTCAATTGATCTATTATATCTTCCATAGTATTCCTACTGTCTCAATTGACGCCAATCGGGAAGCTCAATATCCCGTGAACTTCGTAGCGGGCTAATATCAATACCGCCGCGTCGTAAGTATCGGGCGTAAACGGTTAACTCTTTGAGATCAAATCGTTGCCACAGGTGACTAAAAATTGTTTCTACGCACAACTCATGAAAGTCTTGTTGATTTCGGAAAGACACAATATACCTAAGCAAAGAGGCCTCATCGATAGCTTGGCCAGAGTACTCAATGTATACAGAAGCCCAGTCAGGCTGAGACGTCACAGGGCACAATGAGCGAAGCAAATTTGAATACACTCTTCGCTTTTCAACCATGCTATTAGTGGCGATTAATAGTGATGGGTCCGTTTGATAAACATCAATCGTGATATCCTGGTGGTCCAAACACTCGCCTTCAAAAGCATCAATCGCAAAGTGTTGCGCATGTTCTACGTCTTGCAGTAACAACTCTACCTGCGCACCTACACAACGACTGATGTCTTGTTGCATCAACGCTTCAACCTGCTCTGTACTAGCAAAGGTTGATTGATTAAAACTATTAAAATAAAGCTTGAGTGACTTCGATTCCACAATACAGGGCGAATGATACGGAACCACCAACTTGGCAACTTTGACTTGTGGCAAGCCTTTTTCATTCAGCCAAGAGATTTCATAGGCATTCCAGATATCCTTGCCGACAAAAATGGATGGATCAATCGACAAACTCTTTCGCCCCATCGCTCGTTCAATAGGTGCCAGTAATGAAGCGTCGTAGTTAAAGCTGTAGCCAGTCTCTTTACCTAAGGGAATATCATGCATAAGTCACTCCTACGTACGAATACGACGACCCGTTTCAAGTAGGTAGTAGGCGACGCTACCGATCACTACAATGAAGGCCACAATCATTCCAAAAGCCACCCGATAATCAATATCTGAAACGCCGATAATTCCATATCTAAACGTGTTGACCATGTACAGCATTGGGTTGATCTTAGACACTCCAGCCCAAAATTCTGGCAACAGGGAGACCGAGTAAAAAACACCACCTAAATAGATCAAAGGCGTCAGAATAAAGGTAGGAATAATATTGATATCGTCAAAACTATTCGCATAAACCGCATTGATAAAGCCTGCCAAAGAAAACATGATAGACGTCAAAATGACAGTGAGTAGCGTTATCCCCATGTGCTGAATATTTAAGTCAGTAAAGAACGTCGACATTAGCGTGACAATGGCTCCCACACACAAGCCACGAGCTACACCGCCAAACACGTAACCGCTTAAAATAACAAAGCTTGGAGTTGGGGATACCAATAACTCTTCAATACTTTTGTTAAATTTCGCACCAAAAAATGAAGATACGACATTCGAGTAGGAATTATTGATAACCGACATCATAATCAAGCCGGGCACAACAAACTCCATATAACTAAAGCCACCCATATCACCGATGCGTGAGCCAATCAGCTTACCAAAGATAACAAAATACAAAGTCATGGTGATTGCTGGTGGCACAAGGGTTTGTACCCAAATACGCATAAAGCGACGAATCTCTTTGCGCACCAACGTCACAAAAGCCGTTAGCATTTCTGCATAATTCATGCATTTTCTCCCTGCGATGGATTCAATAATTCGACAAAAAGCTCTTCAAGTCGATTCGCTCGGGTGCGCATCGAGGCGATCTCCACCCCGCTATCAGCAAGTAATGAAAAAATAGCATTCAGGGATTGACCCTTGTCGACTTCAATTTCTAAGGTGCGGTCATCGACCCGATTTACTTTATGACCAGTCACAGAAATATCGAGCGGCAAGTCATGGACACTATCCAGCACAAACACTTCTTTTTTGAGCCTGCGTAACAAACTCTTCATGTCAGTATTTTCGACGATTTCACCTTGATTAATAATGGCGATGTTCTTGCAAAGTTGTTCGGCTTCTTCAAGATAGTGAGTTGTCAGAATAATGGTGGTGCCTTGCTGATTAATCTTTTGGATAAACTTCCACATTGAACGTCTCAGCTCAATATCTACCCCTGCCGTTGGCTCATCAAGAATTAACAAACGAGGCTTATGGATAAGCGCACGAGCAATCATCAATCGACGCTTCATTCCCCCCGACAATGTTCTAGAAGGCACCATGCGCTTTTCCCAAAGCCCGAGTTCTTTTAAAAACACCTCAGCATTTTTGACGGCTTCAGCACGAGGCATACCGTAATATCCCGCTTGATTGACCAAAATATCAAAAGGCTTTTCGAAAATATTAAAATTAAATTCCTGTGGCACGATACCTATATCGCGCTTGGCCTTAGGGAAATTATCATCAATGTCGGTACCGAATACTGCAACGCTACCGGCCGTCTTGTTAACAAGCGATGAAATAATGCCGATAGTGGTTGATTTACCCGCACCATTAGGTCCAAGTAACGCAAAAAAATCTCCAGCCTGGACATCCAAATCAATGCCTTTTAGCGCTTGAAAGCCGTTACTGTAAGTTTTTGTTAATCCGCGAATAGAAATAGCGGCTGGATCAGACATAAGCGTCCCCAAGTGTTAAAATGTGGTTTAAGACTTTTTTAGATAAAACGCAAATTATACACAAACTCTGTCCTAGATGGGCGGACAAAGCGAGATTCAAAGATGGATTATCAGGGTTATCACCGTCAATTGTTGACACAATTACTTCAAACTGTTGAAACGACGCCACCCTTTGCCGGAAAGAGCTTTAGTTCTCAGGATCACGAATTTCTTACACGGCTTAAATCCTTGGTGTCTGCCACACACATCAATGAAGCGTTTTTCAGCGAGGGGCAAGCACTGCTATGCCAAATTGTTGCCAGCTACCCCCACCTAACACCCGCCGTATCGCGCGATTTATTTTGGTATTTTAGTGGCGATTGTATGCACTTTTTAACCGATGAAGAAATTGATAAATACTCTCAACTCGATGAATTACGATACGAAGCAGAAAGTCGTGGAGCTAGCTTCAACATACTAGAAGTCAAGCGAACTATACAAGAGATTCATTAAGGAAAAGGTGGCGTCCCCTAGGGGGTTCGAACCCCTGTTCTCGCCGTGAAAGGGCGATGTCCTAGGCCACTAGACGAAGGGGACAAATTGGAGCGGGATATCGGGTTCGAACCGACGACCTATACCTTGGCAAGGTATCGCTCTACCAACTGAGCTAATCCCGCACACGAAACCCATGATGGGTAAAAAAAAGTGGCGTCCCCTAGGGGGTTCGAACCCCTGTTCTCGCCGTGAAAGGGCGATGTCCTAGGCCACTAGACGAAGGGGACGCAGTCCCTTGATTAGCGCGTGTGCGCCGCTTCAATCAAGATGGCGCGCATTTTAGGGAGCGCTCGCCCCCGAGTCAAGCTAAAGGGGAAAAAAAATCTATTTTTTTAAAAACTTTCCCAAAGTCTGCCGACTATACTTAATGTATTCACCGCTTTAAAAGAGAATTACGTGTCAAAGACAACTGTAGTCATTATTCTTGCTTGCATCTTGCTAATGGTATTTACCTCAGCCATTTTGCAGGCTGCCGACAAAAAAAGGCGAGAGCGTCAGCGTAAAACGGCTATCTTGCGGCAACGCGCTACTCTTTTACAGGATTTGTTGGTTGACGATAGCAATAGAGTCCTATCCCCTCGCCTACGCCTCATGGTACTTCACAAGCTCAGAAATCTTTATGGCAACTTAACGCAACTCAACCCTAGGGATAGTGCACTTGCCTCCAGACTTGAGCAAACCATTGTAATGATGAGCGCGATTCAAGAACATCTGAGCGCGCCGTTTGAAATGGACATTCCCGATACTGTTGCGGGGTTAAGTGATGCAAAAAACGCGATTAGAACACTTGGAAAATTGCTCAACAATATGATTGATGCAAAAACCATCAGCGCTAAAGACTCAGCCCCGCTCAAAATGGATTTACAGCACGCCATGCTAGAGCTGCAAATTAAAAGCCATGAAATTGCCGCCAATGAAGCTATGCAAGATAAACGCTTTAGCGTTGTTGTACACAACTGCACCACCTGCTTAAATCTTTTGCAGCGTTCTAAGCGACCTGACAAATTGACCAAAACCAATGAGCTTCAGGCATTAGCCACCGAAGCCCAACAGCAAATGCAGGCGATTAGCGATAAAAAATCTAAAGAACGTGAACGAATGGAGCGCGACTGGCAAGAAATTGAGGAAGAAGACAGTATTTTTATCAAGAAACATGCCTATGATGATTAGCCAACACGCTGATTCATAAACCCTAAAAACCATGCGATAAATTAGGACGATGAAGCTGAAATTTCAGTGGGTTAGCCATGCGACAAGTGTTAATATTAGCGATTAGTTGATTAACAACTGTAAATTGGTTTTTACAAGAAACCCACAATTTTCGCCGAACCCAGTTAAAACAGCCGGTCGGCCCAGCCAGCAGGTATTTTGATCGCCATGAGTAAGGTTAAACACCTATTTTCCTACGATAAGTATTGGGCTGAATGTTATGGCCCAGCTCCCTTTCTTCCAACGACGCGTGAAGAGATGGATGCTCTCGGCTGGGATAGTTGCGATATTATTATTGTTACAGGCGATGCCTACGTTGACCATCCAAGTTTTGGGATGGCAGTTATTGGGCGTAACCTCGAAGCCCAAGGCTATCGAGTAGGTATTATCGACCAACCTACCTGGCATGATGCCAGTGACTTCAAAAGACTCGGTAAACCCAACCTTTATTTTGGTGTTGCTGCCGGTAACATGGACTCAATGATCAACCGCTATACCGCGGATAAGAAACTACGTCACGATGATGCCTACACGCCAAACAATGAGGGCGGTAAGCGTCCTGATCGAGCTTCACTGGTCTATTCCCAGCGCTGTCGCGAAGCCTATAAAGATGTTCCTATCATCCTTGGCGGCATTGAAGCCTCTCTTCGTCGTTTGGCCCACTATGATTACTGGAGTGAAAAAGTCCGTCGCTCGGTGTTGATAGATGCTAAAGCCGATTTATTAATTTATGGCAATGCCGAGCGGGCCATTGTTGATATCACCCACCGCATTGCTCGCGGAGAATCTATCGATAGTATCCGTGATGTACGCGGTACCGCGTTTATACTTAACAAACTTCCCAACGATGTCGCCTACATCGACTCTCGAGACGTAGACAAGGTCGGTCGAGTTGACCCCATACCTAACCCCTACGAAGCCATGGATAGCAATCCAAGCATCGTTGTAGAGGGTGATGGCGACACCTCCGTGGTAAACGTCGTTGATCTCGACAAAGCGGCGGCTGCAAAAATCGCCAAAGAAGCAACTATCGTACTTCCCTCCTACGAAGAAGTGGTTGAAGACAAAGTGCACTACGCGCATGCCTCGCGTGTATTTCACTTAGAAACCAACCCTGGTAACGCACGCTCATTGGTTCAAAAACACGGGCAGCGTTTTGTTTGGCAAAACCCACCACCCATTCCATTGGAAACCGACGAGCTAGATTCAGTTTTTGAGCTTCCCTATCAGCGCATTCCGCACCCAAAATACGGCGATGCAAAAATTCCAGCTTATGAAATGATTCGCTTCTCGGTTAATATTATGCGCGGCTGCTTCGGTGGTTGCTCATTTTGCTCGATTACCGAGCACGAAGGTCGAATTATTCAAAGTCGCTCTGAAGACTCCATTCTTCGTGAAATTGAAAATATTCGCGATAAAACACCCGGTTTTACAGGGACTATTTCCGATCTTGGTGGACCTACCGCCAATATGTGGCGCCTAGCCTGCAAGAGTAAAGAAATCGAGGCTAGCTGCCGACGTCCAGCCTGTGTTTATCCCACCATTTGCAAGAATCTTGATACCGATCAGACGCCACTGGTTAACCTCTACCGAAAAGCGCGCGATATCGGTGGTGTGAAGCGTATCTTAATCGCCTCGGGCTTGCGGTATGACTTGGCTGTAGAAACCCCTGAGTATGTTGAGGAGCTTGTTAAACACCATGTCGGTGGCTATCTTAAGATCGCCCCTGAGCACACCGAAGATGGACCACTCAGTAAAATGATGAAGCCCGGTATGGGCACTTATGACCGCTTCAAAGAAATGTTTGATAAGTACTCCAAAGAAGCCGGCAAAGAACAGTACTTGATTCCCTACTTTATCGCCGCCCATCCAGGCACCAGCGATGAGGACATGATGAATCTTGCCCTGTGGTTGAAGCGCAACGGTTTCAGAGCTGACCAGGTGCAAACCTTCTATCCTTCACCCATGGCCAATGCCACCGCGATGTATTACACAGAGAAAAATCCGCTGGGTCGAGTCACTCACTCTAGTGAGAGCGTATTTACCGCCAAAGGATTAAAAGCTCGTCGTCTCCACAAAGCGTTTTTACGCTATCACGACCCGGAAAATTGGCCTTTGTTGCGTGAGACCCTAAAACGCTTGGGCCGTGCCGATCTCATTGGTAACGGTAAAAAGCACCTGATCCCCCGCGAACAGCCGCGTGGTGCTTTTGCTAAAGCCGGCACAGGGAAAACCTTTGCTACCCAGCACACTGGTTTACCCAAAACACCGCGCCACATGCCAAAGAAGCGCGGCGGTAAACCAAAGCTTAGAAGTCGTTAATTGTTGCGGTGCTGGATGTGCCAACATTTGTGAATGTTGGCATGTCTCGCAAAATCTTTATCGATGGTCTGGCTTGTTACGTCTTCAACGCTGTATTTAGACACTAAACCCTGATCGATGACAAAGCGGCGGTAATTATTGGAAAAGATCAACAATCCATCTTTCGCCAAACGTGCCATACAACCCTCTACAAGCGCCACGTGATCTCGCTGAACATCAAAAACTTCTTCCATACGTTTAGAATTTGAAAACGTCGGCGGGTCTAACAAAATCAAATCAAATTGTTGGTCAGCCTCACCCTGTAACCACTCTAAAACGTTGGCACGTTCAACGCGATGCTTAGCTTCACTAAAGCCATTAATGGCTAAATTTTTTGATAACCAACGTAAGTACGTATTAGACATATCAATACTTGTGGTGTACCAAGCGCCCCCTGCAGCGGCATGAATGGTCGCACTACCGGTATAGCAAAATAGATTCAGAAAGCGCTTACCTTGAGCGCGTTTTTCGATATCCAAACGCACCGGACGATGGTCTAAAAATAAACCGGTATCGAGATAATCACTTAGATTCACCAACAGCTTAACCTTTCCTTCGTTCACTTCGAAAAAGTCTTGCTGGGTATCAAATTTGTTGTATTGCTCAGCCCCTTTTTGACGTTGCCGCTGCTTTAAATAGAGCCATTGAGGGTTCACGCCCAATACTTCTGGAATAACAGCCATCACCTCATCGACGCGCTGCTGGGCGATGACTGGGTCAATAGTCTTAGGTGGTGCATATTCACTGACATGGACACGCGAGCCATAAATATCGACCGCCACGGCATATTCGGGCAAATCGGCATCGTACAATCGATAACACTCAATCCCCTGCTGTTTTGCCCACTTACCCGTGGTACGAAGATTTTTCTTGAGTCGATTGGCAAACATCTGTGCCCCGTCGCTCAGCTCGAGTTGCTCCTTACCAACAGTGGGAACCTCAGCACCAGGACGGTTAGCTGCATCTATAACAAAGGCTGAAGGCTCTACCTTGAATAACAACAACTTAGAGGGAATATTGCCATTTCTAAATTGGTATTGTTTATAACTGCGCAAGCCCATCCGCTTACCCAAGTTGGGATTGCCCGTGATCATAGCCAACTGCCAGCCTTCAAAGCCACGTCGCATACGCTCACCTAGATATTGGTAAAGATGGACTAGTGCTTCTTCATCTCCAAGGCGCTCTCCATAAGGTGGGTTAGTGACCACGAGACCCGGCAAAACTTCGGTATGCGTTGGAATAGCGAAATGCTGTAATTCTTTGCGCGAGACACGTACATATCGACTCAGACCGGCACGATCAATGTTTTCATCAGCGGCATTTAACGCTTTTACACTAGCATCGTAACCACGGATTTCGGGTAAACCACGATCCAAGCCTGCATCGCGGCGCTGCTCTGCTTCCGTAACCAAGCTACGCCAAACTGCCGGCACATGCCCTAGCCAACCGTCAAAACCAAAATAATCACGCTCCAGACCTGGTGCGATATCGGCGGCCATCATCGCCCCTTCAATCAGCAAGGTAGCCGAGCCACACATCGGGTCTAATAGTGCGCCACCCTGTTTTGCAATTGCAGGCCAACCTGCACGAATCAGAATGGCTGCCGCCAGGTTTTCTTTCAAGGGTGCCAAACCACCATCAAGACGGTAACCTCTGCGATGCAAACTTTCCCCAGATAAATCAAGGTAAAGGGTAAACTGCCCTTTGTTAAGGTGGCCATTGAGCTGGATATCTGGGCGCTGTTTAGCAATAGAGGGGCGCTCGCCATGGTTATCTTTAAAGTAATCAACCACAGCATCTTTGACTTTCAGTGCCCCGAAATGGGTATTTCGCAGATAGGACGCAGAACCATTAAAGTCAACCGAGAAGGTGCGCGTGGTATCGAGGTGCTCGTCCCAATCAATATCACGGCAAACCTTATAGAGGTCATCGATGTTTCTAACTGGGGCAGAAGCTAGCGGCAGCAAAATTTTATTGGCAAGACGACTCCACAAGCAGGCGCGATAAGCCACCTCAATAGCTCCTCCAAAGTGCACTCCGCCAACAGTGGCTTTGCAGTGCTCCGCACCCAACGAATTGAGCTCTTCGATAATCAGTTCTTCAAAGCCTTTAGGGCAAATTGCAAAAAACTGTTGTGACATATTTACTCCTCGGCTTCTTAGATCTTTTAGATCAAAAAGCCTGGTTTTATATTCTTTAAACCAATAAAAACGCTATTCTAGCGTGACGTAAGTATCAGATTTTACAAAGAATACTAATTTAAATAGCTCTTTGATATTAAAAAGGCACAATTTAGATCTTTTTTATAGTTCACTTTTTAATCAAGTCTTGTTGAACTGAAGATGCTCCTTTGGGAGACCAGAAGATAGTTTTCTACCTTCTGTTTTCAATCAAGCTAGAGGTAAGTCTATGAAAAAACAAAAAAGAGACAGCAGTGCTCGCAGCTTCAATAG
>Ga0181565_10001700_pt1 | contig 16813 bp, 10 predicted proteins | sample 101ome_16_FD_129661 | JGI IMG/M metagenome (GOLD analysis project Ga0181565, IMG submission 129661) | Coastal salt marsh microbial communities from the Groves Creek Marsh, Skidaway Island, Georgia - 101401AT metaG (megahit assembly) | ecosystem: Environmental > Aquatic > Marine > Intertidal... | reverse complement strand
TTTTTGACGCGCGCGCCCGAGCGGTGTCGAGGAAAGCGCGTGGTCGAGCTCGGCGCCGGAGTCGGTGAGTGTGGACTCGTCGCGGCGTGTTTGGGCGCGCACGTGTGTCTGACGGACGTGCGCGCGGTGGTGCAGAATGTGATTCGGAGGAATGTGGAACAAAACGGCGACGGCGAGGCGACGACGCGCGAGGCGTGGCCCGATTCGACGCGCGTCGGACGCGGAAGCGCGACGCGCGCGACGTTGGATTGGTGCGAACCGATACCAGAACATCCATTCGGGACGTCGACGACGGTCGGTTTTCGCGACGCCGATCTCATCATTGCCGCCGAGTGCGTGTGGCTTCGCGAGTTGCTTCCGCCGTTCGCAGCGACGGCGGCGACGCTGCTTACAAACGGCGTACCTGAGATGATTCTGAGCGTGCGCGACCGAAGTTCGACCGAGGACGCGTCGAGCGGGAAGGCGTTCGCGCACACGAACGAGGTTGTGCGCGAATTTGAAAACGCCGGGTGCGCGTTGACGACGCTGCATCGCCAACCCGCCGAGGACGATGGGAAAGACATCGTCGTGTTTCACATTCGCGCCGCGGATGATGGGTCTATAGAGTAGAGTAGAGTAGAGTAGATTGTAGTTGTATTTCGTACGATGGGTAGCTCGCGCACTCTCTTCATCGGTGGTTGGTACAGTCGTTCTTTTTCATTCTTTTTACATTTGTCACCCGTCGGCGGGTTGAAAAATACTCTTCAATAAATCCAAACTCGCCAACCCCTTGCTCTCGTCCACCATGGTTGGATTTTCCACCGCTTTTTGCTTGAACGTGCGCATGATTTTCTTCCTCTCCGCCTTATCCTCAACCTCCTTCTCGCGACGATACCTCTCCAACGCCTCCTCCTCCGTCTCGCCATCCTCAGCGCCGTCCTCCGCGCGTCTCTTCGCCCGACGCTCCTTCATCGCCTCCAACGCCTTGGCCTGATCAATCTTCGCCAAGAAAAAATCACGTTCCTTCTTCGCCACCGTCATCTCCAACTGCAACTTCTTCTCCCGCAGCGCCTTTTGATACTCCATCTCCTCCGTCAGGTTGTCCCACTTGAATTTCGGCAGATACTTGATGTTCCATAAATCGTAATAATGCGCGCTCCTCCGCTTCCCACCAACCTCTCGTCCGTGCAACATCGCCGCCGCTTTTTTCGCCTTCTTCTTATCCTTAAACTCCACCCACCCCTCGATGAATTTCTTCCCCGTGTTCCCGCCAAACTTTTTCCGTTTGGCGCGAATCGAAGGATCCTCCGCCGCGAGGTACATGCGATCCGTCTCCCCGAATTCGCTCAACAACTGCCGAAGTTTCATCGGTTTCATGAACGGAGGGATGGAGCCGAGGAAGACGACGCCGCGTCGCGCCTGGTCCTCGCGCGCGCGACGAAGGGCATCGGCGTCGAGCGGTGGTTTGGATGACGACGACGCGCCGCCGGTCGTCGTCGTCGGGACATCGTCGTCGTCGCGCGCGCCATCGTCGTCGCGCGCGTCGTCTTCAAACGTGGACACGGCGGCGAAACGATCATCGTCGGCGGCGTCCTCATCGACGACGTCGCGCGCGCGAGACGCGTCGCGACGCGCGCGCGCGCCCATGGGCGTCGAGGTGTGACGAGCGGTGTTTCGTAAACCCTAGGTTGAGTGCTCGTAAACCCTAGTATAGACCCGGGAGTGTGTGCCTCGGGACGACGCGCCTCGCGCGCGTCGCGCGCGTCAGACGTCGACCGCGCGCCGAGACGTCGCGAGCGACGGGACGGCGCGAACATGTCGAACGCGGGCGCGTCGCGCGGTGACGCGGACGCCGACACGTACGTTCGGCCCCTCGTGTGCGTCTTCGGCTCGATCAACATCGATCGCGTGTTTCGATGCGCGAGCGCGCTCCCGCGCGCGGGGGAGACGGTGGGCGATGCGACGTATGAAAAATCGCCGGGAGGGAAAGGGGCGAATCAGGCGTGCGCGGCGGCGCGGTGTGGCGCGCGCGTGACGTTCGTGGGGTGCGTGGGGGCGGGTGATGATTACTCGCTCGCCGCGTTGCGAGAGGCGGGCGTCGAGACGGAACTCGTGCGAAAGGTGGAGAACGGCGCGACCGGGACGGCGTGCGTGCTCGTGGATGCCAGTGGAGAGAATTTCATCGCGGTCGCGCCGGGGGTGAACGCGAAGGTGAACGCGGATGACGTGCCGCGGTGCGACGTGTTGTGTTTACAGTGCGAGGTGCCGGCGCGCGCGAATAAGCGAGCCATCGAGCGGGCGAGAGCGATGAATCCGAAGGTGCGCGTGATGTTGAATTACGCGCCGGCGAGCTCGATCGATTGGGGGTTGATTCTCTCGGCGTCGACGGTGTGCGTGAACGAAACCGAGCTCGCGATTTTACGAGAGGAATACGACCGGCGCGGAGGGAAAGTCTACCTGAAGAACGCGGGGGTGAAGGATTCAGATTGCTTCTTGGACACGCTCGTGGTGACGAGGGGCAAGAAACCCGCGCAGGAGACGCGCGTGCCCGCGGATGAGGCGACGAGCGGTAGTTCGCGTCTGGAATGGCTCTTAAAACCGCAGTTCCAAGACCACGACGAGTTTTTTGAAAAGAGAGTCAACATTCGCACCAAAGCCCGAGACGGTTTCGTGGACCGAGAGACGGGTATCGTGGACACCGTCGGCGCGGGCGATGCCTTCGTCGGCGCGTATTGCGCGTCGTGGGCGAGAGGTGACTTTCCGGAAATGAGGCTTAAAATGGCCACCGCCGCGGGGACGCTCGCGTGTCTCGAACCGGGCGCGCGACCGCTATCCGTCGTCAACGCCCGCAAGCGCGCTAGAGAAGTCATGTGCGAGATGGACGTCGGGACTCCGGCGAACTAGCCGTCCATCGCGCGTCCATCGCGCGTCCGTCCGTCTTGTAATAGTACTCGTCGCAGTTCGGAACAGTTACTTTCCTCGGATCTCTCTGATGAATTGACCTCGTCCCCGCACACGACGACGCGCGCGTCATGACGGCCGACGCCGCGCCTCGAGAGATCAGACTCGATGATTACGTCCCGTATCCGTTCTCGTTCGACGAGGTGCGCGACGCGCGACGATGGAGACGCGACGAAAAGTTGAATTCGTGAAAGTCTTTGCCCATCTTCATCCAATGAGATTCACGAGGACTGACGACGTCTCGCGCGTAGGTGACGCTCGATTTCGCGCTCGACGATGAATACGCGACGGTGACGGCGACGTCCAGGGTGACGCCGATCGAGGGACGCGATGGATCGGGTGGTTTGGTGTTGAATGGGAAGGAACCGTTTTTCGAGCTCGTGTCGGCACGCGTCGACGGCGAGAATCTCCCGGCGAGCGCGTACGTCGTTGAGGCGGACGGTGACGATACCGTCATGACGATTACGAGCGTGCCGACGACGACGTTCACGCTGGAGATCACGACCAAGTTTAAACCGCAGGAGAACACCGAGTTGAGTGGGCTGTACAAGTCGAGCGGAACATTTTGCACGCAGTGCGAGGCGGAGGGATTCCGATCCATCACGTATTACCCCGATCGTCCCGACGTCATGAGCGTGTTCACGACGAAGATCACGGCGGATAAGACCAAGTATCCGGTGTTGCTGTCGAACGGAAACTTGGTGAAGAGCGAGACGTTGGACGGGAACGCGCACTCGGCGACGTGGAACGATCCGTGGCGGAAACCGTGTTATCTCTTCGCCCTCGTCGCCGGTGATTTAGCCGTCGTCGAGGATTCGTTCACGACGATGAGCGGACGCGAGGTGGCGCTGAAGATTTACGCGCAGCGCAAGAACATCGACCGGTGCGATTTCGCCATGGCGAGTCTGAAACGCGCGATGAAGTGGGACGAGGAGCGCTTCGGACTCGAATACGATTTAGATCTCTTTAACATCGTCGCCGTGGATGATTTCAACATGGGCGCCATGGAGAACAAATCGCTGAACATTTTCAACTCGAGACTCGTGTTGGCTTCGGAGGAGAGCGCCACGGATGCGACGTTCGAGCGCATCGAGGGCGTCATCGGTCACGAATACTTTCACAACTACACCGGTAACCGAGTCACGTGCAGAGATTGGTTTCAATTGTCGCTCAAGGAGGGATTGACGGTGTTCCGCGATCACGAATTTACGTCTGATTTGCACTCTCGCGCCGTCAAGCGCATCGCCGACGTGCGATACCTCCGCGCGGCGCAATTCGCTGAGGACGCGTCGCCGCTCGCGCACCCCGTGCGACCCGAGGCGTATCAAAAAATCGACAACTTTTACACGCTGACGGTGTACGAGAAGGGCTCGGAACTCATTCGAATGTATCACACGCTCCTCGGGAAGGATGGATTCCGAAAAGGGATGGATCTGTACTTTCAACGTCACGACGGACAGGCGGTGACGACGGAGGACTTCTTCGCCGCGATGTCCGACGCCAACGCAACGAACATCGACAAGCTCAAGCGATGGTACTCGCAGGCTGGCACGCCCGCGTTGAACGCCCGCGGCGCGTACGACGCCGACGCGAAGACGTACGCGTTGACGCTGACGCAGACTTTACCGACGACGAATGACGTCAAGGGCGCAGCGGAGAAGAAATTACCGCAACTCATCCCGGTCGCCGTCGGTTTGCTCGGCGCCGACGGCGCCGACATGGTTCTCGGCGAGATTTCGTGCGAAGGCGACGCCGAAGCGACGCTCGACGAGACCAAGACGACGGCGGTGTGTCGTTTGACGGAATTCACGCAGACGTTTACGTTTAAAAACGTGCCGTCCAAGCCCGTGCCGAGCATTTTGCGAGGTTTTTCCGCCCCCGTCAAGCTCACCGTCGAGCCCGAACTCGACACGGATGAACTCTTGTTCTTGCTCGCCAACGACAGCGACGAATTCAACCGATGGGAGGCGGCGCAAAAGATCGCGACGAGCATTTTGATTCGTCTGTGTAAAAAGCACAACGACGACGAGACGTTGAAGATTGAAGACGTGGACGTGACGGCGGATCCGTCGTGGGCCAAGTACTCGGCGGCGTGCAGAGGAATCATCGTCGACGCCGCGTCGAACGCGCTCGATCGCGCGTGGGTCGAAGAAGCGCTGAGTTTCCCGGGAACGTCGCAGTTGATTCAAGATTTAGCCCCCGGGGTGAATCCGGTGAACACGCACAGGGTGTGCAAGGCGTTCGCGCGCGCGTTCGCGAAGGAATCGCGCGCCGAGCTCGAGGCGGCGCTCGCGACGTGCGACGAGGAAGCGCGAGGTTTGGCGTACGACGTGGACGGTCCGCAGGTGGCTCGTCGCGCGCTTCGAGGGTACGTCATTCGTATGCTCGGTTCGATCGGTGGCGACGACGTCTCCGCGTCGTTGGCGGGCGCGTACTCGGCGGCGAAGAACATGACGGACACCGTCTCGGCGCTCAACGGTTTGTGCGGCCACGTGGATTCCACCGACGCGAAGAAGGCGGCGTTCGATGATTTCTTACAAAAGTGGAAGGACGATAACAACGTCAGCTGCACGTGGCTTCGCATGGTGGCCTCCGAGGCGGGTAAGGGAAGCGGCGACGCCGTCGGCGACATGAAGACGCTCATGGCGTCCGACGTCTACGACGCCAAGAATCCAAACAAGTTTTACTCTCTCATCGGTGGTTTCGCCGGCGCCAACATCGAAGGTTTCCACGCCGCCGATGGAAGTGGATACGAGTTCGTCGCCGACGTTTTGCTTCAGACGGACGCCATCAACCCGCAGGCGTCCTCTCGCATGGCGTCTCCGTTCACCAAGTGGCGCCTGTACGACGAAAAGCGTCAAGGCTTGATCAAGGCGCAGCTCGAGCGCATGCTCGCGCAAAAGTTGTCGCCGAACCTGTACGAGATCGTATCTAAGGCGATCAAGGGATGAGTAAACGAACGAACGAACGAACGAACGAACGAACGAATTGTCATGTCACATTACCAAACGGAAAACCGCGCGCGCCGCGCCGACGAAGATCGCCGTCGTCGTCGCCATGAACACCAACACGAACGCGCGCCAACGAAACACGATCAAATCCCCCAACTCATCTCTCTTCGGTAACGTCCCGAGCGCAAACCTACGCTCCATATCGTCCAGAAACGCCTCAAACGCGTCGACGTTTTGATCCATTCGCTGAAACATGGACAACGCCGGCACGCACGCGTGTAAATCCTTCTCAATCAAATCCATCAATCTATTCGCGCACGCCCGCTCGCGCCGCGCCACCTCGCTCTCCTCTTTCGCGTCCATCGACCACGACTCCGGGAGCGCGTCACCGAACTCGTACCCCCGCACGCGCGTCCACGTCGGATCGTCGTCCGCCGGCTCGTACCACGTCCCCGGCCCGCGTCGTCGAAAATCCCACTCCACCTCTCGTCGCAATCGTCGCACATCCCGCGCGTCCCGCGTCGCGTCCTCACCGTCCTCATCGTCGCGAAAGAAATCCACGTCCTCGTCCGCGTCCGGCGCGACGACGCGCTCGCGACGGTCTCGACAGACGCGCGCGCGTCGGTACCCGCCCTCGAAAAATTCCATCACCGTCGGCGGGACGAATCCATACCTCGGACGCGCGTTCGTCAGCGTCTCCATCGTCGGCGACGAGGCCGACGGGCGTCGAGCGCGGACGGTATCGGACGTGTCGCCCATCGATCGGTCGTCGACGTGTGCGACGCCGACGGGTGTCGATCGATTCGCGATGTGATGACCTTTTGAGCGTTATGAGCGTTTCTGGTGACGCGACCGCGCGGGAGTCGCGCGGGAGTCGCGCGAACGGTCGCGCGATCGACGACGGCGACGCGCGCGCGCGCGTCGCTCGCGCGAGGACGACGACGACGCGCGGCGCGCGGCGCGCGCGCGGTGGGGTCGGGGTCAAATCGAGACGCGCGTCGAGGTGCCGACCCGATGATGACGATGACGACGCGTCGGCTCGCGCTCGTCTTCGTCGCGCTCGTCGCGCTCGTCGCGACCGAGACGCGGGCGTCCATCGGTCCGCGTCGCGCGTCCGACGGCGCGCGCGCGCTCGAGGCGCGACGGCGGGAGACGACGACGACGACGCGAGATTCATCATCGAAATCTCGCGAGCGTTGGTTCGATGGGCAGCGCCTGAACCACTTCGACGCCGCCGACGCGCGCACGTGGTCGCAGCGATACTTCATCAACGACGATCACGTCGATCGCGACTCGGACGCGGGCTCGCCGCCGGACGTGTATCTGTGCGTCGGCGGCGAGGGACCGCCGTTGGACGAAAACGTTGTGATCGACGGCGGCGCGCACTGCGCCATCGCCGTGGCGTTGGCGAAGCGACGACGTGGATTAATGCTCGCGCTTGAACACAGATTTTACGGCGCGAGTCAACCGACGGGGGATCTCTCGACGGCGTCTCTGCGGTTTTTGAGCTCGCAACAGGCGTTGGAGGACGTGGCGGCGTTTTTGGCGTACGCGAGCGAAAAATACAATTTAAGCACGACGCCGCGCGCCGAGGGTGACCCGTACAGTCGAGTGATCGCGTTCGGTGGGTCGTATCCGGGCATGCTCGCCGCGTGGGCGCGGGTCAAGTATCCGCACGTCGTGCACGCGAGCGTGGCGAGCTCGGCGCCGGTGCGCGCCGAGGTGGACATGCGAGGGTATTACGACGTCGTCGGCGCCGCGCTGCGAGAGAGGGACGTCGGTGGAAGTGATGCGTGTTACGACGCGGTGAGCGAGGCGTTCGGACGAGGTTTGAACGAGGCGTTGAAGACGCCCGAGGGTCGACGAGGATTGGAAAAGCAATTCAACCTGTGCGGCGAACGCGCATTGGACGCGTTCGGCGGGAGGGACGCGTTCGGCGAAATCTTGCGCGCGGTGTTCCCGGCGCAAAGTAACGACCCGTCGTGCGCGATGGACGATGAGACGTGTTTTAACATCGCCAAGGCGTGCGATGCGATGACGTCGAAGGAGGATACGCTCGTCGCGTTGGCGACGTACGTGGCGCGCGTGTTTCGCGGACAGTGCGTCCCGCTCGAGAGCGAGGCGTACATGGCGATGCTCGCGTCGACGACGCCCGATCCGACGGGCGACGGCGAGCGTCAGTGGACGTGGCAAACGTGCACGGAGTTTGCGTTTTTTCAAACGTGCGAGGCGGATTCCGAGTGTCCGTTCAAACTCGATCCGCCGACGATGCCGCTCGCGTCTTACTTTTGGATTTGCGCCAAATTTTTCGGAATCAGCGAGGAGGAAACGCGACGCGCGGTGGCGAGCACGAACGCCAGGTACGGGGGCATCACGCCAGGCGGAACGCGGATTTTATTTCCATCCGGTTCGGTCGATCCGTGGATCGCGAACAGTTTCACCTCACAGACCTTCGCGCCGAGATGGGAACCCGCGTTCGTCGTTCCGGGCGCGTCGCACCACGCGTGGACGCATCCACCGCGAGATTCCGATTCGGACGCCGTGAAACAGGCGCGCGCGAAGATTGAGGCGCGCGTGGAAAAATGGCTCGACGAAGGGCCGATGTCGTCGGCGGTGGAGTCGCTTCGAGTCGCGGCGTAGAAAAAAAAATTGTAAAAATCAACGAATGTGTTCTTGTATCAAATAATCAAAGAATCGGTGACGTCTTCGTTTCGCCCGCGCGCGCGCGCTCAGAGAAACCACAGATTGGATAAACGCTTCCGCATCGCCTCGGCGACGTCCGCCTCGGTGAAGGCGCTCAAGAGCGCCACGACCAATTTTTTTCCCTCTTCCCTCACCTCTTGCGTCCCAAATCCGGGCTTAACACTCCGCAACGCAATCTCGCACGCGTGTTCCGCGTTTCCATTCGCATACGTGGCCAACGCAAAGGCGCGAAGACGCTCGAAATCCTTCGGCGACGCCTCGTGCGCCGAGCGCGCCGCCGCCGCGTCCGCCCCACCAGCCGCGTCGATCTCTCTCGCCAGCGCCACTCGCGCCTCCGCCACGCTCAACTCGCGAGGTTCCGCGAACCCATTCACGAGTTTTCTACCCGCCGCGATCAACTCCTTGGCGCCGTCCGCGTCCGCTGGTCGCCCTCGCAGCGCCAACATGGCGCTCGCCGCGAACGCTCTCGACTTGACCTCCGGGCCCGCCCCCTCCTTCGCGTTCAACACCGCCGCCAACGACGCCGCCAACCGATCTCTCGCGTCGTCCTCCATCTCCAGCGCACCGATGGTTCCCGCGAACGCGGCCTCGATCGCCCGTCGCGTCACCATCTCCGCGTCCGCGTCCGCGTCCACGCTCGGCGCCGCCGCCGCCGCTTCGTCGCCGCCGGCCCGTCCCGCCTCCAAATCCGCGATCAACGCGTCCACGAATCGCGCCACCGCCTCCTCGGGCACGCTCCCTTTGAACTGATCGACGAATCTCCCTCTCGACAGTCCCATCACCGTGGGAAGACTCGAGATTCGCAATTGTTCCATCACCGGCGCGAGCGCCGGCGCGTCGGCGTTCAACTTGACGAGCTCACACTTTGGGAACCTCGCCCTGACGACGCGCTCGAGCGCCGGCGCGAGCGTCTTGCACGGACCGCACCAGTCGGCGTAAAAATCCATGACGACGACGCGGTCGTGCGAGCGCGGGACGATGGCGTCGAGTTCGGTGGGGGAGTGAATCTCGCGAACCGCCTCGTCCGTGGTTGACGTCGATGATGACGATGACGATGACGATGACGACGCGTGACGTCGCGAGGAGGACGCGTGGACGCCATCGCGCGCGATGGCACACGCAGCGCGCGCGTGAGCGACGGCCGAGCGCGTGAATCGTCGTCTGGTGGAGGCGAGCATGGCGCGTCGAGGTGTCCCGCGGGTGGGGAAAAAGCGCGAGAGAGAAGAGTTAATAAAACGAATGGTGGTCGATATGAAATGTTACACGAAAGTCAATCAATCACGTCGTCGTCGATGCTCGGCGACGTACGTTTACATCATCCCTTTCATCATGTTTTGCATCGCCTTGGGATCCATGCCTTCGAATTGTTTCATCATGTTCATGATGCCCTGTTGGCCGCCCATCATGCGAAGCATATCCGGCGGTAACGCGCTCGACATTTGTTGCATCTGTTGTTGCATGTCGCGCGGATTGAGACGACCGCCGCGACCGCCCGACCCACCGGGGAGTTTCATACCCTTCATTTTGCCCATCATTTTACCGAGACGCTTGTGTTCCTCGAGGAGGGTGATCATCTCGTGCGGCGACCGACCGGCGCCTCGACAGACACGCTCCATGCGCTTGGCGTCGAAAATTTTGGGATTGGGCGCGTCGAGCTCGGCGTCCGTCATGGAATCCATGAGCGTCATCATCACCTTCATGCGTTTCGTGCCCTCGGCTTCGCTCCCCTTGGGAAGCATGTCCGACATGCCGGGCACCATGCTCATGAGGGACGAGATGGGACCCATGTTTTGCAAGTTTTGGAATTGTTCGTAGAGCAAACGCATGGTGAACGTCCCCGTGCCCAGCGCTTCTAAAAGCTTCTCCGCGCTCTCCTCCGGGACGACCTCGGACATTTTCTCCACCAATCCCTTGATGTCACCCATGCCCAAAAGCTTACTCACGAAGGAATTTGTCTCAAAGGGTTCCATCTCGCCGATGTGTTCGCCGGTACCGATGAACAAAATGGGCGCCTTGGTCTCGCTCACGGCGGAGATGGCGCCACCGCCCTTGGCGTGCCCGTCGAGCTTGGTCATGATGACGCCGCCGACGTCCACCGTACTCGCGAACGCGCGCGCCTGGTCCGCCGCCGACTGACCGATGGAACTATCCATGACGAAGATGGTCATATCCGGCTCGCACACGCTCGCAATTTCTTGCATCTCCTCAAACAGTGCCTCCTCCTGTTTGTGTCTCCCGGACGTGTCGACGATGATCAAATCTGATTTTTCCTCTTCAAACTTCTTCACCCCAGCCTCGGCGATCCTCGCCGGATCGCTCTCCGTGTACGACCCGTAAAATGGAATCTTCGCCTTGGTCGCGTTTTGTTTCAACTGATCGAACGCCCCGGCTCTAAACGTGTCCGCGCACACCAAAGACGGTTTAAACCCCTTCTTCGCGTAATAGTGCGCGAATTTCGTGCACGTCGTCGTCTTCCCCGCCCCCTGTAATCCGACAAACATGACGACGTTTCGCTTACCCTTTTTCGGCGCGTACTTGGGCGCCGCCGCCGTCGCGTCTCGTTTCTGTTTCCCCCCGCCTCGCTTTTGCCCGCTCGTCGACGCCTCCTCGCTCACCGCCTCTCCTTTCGTCGCGACGTCCCCACCACCGTTCAACAAATTGGTCAATTCCTTAAACACCGCGCGCTCCAACATCTTCTTCGCGTTCATTCCGCTCGGCGCGTTGTCCATGTCCAAGTCTTTGAGTATATTCTTCTTCAAGCGAACCACCTGCGCGACGCCGACGTCCGAGGCGAGCAATGCGTTACATATCTCCTTCAAGCACCCCTCCACGAGTTCATCGTCGACGACGACGACCTCGTTGAGTCGACGGAGCGCGCCCGCGATCTTTTGCCCGAGATCGTTGAGCACCATGACGACGACGACGACGACGACGACGACGACCTCCCTCTACGGCGACGAGACGAACGAACACCGCGTACACGACGACGCGTCTCCTTCCTTCGCGCGCGACGACGACGACGACGAACGCGTCGACGACTCGCGCGCGCCCTCCCGACCCCCGAGTCGAGGGCGCGCGCGAGGGACACATCCACCGATCCCGAACCATAAACACGTATCTCATACATAACACACCATACACCTATCAAACCCATCCCATCAACGCGCGCGCACACACCACCCGAGATCTTATATTGAGCTCACTTTTAACACTATCACACCCACCTCGAATTTCCAACCACACAGACTGGCGGCGCGACGGATCGACCGCGATCGACACACGACGACGACGAATTCGACGACGACGCGCGAGATGAGCGATCTCAACCCGGTGTGGAAGGCGGTGAAACCGTACATGAACGGTGGTTTATCCGGCATGGGCGCCACGTGCGTGATTCAGCCGTTGGACAGTGCGTATGCGAGCGCGATGGCGACCGGACGCGGAGATTTCGTATCATCGTGACGCGGGAAGACGCGCGCGCGACGCGACGCGTGATGGATGGGATGCGATGGATGTGCGCGCGCGACGTGGATGCGCGCGTACGATCGCGGTTCGTGGATCGTCGCGCGCGAACGAAGACGCGACGGGTGGATGGATGAAGAAGGCGCCGCTCGAAAAAGAAAAAAGACGCGGCGGCGAACAAAGATGAGACGCGATGGACTGACGATTCGATCGTTGACGCGGTGATGTCGATATGTCGTAGTTATTAAAGTGCGTTTGCAGCTCGGATCGACGGGTGGACCGATCGGCACGGCGGCGGCCATCGTGAAAAACGAAGGTTTCGGCGCGTTGTACACTGGTTTATCGGCGGGTTTGTTGCGTCAGGCGACGTACACGACGGCGCGTTTGGGCTTGCACTCGCAATTCGTGCAATCGCTCAAGGAGTCGAACAAGGGTGAGAACTTGTCGCTCGCGCAAAAGGCGGGCGCGGGTTTGGCGGCTGGTGGTTTGGGCGCCATCGTGGGTTCGCCCGCGGATTTGTCGTTGATTCGCATGCAAGCCGACGGGACGTTGCCGCCGGACCAGAGAAGAAACTACAGAGGCGTCGCGCACGCATTGGTCGACATCGTGAAAAGGGATGGCATCGGTGGATTGTTTACGGGCGCCGGTACGACGTCCGTGCGCGCGATGGCGCTCAACATGGGTATGCTCGCGTCCAACGACCAGGCGAAGGAGATGATGGCGACGAATAACATCACCGGTTTCCCGGCGACGCTCGGCGCCGCCTCCATCGCCGGTTTCTTCGCCTCCTTCTTCTCGCTTCCGTTCGATTACGTCAAGACGCAGTTGCAAAAGCAAAAGCCCGGTCCGGATGGCAAGCTTCCGTTCGCCGGCTTCATGGATTGCTGCGGGAAAACCATGGCGAGCGGCGGTCCGCTCAAGTTTTACACCGGCTTCCCGACGTACTACGTGCGCATCGCTCCGCACGCCATGATCACGCTCATGATGCTCGACGCCATTCAATCCTTCCAAAAGTCGAACGGTTTCTGAGTTGATCGCGCATGAACGCGACGACGCACGTTTATTAGAGACGAGACAAGCGCGCGGCACGCGGCGGAAACTTTACTTTTCTTCCCTCTTCTTCGGACCCGTACGTACGTAATAATCAGCACACACACACACATAATCAAACACACCCTCGCGTCCTCTTCGGCGAGTCCATCGATCGCGCGTTCGTTCGTTCGTTTATTCGCTCGCGCTCGTCTTCGCGAAAAAGCGCCGCGCGAGTCGAGAATCACACGTTCGCTCGTCTTTCCGTCACACCGCAGCAGGCACCGCGCGTCGGGACCGTTCGACCGCGCGCGCGAGCGGTCGACCGTCTTTTTCGTGCGCCGCGACTGCGCGACGCGCGCGCCCGCGTCCACACGCGCCGACCGAGACGGGACGTTTCATTCGTCCCCAGCCACCCATGCGTTTGTCTCTGTGCGCGACGCTCGCGCGGCGGCACGCCCGCGCGCCGCGCCGCGCGTCCAGACCGACGCTCCGACGCGTCATCTCCCGCGCGGACGCGCGCGACGACGATCGAGCGTCGTCCGAGACGACGACGTCGTCGTCCCGGCTGACGGGGACGGTGGTGACGGCGCAAGCGAATTTTTTACGCGTCGTCGTCGATGGACGCGTCGTCTGCGGTGCGTCCGCGGCGGAGCGTCGCGCGCAGATTGAAGACGCGAGACGTCGCGCGAGCGAGGCGGGAGCGGCGGAGGACGTCGGGAGATTGGAGGAGATGCTGTCGAGAGATGACGCGACGACGGAGTTGTTGTGCGTGGCGAGAGCGCTCTTGAAAAAGATTAAAAAGCGCGTCTTGGTCGGCGATGTGGTGGTCCTCAGCGGCGTGGATTGGGTGGAGAATCGTGGAATGATCGATGACGTCGTTGAACGGCGCAGTGAGCTGATCGAACCGCCGATCGCGAACGTCGATCAGGCGTTGTTGGTGTTCGCGTTGGCGCAGCCGCCACTCGAGACGAAACAGTTGACGAGGTTTTTGGTGAGCATGGAGGCGACGCGCGTGCCGTTCACGCTGGTGTTGAATAAGTGTGAACTTTTAAGCGAGACAGAGGTGGCGGATTGGCGCGCGCGATTAGAGAGTTGGGGATACGACGCGAAAATTGTGTCGGTGGCGACGGGTCGAGGCGTGGACGAGCTCGAAGAGACGCTTCGAGGGAAGACGACCGTGTTGGCCGGACCGAGCGGCGTGGGGAAGAGTTCACTGATCAATAGATTTCGATACGGGCGCGCGTTGGCGGGCGCGCTGAAGAGTGTGGAGGAGACGTCGTCGACGCGCTCGTCCGAGGGCGACGCCGACGGCGCCAAGTACATCACTGACTTGGACATCGAGGGCGGCGGCGGCGGCGGCGGCAAGCGCGGCGGTCGCTCCGTCGCGGACGAGCGATGGAGGAACGATCTGAGCGCGTTAGATTTACAATCCGTCAAGGGCGTGGGCGCGCGAAGTGGTCGCGGGAAGCACACCACGCGTCACGTCAGTCTGCTTCGACTCGACGTCGGCGGATTCCTCGCCGACACTCCCGGTTTCGGTTACCCCTCGCTCGAGGGTTTCGACACCGACACGCTCGCCATGTGTTTTCCGGAGATTCGCGACACGCTCGCCCAGTCGGACGTGCGGTGTCAATTCTCCGATTGCACGCACCGACACGAACCTGGATGCGCCGTCGCCGACGACCGCTGGGAAGAGCGACGATACGATTTATACTACGAACTCTTCGAGGAGGTGAAACAGATCGCCGAGAGCGAGCGTCACGCGCGCGATCGCGAGTCTCGAACCAAGACGAAATCTGCCGCGGGGAAAGACGCGACGAGAATGGAGGCCAAGCTCGAGACCAAGTCGCACCGACGCGTCAGTCGAAGACGCGCGCGCATGGAGACGGATGATTTTTTAAAATCTAGCGCGTACGCCGACGACGACGATGACGAGTGGTGACGACCAAAGATTGATTTGTAATGCATAGACGAGGAGCGTTTCGAGCGAAGACGCCGCGCGATTGTCTCTTTTCTGCGCGCGTTCCCTCACACGTCCCCGCAGACCGCGCCTCTCCAAAATCATGCCCGCGCGCCGGCGCGCGACGACGGCGCCGACGTCGCCTCGCGCGCCGATCGACGGTATGGATCCATCGGACGCGCCCGATCGACTCGGTGCGCCGTCGCCCGCGCCTTTACCCGAAGAACAATCGCCGGAAACGTGCGACGCCCAATTCGAGCTCTTGGCTGAAAACGTCTCTGATTTGCGCGACGCCGTCGCCGCGCTCATCGCCCGTAAATCAGAGACGGCGACGCAGCGCGAAGACGCCGTCGAGCGATGCGTCGAAATCCTCGGACGCGTGCGCGCGACGCAGAGGCGAGCGCTGTGGGGACTGGAACATCTCAACGCGCAGACGCGGCGTCGGGACGTCGAGACGGACCGCGCGCGCGTCGCGGCGGCGACGGCGGCGTACGAGCGCGCGCACCACGCGAGAAATCTCAGAGATCACGAGCACGCGCAGGGCGAGGGCGCGGACGACGCCCTCGAGCGCTCGGGAGGGATAGCGTTGGTGGACCTGAAGGAGTACCGGGAGGACGCCAAGCAAAGAGGCTTGACGACGACGACCAAGGACGAGGGCGAGACGATGCTTCGACGATTAGAGCACGAGTTGATCCTTCGTAAAGAGATGTGCGAGGAGAAGAAGGCGTTGGAGCGCGAGTTGGAGGAATTGCGCCGGGACGTGGAGACGCGAAGGAAGGTTTTAGGGAAGAATTTGGAATCGCAGTTGGCGAACTTGAGACGGGCGGCGGAACCGTTTCGACGCGCGTTCGATGTGCCGTACGTCGAGACGGAGGCAGTTGAGACGCGGGTTCGATTACTTCCGACGCCGTTGTACGTGGCGTACGCGCAGTTGAAGCACGCGCAACAAAACGGCGAGGACGCGCACGTGGAGATTTTGGGATCGACGGACGACGCCGAGGCGTTCGCGAGACGACGGACGGGCGAGGAGGGCGAGATCGCCACCGACGGCGGGGAGGAGACGGATAATCGTAGACACAATAAGCGCGCGCGACGCGACGGCGGTCGAGGACGCGGTCGGGGTGGCGGTCGGGCGTTTTCCGGGTTGTACGAGGAACACCCGCTTCGCGTCGAGCTTCGAGTCGGAGACGTTCGAGTCTTTTTCGCCTACCTCGTCAAGCTCAATCTCGTCGTCGCCAACTCTAGCGGCGGTGAACGCGACGACGGTGAAAAGGGCGGCGATGCGTTCCTCGATGGATTGTTTGAAAACGACGCGGGGGAAGAGACGCCGAATCACGCCAATTTCGCCGTCGCGCCTCCGGATTTCTCCTTTGACGCTTCGTCCGTTCGTTACAACGCTAAGCCGTACGCATGGGCGCAAAATTTGGCGGGGATGAAATTTCTCCCGCCGATGCCGCCCGCGCTCGGCGATTCCGTGGAGATTCCGAACGCGTCGGAGATTGCGCGAAAGACGCGCGCCACCGACGTCATTCGAGCCATTCGAGATCGCGCGGGCGCTTCCTAGGCATAGCGTAGAGACGATGTAGTGTTTGTTGTTACAACAATCGTGTTTGTTTAGTATTGTTAAAGTGCGTTCCACGGTTTTGTCTTCGTCGCGCGCGTACGAAGAATCGCGCGCGGGATAATATCTTAACGTGTCATGACGATGTCTCGACGGACGAACGAACGAACGAAACCGACTCATCGCGTAAATCCATTGAACCCG
>Ga0181565_10001698_pt1 | contig 16818 bp, 26 predicted proteins | sample 101ome_16_FD_129661 | JGI IMG/M metagenome (GOLD analysis project Ga0181565, IMG submission 129661) | Coastal salt marsh microbial communities from the Groves Creek Marsh, Skidaway Island, Georgia - 101401AT metaG (megahit assembly) | ecosystem: Environmental > Aquatic > Marine > Intertidal... | reverse complement strand
GACTATCTCCCATCTCCTTTGGATTTACCACCTATGAGGGGTCATGATTCGGATGAAAATGAGGTAAACATTAGCCCTGACGATAGTGCAAAACCTGCCGGTTTAGCGTTTAAGCTAATGACTGACCCTTATGTTGGAAAACTTGTTTTCTATCGTGTATATCAAGGTACTCTCAAAAAAGGTACAGCTCTATACAACCCTAGAACTCGTAAAAGTGAACGGGTTTCTCGTCTCATGATTATGAAGGCGGACAGTCGTGAGGATATAGAGGTCGCCTACTCTGGAGACATTTGTGCCCTCATTGGCGTGAAGGATGTAGTGACTGGTGACACTCTATGTGAAAGAGACCTTGATTTAAGGCTTGAACCACCCACTTTTCCCGAACCGGTTATTTCCATGTCCATCGAGCCTGCAACCAAGGCTGATCAAGAGAAAATGTCATTGGGGCTACAGAGATTAGCCGAAGAAGATCCGACCTTTTCTTTATCCACTAACGAAGAAACGGGTCAAACGATTATTGCTGGAATGGGAGAACTTCACCTTGAAATCATCCGAGATCGTCTTTTTCGTGAATTCAAGGTCGAAGCTAAAGCCGGCAAACCCCAAATTGCTTACCGAGAAACTATAGGTTCTTCTTCTGAAGGTGTTGGGAAGTTTGTTCGACAGTCGGGAGGTCGTGGACAATATGGTCACGCAGTTATTAAACTCGACCCCCTTGAAAAAGGTAAGGGCGTAGAGCTGGAAAATAAAATTGTTGGTGGTGCTATTCCCAAAGAATTTATAAAACCTACTTTAGATGGTATAAAAGAAGCTGCATTGGGTGGAGTGGTTGCAGGTTATCCTGTCATCGACTTTAAAGTGACTCTAGTTGATGGATCATTTCACGATGTAGATTCATCAGAAATGGCCTTCAAAATGGCCGGTATATTTGCATTTAAGGATGCAATGCAGAAAGCTACACCTATTCTATTGGAGCCGATCATGAAGGTAGAGGTCTCCACGCCAGAAGACTATCAAGGTGAACTAATGGGCGACTTAAATCGTCGCCGTGGTCAAATTCAGGGTATGTCAACTCGTGGAACGGTTTGTGTGATTGATGCATTCGTGCCATTGGAGAACATGTTCGGTTACTCAACAGACATGCGTTCACTTTCATCAGGCCGTGCAGACTACTCAATGACTCCATCGCATTTTGATCAGGTGCCCCAAAATTTAGTTAAAGAAATTGTGGACTCCTCATCTAGAGAGCCAGCTAGAACTTAATTTAATCCATGAATGGTCACAAAATAAGAATAAAATTAAAAGGTTTTGATTATCGAGTAATCGACCAGTCATCATCCGACATTGTGGATACCGCTAAGCGGACAGGTGCACGGGTAGCCGGCCCAATACCTATGCCTACTCGTATAGAGCGATACACCGTAAACCGCTCTCCTCATGTTGACAAAAAATCAATGGATCAATTTGAGCTACGAACCCACAAACGACTTATTGATATTATTGATCCAACAGTTCAGACCGTTGATGAATTAAAAAAACTCAACTTACCTGCAGGTGTTGAAATCAATATTAATGTTTAATTTAACTTAATCTCGACAACTTATTAACCCCCTTTAAAGCAGGTCTAAAGTGCTTTCGCCGCCTGCCGCTTAAAGAATGAAACTTGAAATATTAGGCAAAAAGCTTGGGATGTCCCAAGTATACGACGAAGATAACAATCTCGTTCCCGTAACAATAATCGAGGCTGGTCCCTGCCCTGTCCTCCAAGTCAAGGACTCGGAGAAAGATGGATACACTGCAGTTCAGATTGGTTATAATCCCTCTGGCAAATCTCCCAAAAAGTCGAATAAGTGTGCCAAGGGTACTGCAACCAAAGCAGGTGTTGAACCCCAAAGTATTTCTCGCGAAATTCGCATCCATGGTGAGCACAATCTTACTACAGGATCCACTGTTTCACTCTCTGATTTTTTAGATGTGCCCATAGTTGATGTTGTATCAACTACTAAGGGTCGTGGTTTCCAAGGCGTTGTCAAACGCTGGAACTTTGGAGGTGGTCCTGCTTCCCACGGTTCTATGTTTCACCGAAGAGGCGGGTCTTATGGATTGTGCCAGTGGCCTGGTCGCGTTTTCAAAAATAAGAAAATGCCTGGGCACATGGGTGACACCAAAAGAACTGTTCAAAATCTTAAGGTTGTTAAAATTATTCCCGATAAAAACATTGTTTTGGTTAAGGGAAGCATTCCCGGGTCTAAGGGTTCAATTCTTACTCTGCGTGTAGCAAAAAAACTTAAAGTATCTAAGTAATTCAGATGAAGATTAAATTATTTAAAGCGGACGGTACTGAAGACGGAGAAAGAGCATTCGATAATTTCCCGGTCCTCGAAGCAGGAAAAGGTGTCGACGCTCTTCGTCAGTTCATTCTCGGTGTTCGAGCGAATGCACGTCAGGGCAATGCCTCTACTAAAACGCGTAACGAGGTTTCAGGTTCTGGAAAAAAAATATACAGACAGAAAGGTCTCGGCACAGGCCGTGCTGGGGATAAGCGTGCGATTCAAAGGCGTGGAGGGGGTATTGCATTTGGCCCCAAACCTCGTTCATTTTCGCAGAAAATAAACAACAGAGTAAAAAAATTAGCACTCACCCGTGCTTTAATTGATCATGCAATAGGAGGCACAATCTTTCTTATCGAGGACTGGAAGGTCGCAGAACCCAAAACAAAGATTTTTTCTGCTATTGTGTCCAAAATTGACCCTACTTCTCGTAAACTTCTCGCTGTGGATGACTCATTTGATTTGAATGTATCTCTTGCAGCGCGAAATCTGTCCACCGCTACTTTGGGGCGAGCGACAGAAATAAGTGCGCTTGATCTGGTAAAAGCAGATAAAGTGGTTTTTAGCCTTACTGGTATTGAGGCATTGCTTAACAAGCTCCAACTTCCAGATTCAAAGTCATGAACGAACCTGTCACAATTATTAAAGAGGCGTTGCTCACAGAAAAAGCGACTATGCTGTCATCAAACTTTAACCAGTATGTTTTTTCTGTTTCCCCTTCAGCTACTCGTACACACATAAAGAATGCGATTGAGACTACCTTTGGCGTGAATGTTTTAAAAGTGAATACACTTACGCAGAAGCCTAAGTCTAAAAGAGATCGTATGCGGAGGAATCGCCAAGGATTTTCTTCTTTATCCAAGAAGGCAGTTGTTACTCTTAAAGCTGGAGACAGCATAGATTTAGCTTAATTTTTACCATGGCTATTTTACAGCAAAAACCAGTAACTCCATCAGGTCGTTTTTACATAAAAAACAAACAGGAGCTTTCTAAGAAAAGACCTGAAAAATCTCTTACCTCTGGACACCACAGAAAAAAAGGTAGAAACACCTATGGTCGCATAACTTCTAGGCGTCGTGGCGGAGGTCACAAAAGATTATATAGAACAATAGATTTTCGTCGTAATCGCCTTGACCAAACCGCTACTGTTATAGCTTTAGAGTATGATCCTAACCGTACGGCAAACTTGGTGTTAGTTCAATACGAAGACGGAGAAAAATCATACCTTCTAGCCCCGAACCATGTTGGCGAGGGAGATGTAATTTCTAGCACAAATGGAGTTGTTGATTTTTCTCCTGGTAATGCCATGCCTCTTAAAAATATTCCTCTCGGCACAAAAGTTCATTGCATCGAGATGCTACCTGGTGCTGGTGCAAAAATTGCCCGTTCTGCTGGCTCGGCGGCAAGACTAATTTCAATTGATGGTGATCGCGCTTCGTTAAAGATGCCCAGTGGTGAAATACGGTTGGTTAATTCAAATTGTCGTGCAACGATCGGTGAAGTTGGGAATGGCAGTCACCAAAAGTCCACAATAGGTAAAGCAGGTAGAAATCGCTGGAAAGGTCGTCGCCCTCGTGTCCGCGGAGTAGCTATGAATCCTGTTGATCACCCAATGGGTGGAGGAGAAGGTAGAACTAGTGGCGGAGGGCATCCAAGCTCGCCTTGGGGTCAGTTATCCAAAGGATTTCCTACCAGAAAAAAATCTAACATTACTAACTCTATGATAATTACGCGCCGTAATGGTCGTCGTCTTAAATAGGAGTATTTTTTATGACAAGATCTATCAAAAAGGGTTTCTTTGTAGACCCATATTTAATGAAAAAAGTGCAAAAAGCACAGGATTCTGGTGATCGTAAACCCATCAAAACTTGGTCGCGCCGCTCCACTATCACCCCAGATTTCGTTGGACTGAACTTTACTGTCCACAACGGCAAAAATTTTCTACCAGTGTATGTGACTGAAAACATGGTCGGCCATAAACTTGGAGAGTTTTCCGCAACTCGTGCATTCAAATCGCACAACCCACACACACAAAAGTAAGTTATGGAAATAAAGTCTTACTCCAAATATATGAGAATTTCTCCCAAGAAGGCTCGTGAAGTTGCTCGAATACTTCCCGGAAAAAAAGCCAATGAGGGTCTTTCATTACTCAAGTACATTCCAAGGAAAGCAGCTAGGATGCTCAATAAAACTCTGCAGTCTGCAATATCCAACGCTGAAAATAATGCTAACCTGAATTCCGACGACTTATTTATTCTCGAAGCTAGGGTGGACGAGGGTCCCGCGCTCAAGAGATTTCGACCTTGTGCTCGCGGTTCGGCTCATCCCTACAAGAAAAGAATGAGTCATCTTAAAATTACTCTAACTGACGGAGAATAATTATCATGGGACAAAAAGTTAACCCTATCGGTTTTAGATTAAGTGTTCGTCGTAATTGGAGTGCTCGTTGGTACGCGAACAAGCACGATTACTCCAAGCACATGGCCGAAGATAATCTTATTCGTGGTTTTTTAGAGAAGAAGCTACGTTATGCATCTGTGCCGAGAGTAGTAATTGAGCGAGCCTCGACCCGCACGAGAGTAACGATTTGGACCGCTAGACCTGGAATCGTCATCGGTCGAAAAGGTCAAGAGCTAGATACCCTAAGAGATTCGCTCAATCGTGTGGTTGGAAAAGAAATTCGACTTGAAATTCAGGAAATTAAAAAACCAGATCTCGTTGCATCACTTGTGGCTGAGAGTGTAGCCCTTCAGCTTGAGAGAAGAATTGCTTTCCGTAGGGCTATGAAAAAAGCAGTTCAGACTACTATGTCGATGGGAGCTGAGGGTATCCGGATTCAGTGTGCAGGACGTCTTGCAGGTGCTGATATCGCTCGGACTGAGCAACTTCGTGAAGGAAGAGTGCCGCTTCATACCTTACGAGAAAATATTGATTACGGTTTGGTTGAGGCAAATACAGTTTATGGGATTATTGGCATAAAATGTTGGATATGCCTGAAGGAGGACGACAAAATTTTCTAATTTAAGTTTTTTGCGCTATGCCAAAGTTATTACCATCACGCACAAAATACCGAAAGGTTCATAAAGGCAGAATTCGTGGAGTTGCTTCACGCGGTAACGCTGTCTCGTTCGGTGAGTTCGGAATACAATCTCTCTCACGTGGAAGAATGACCTCCAATCAGATTGAGGCTGCTCGTGTTGCGATCAATCGTCATCTTAAAAGAAAAGGAAAAGTTTGGATTCGTGTATTTCCTCACAAACTTGTAACCAAGAAACCCGCCGAGACTCGTCAGGGAAAAGGCAAGGGGCCAGTTGATCATTGGGTTGCGGTCATTAAACCAGGTCATGTCTTATTTGAAATTGCAGGCTGTTCACTTACGCTCGCTCGTGAGGCCCTTGGTCTGGCCGATGCAAAGTTACCTTTTCGCTGTCGCTTGGTCACACGCCAGCAAAACTTCTAAAACAATTTTCGCTAATGAAAATGTCTGAAATAAAAGATTTATCAAAGCTTGAGCTTGAAAAAAAGTTTCGGGATCTGGGCGAGGAGCTGCTTACCTTGCAGGTTAGAAAGCAAACCGGGCAGATAGAAAAACCTCACATGATCAATGAATTAAAGAAAGATCGGGCTCGTTTAGCAACTTTACTTACCCAAATCAGATCGGAAGCCTCTGCTTCTTGAAATCGCCATGACCGCAGAATCTAATAGAAAAAATCGTAAGGAACTAATTGGTGTAGTTCGATCCAAAACTGGTGAGAAATCCTTGAAGGTTGTTTACGAATACAAAATTCCCCATCCCCTCTACAAAAAAGAAATACGCCGGAAAACAACGGTTCATGTTCACGATGAATTGGACCAGTGTAGCATTGGTGATAAAGTCCGTATCATGTCTACTCGTCCCTTGAGCAAACTAAAGAGGTGGAGAGTTATTGAATTAATCGAGAAAGCACCTGTTCTCTAATATTACAAACCATGATACAGTTACTTAGTAGATTAGAAGTTGCCGACAATACGGGTGCTAAAAAGGTTCGTATGATTCGTCGCCTTGGTCAGTTAAAAGATACAGCCTCGGTTGGGGATGTTATAGTCTGCCATGTGAAGGAAAGTTCGGTAGATGCATCCGTCAAGAAAGGAAGCGTAGTTCGTGCAGTCGTTGTTCGCACCAAGGCTCCCTTGAGAAGGCGCGACGGCAGTTATTTGCGGTTTGACGAAAATGCTGTTGTTCTCGTGAACAATGATGGAACCCCTCGGGGTACTCGTATCTTCGGACCAGTTGCCCGAGAACTTCGTCAAAAGTTTATGAAGATCATTTCACTTGCACCAGAAGTACTGTAAGACCATGGCTACTAAATTAAAAAAAGGTGTTGAGGTCGTCGTTATCGCAGGTGACCACAAAGGCAGTAAAGGTAAAATATTACAAGTTGTGCGAAATAAGGAGCGAGTTCTGATCGAGGGCGTAAATTTAGTCAAAAAACATGAACGTAAGACTCAGGACAACCCGCAGGGTGCCATAGTCGAACGAGAGGCATCCATTCACATATCCAATATTAAATTGGCTTAATTTTCAATGTGCTAAAATTTGCTTATGAGTACACCAGAATTAAAAAGAATTTTTTTAGATGAGGTAGTTCCTGCTCTCGTCAAGAAACGGGGCTACAAAAATATCCATGAGGCACCCAAAATTTCTAAGATCGTGCTTAATTCCTCTTTTGGAGCGGAAATGGATAAAAACGGAGTTTCTGACTTAGTAAAAGATATGGCAGCTTTGTCTGGGCAATCTCCCGTTGTTGTTAAAGCCAAAATCAGTGTTTCAAATTTTAAATTAAGACAAGGAATGCCCGTAGGCGTAAAAGTAACTCTAAGAGGAAGTCAAATGTGGGAATTTTTGTATAGGTTAATAGCTGTAGCACTCCCAAACATCAGAGACTTTAGGGGTGTTCCTTCGAAGTTAGACGGCAAAGGTAATTATTGTCTAGGTATTACTGACCATAGTATCTTCCCGGAGATCAAAGTGGAGAGGCAGCGAGTCAATACGGGTTTGGATATTTGTATCACTACTACTGCAACTAATGACGATGAAGGCGTGGAACTCCTTAGCTTATTGGGTATGCCTTTCCGAAAAAAATCAACACAACCAGTAAAACAAGCGGCTTAATCACAATCTATTTTTTACTATGGCAAAAAAATCAGTCATTCAAAGAAATCTTAAAAGAGAAAGAATGGTGGCACGTTATGCTACCAAGCGTGCATCCTTAAAAAAGGTTCTTACGGACCCTGCCACCAGCGAAGAGGATTTCTATGCGGCACAGGCGAAGTTATCTAAATTGCCCAAGAATTCCTCGCCCGTTCGCTTAGTTAAGCGTTGCTCTCTTACAGGTAGGCCTCGAGCGATTATCCGAAAATTTGGACTTTCTCGCATCTCATTTAGAGAACTTGCACTTCAAGGTAAAGTGCCTGGAGTGGTCAAGGCCTCTTGGTAACAAATTTATTTACTCAGCTATGTCAGTTCACGATACCATTGGTGACTTTATAACCGTTATCCGAAATGCAGGAAAAGCGGGCAAAGAAAAATGCAATTATCCTCATTCCAATTTGAGGCTGGGGATTGGGACTATTTTGAAACAGCGCGGCTTCATTTCAGAATGTGTTGAAGCCGAGTCTGACAAAGGGTTCAAAACCATTCAGATCGAGCTCAAATATGTTAGCGGCAAACATGCGATTAAGGGGATCAGTCGGGTGAGTACACCAGGAAGACGCGCTTATTGCGGTTACAGAGACATTCCTAGCGTATTGGGAGGCTTGGGTATTTCTATTCTTAGTACTCCACAAGGTGTCATTGATGATCGCACCGCACGAAAGAAAAAATTAGGTGGAGAGTTACTTTGTAGCGTCTGGTAACGAATTTATTTATTATGAGCAGAATCGGCAATCTCCCCATTCCAATTCCTTCGGGGGTGGAAGTTAAAATCGAAAACCACTTAATACAGGTGAAGGGACCAAAGGGTGACTTATCTCAGGAAACTGTACCTCAGGTGAAAGTTGAGCTAGTGGATAATGAAGTTCTTATCTCTCCTGTTACGAATTCACGCTTCAGCAATGCAATTCAAGGAACAACCCGGGCCTTGATAGCTAATATGGTTCGTGGAGTTGTTGAGCCCTACAGTAAGGATTTGCTAATAGAGGGTGTCGGGTTTCGTGCTTCAATTAAGGGGAGTGAGGTCGATTTAGAACTGGGATACTCCCACCCGATTCGTCATCCCATACCCGACGGAGTAGATGTCACAGTAGCGGACAATGTAAAAATTCATGTCGAGGGTGCAGATAAGCAAAAGGTCGGGCAGATGGCAGCTGATATTAAGAGTTATTACCCCGTAGAGCCTTACAAAGGCAAAGGCGTACGCATTCTTGGTCAATATGTTCGCCGGAAAGAAGGGAAAAAATCAGCATAACCGCACCCACATTTTTATACCATGAATTTACAAAAGAAGAGACTCTTGGCCCAAAAAAGACGTTGGAGAATTCGAAAAAAAGTATCAGGAACATCCGTGCGTCCTCGCGTAGCTGTTCGCTTCACCAACAAAAATGTTCATGCACAATGCATAGACGACGAAAATTCCAACACCCTTGTTTCTATCTCAACTAATGAGGCAGACTTTAAATCCTCTCTGCCCAACACTACGGGCTCTCAAATCGTTGGGGTGGAGTTTGGCAAAAGAATCAAGAAGGCTGGGATTGAAACCATTGTTTTCGATCGTTCCGGCAGAAAATATCACGGTTGTGTAAAAGCTTTTGCAGAAGCTTTGCGCGAACAAGGCCTTAAATTTTAATTTATCATGACCCCATCTAACAACAAATCATCTAAATCTGCTGACAAGATTCTTCTCGAAGAAAACGAAGAACTTTTTGAAAAAGTGGTGCATGTCAATCGTTGTGCCAAAGTAGTAAAAGGGGGGCGTCGCTTTAGTTTCGCTGCCTTAGTTGTAGTAGGTGACCAAAAGGGAAATGTTGGTTTTGGTTATGGAAAAGCTCAGATGGTGCCAGACGCTATTAGAAAAGGAACGGAACAGGCCAAGAAGTCTATGACTTTTGTTTCTCTAGCGGGTGAGACTATACCTCATCCAGTTTTGGCAAATTTCGATGGAGGCAAGGTACTCCTACGTCCTGCACGAAAAGGAACAGGCATTATTGCTGGAGGTGGTGTTCGTGCGGTGCTTGAAGCAGCAGGGGTAAAAAACATTCTATCCAAATCGCTCGGTTCAAACAATCAACTTTCCGTTGTTTCCGCTACAATTAGAGGCCTTAAAGAGCTACGAACCTCTTCTGAAATTTCCAATATTCGTGGTGAATCAGTTCGTGGGCCTGCATTTACCGAGGCAGCTAGTGCCACATAATCCATTCCATACTATGAAAGAAGATTCACTACCGAAAGGCCCTAATAGGGAAAAGAAACGCCTGGGCAGAGGTGAGGGCAACGGGCACGGAAAAACTTGTTGTCGTGGCCACAAAGGTGCCGGTGCCAGATCTGGTTATTCTCTAAGAGCCGGTTTTGAGGGTGGGCAAATGCCTCTCTTCAGAAAGCTTCCTCAGAGAGGTTTTAACCGCACGCGCTTTCAGGAAAATGTGGCCGTTGTAAATCTTTCTGATCTCTCTAAGGTAGCTAACAAGAAAATTGATCTTAGTGCCTTACAGTCAGCAGGATTGGTTCGATCTAATGCAAAGAAGGTAAAGCTTTTAGGAGAGGGTGAAGCATCTACTCAACTTGATGTCCATGTGGATCAGATTTCTGCTTCAGCAAAGTCCAAAGTTGAAGCTGCTGGGGGTTCAGTAACCTTAGTTTAACTCCGATGTTGTCTGCTTTTACCAACTCTTTAAAGATACCAGAGCTTAGGCAGAAGATTTTCTTCACCTTAGCTCTGCTCTTTATTGCAAGAGTAGGAGCTAATATTCCTCTACCCGGTGTAGATCCTGCACCAATACAGGAGTTCTTTGAACTTCGTGAACAAACTCGCAGTAGTTCAGAAGGCAATGACATCCTTGGTTTTTACAATATGTTTACCGGAGGTGCTCTTTTAAACGGAGCCCTGTTTGCCCTTGGGATTATGCCCTACATTAGTGCATCCATTATCATGCAATTAATGGGTGCAGTGTTCCCCCATTTAGCTAGGTTGCAACAAGAGGGTGAGCCCGGAAGACAAAAAATCTCCCAGTACACCAGATATCTCACTATTCTCATTTGTTTGGTACAAGGTGGATTGCTTGCGGTAGCACTTAGAGATAGCCCAGGTAGCCTGATTATGGGCTTTAATCCTAATGAGATTGGTTTAGACGGTGAGCCTTTGGGCTCAATTGTTGTGTCCACATCCCCCACCCTATTTCTAATCAATTCAATCGTGTTCCTCACTACTGGTTCTCTTATATTGATGTGGTTAGGCGAGCAGATCACTCAGCGTGGTATTGGCAACGGAATCTCTCTCCTCATTACCGTCGGAATCTTAGCCGACTTACCGAAAGCTTTGGCCGATGCTTATTCTTTGGTTTTTCTTGCCCCAGCAGATGACAATTTGGTTATTGTCAAAGCAGTGCTCATGGTGGGTATTTTCCTTTTGGTTGTAGGTGGAATTATCGCGGTAACACAAGCACAGCGTAAGATTCCAGTACAATACGCTAAAAGAATGGTTGGCAGAAAAGTCTTTGGTGGGCAAAGCTCCTTTCTGCCCTTGAAGGTAAATTATGCTGGAGTAATGCCGGTCATATTCGCTAGTGCCATCTTGATGTTCCCTGCTCAATTGCTCAGAACCCTTGGAGCTGCGATTGCTGATTCTCCTGCAGAAACAAATTGGGCGATTGATCTTGCTAACGCTTTTGCAGGTAGAGGTTGGTTTTACTACATTGTATATGGTGGTCTGATTTTAGTCTTCAGTTATTTTTGGGTCTCCATAATGTTCAAACCAGTCCAAATTGCAGACGAATTGAAAAAGAACGGAGGTTATGTTCCAGGTGTTCGACCGGGTGACCACACAGCACGATTCCTTGACTTTGTCATGACAAGACTCACTCTCGCTGGAGCAATTTTCCTTACCATCATCGCAGTTTTTCCGGACTTTATTTTTAATACCGCCAATGTATCTTACAATGTAGCTACATTTTTTGGTGGAACTGGAATGTTGATTATTGTTGGAGTTGTGCTCGATACGATGAGACAAATTGAGACTTTTCTCTTGCAAAGACATTATGATGGATTTTTACGAAAAGGCAGAATTCGCGGAAGATCTAGTTCTAATAGCCGCGGTATAGAAAGTCTTGAAATTAAGGACTTTGAAGCCCAGTGGAGGCCCCTGATTATCATTTCTATAGCACTTTTTGCGTTCGGTCTCTTTGCTTATTTTTTCAAGGGAGTCTGATTTACAACAGATAATTCAATAATTTTAAAATTTTTATTATGGCCAGATTGTTAGGAGTAGATATTCCAAACCGAAAAAAAATTGCCTTTTCATTAAGGTATATTTACGGCATTGGACCAACTAGAGCGAATAAGATACTTGAAGCTACAGGAATTGATCCTGATCGCCGTACTCAAGAACTTAACGAGCAAGAACTCAGCCTGCTTAGCAATTATATTATTGAAAACAAAATCGTTGTTGAAGGAGACCTTCGAAGACTGATTACTAACAATCTTAAACGTTTACAAAGCATTAGGAGTTATCGTGGTCTTAGACACCAACGTGGTCTGCCAGTCCGCGGTCAACGCACAATCACAAATGCGAGAACCCGCAAGGGTGGTCGTAAGACTGTGGGAGTGGTTAGAAAATCCTAAAAACATTTTACACCTATATATATGAGCGAAGACAATAAAGAGGAAGCGGAGGAAGCAGTTCCTGCCAAAGTGGATAAAGATAATGTCCAAGCAAATGAGGTGAATCCTTCTGATGAGAAGGGTAAAGAGACCACAAATGCTGTTACTGAAAAGAAGGAAGAAACTGCTGCTGATCTTTTGGGTGCCAATATTGAGCAAGTTAAAGTACGCAAAGCAAAAGGCAGTAAAAACATTTCATCCGGTATCTGTTTCATTGTTGCTACTTTCAACAACACAAAGGTTTCTTTTTCCGATATGCGTGGGAATGTGATATCCTGGTCAAGTTCTGGAAAGTGTAATTTTCGTGGATCCAGAAAGTCTACAGCCTACGCTGCACAAGTTGTTACTCAAGACGCGGGTAAAGTTGCTATGTCCCATGGCATGAAAGAAGTACTTGTAAAGGTGAAAGGTCCTGGTATGGGCCGTGATTCAGCTATTCGTGCTTTGCAAAGCCTTGGTTTTAATGTCACATCAATCATCGATGTGACCCCAGTTCCGCACAATGGATGCCGTCCTCCTAAGCGTAGAAGAGTGTAGTCTAATTTAATTTTAATTCTCAATATTATGTCTCGATATACAGGACCGACCACTCGTATGAATCGCCGTTTTGGTATGGCGATATTTCCTGCTAATAAAGCCTTTGAAAGAAGAACTTATCCTCCTGGTCAACATGGACCAACTTTTCGTCGTAAGGTAAGTGATTTTGGACAGGGTTTGCTTGAAAAGCAAAAACTTAGGATGATGTACGGACTTACCGAAAAACAGTTTCGTAACTTGTTCCAGAAAGCAAAACGTATGCAAGGTGTGACTGGAGAAAACTTCCTCTCACTCTTGGAGACTCGCTTAGATAATATCGTTTATCGTCTTGGTTTTACTAAAACTAGACAAGCTGCACGCCAGTTCGTCAACCATGGTCATCTCCTTGTTAATGGTAAGAAAGTAGATATCCCCAGTTATCAAGTTTCAGTAGGTGATGAGATTGGCGTTCGTGAAAAAACATCTTCTCGGCAAGTCGCTACTCGGAATCTTGAGGATTCTCAGTATCATTCTTCTCCTGCATGGGTAGAGGTTCGTTCTGATTCTTTACAGGGTACTGTTTCTCGTGCGCCGCAACCGGATGAATTAGAGCAAAGCATTAATGTTCAACTCGTTGTTGAATACTACAGCCGATAATTATTTTACTTTAACCCAACAAGACAATGGCTACCAAATTAGGAAAATTCGAATTACCCAATCGCCTCATTAAGGAAGAAGAATCTGCTTCTGAAAAGTTTGCAAAATTTATCGCTGATCCCTTTGAAACTGGATACGGTCATACTATTGGTAACGCATTTCGACGCGTTCTTTTAAGTTCAATCGAAGGTGCTGCTATTTCCTCTTTTAAAATGGATGGAGTACAGCATGAGTTTCAAAGCGTCGACGGTATTGTCGAGGATGTCACTGATATCGTTCTTAATCTCAAGAAGATTCTTATTGTCAGCCACAAATCTGAGAATGTGACTTTGACTTTGGATGTTGAGAAAGAAGGCGAAATCACTGCCAACGATATTTCCCCATGCGAGGGAATTGAGATTATTAATCCTGACCAGATCATACTTACTACAGATTCCAAGTCAAAGGTGTCAGCTGAACTTGAGGTCACTATTGGAAGGGGCTTCTGCTTGGGCGAAGACAATAAAAATGATGAGCAGCCTATAGGGGTTATCAATGTAGACGCGCTATATTCCCCGGTAAAGCTAGTTAAATATGAAGTCCAAAACACCCGCGTAGGGCAAATGACGGACTACGACAAACTGATTTTAGAGATTCATACAGACGGAAGAATTACTCCGGATGATGCCCTAAAGCAATCAGCTGCTATTTTGCGTCACCATTTAGATGTTTTTGACCAGATCAGCGAAGAGCAGATTGAGTTTGAGAACAACACAAAACAAGTTAGCGAGGAACAGAATCGTCTCCGCAACTTGTTAAGTATGAGCGTAAATGAAATCGAACTTTCAGTTCGAGCTGCCAACTGCTTGAATAACGCAAACATAACCACTGTGGGTGAACTTGCGACCAAGTCGGAACCTGAAATGTTGAAATATAGAAATTTCGGCAAAAAGTCTCTTAACGAAATTAAGGCAAAGCTGGAACAATTAGGTTTATCCTTGGGCATGAAGTTCGAAAGCAGGCTTCTTGAATCCGTTACCAATTAAATTATCCTCTCTAGCATTTGCCCAGTAAGTACAGATGAGACATCGCAAACATAACCATCAACTTGGAGTTAAGTCCGCCCATCGGACTTCCTTGGTCGCGAACCTATCCTGTTCTCTGATTGAACATGGTAGAATCAAGACAACTCTAGCCAAAGCAAGAGCCTTAAGACCTTCCATTGAAAAGGTAGTGACTTTGGCTAAAAAGGCTCATGCATCTTCAGATCCAGCCAAGAAGGTTCATTACCGTAGGTTAGCTATTGCTAGACTTAGGAATAAAACTGCAGTCTCCAAACTTTTCGATGAGCTTGTTGTTCAGTTTTTGGAAAGAAGCGGTGGATACACCAGAATCTACAAGCTTGCACTTCCAAGATTGGGTGATGCCGCAGATATGGCTCTCATCGAGTTTGTCGAAGAGGCACCTAAGAAGAAAGCCTCCAAGAAGAGGCAGGCCAAAAAGAAAGCGGATAAATCGGATACAAAACTACCCAAAGATGAGAAGGAGGAATCTCCCGTTGTTGTCCCGGACACAACCGACAAAGTTGACGAGTCTACGGAACCTTTAGCATCTGAGGAACTGAAAGAAGAAGCCTCAGGCTCAGATGATACCTCACCCGCGAAATCACCTGAAGTAAAAAAGGAACCATCCAGTGAAGCCGAAGAAGTGAATCCCGAAGGGAGTGCCGAGAGCAAATAATCTTCTCAACACAATGTAGGAAACCTAGTCTTTAAGGCTTTGGTTTTCACTCCCCTAGAACTGTTTTCACTGAGCAGCAGAATAGGGTTTGCGGAGATTTCATAAATCCTTATCAATCTCCTTTTTAACCTCAAATTTTGTTTGAATATGCCACAGACTGTTTTGGTTCTTGATTTCGGCTCTCAGTATACCCAAGTAATCGCTCGACGAATCAGAGAGCAAAGCGTTTACTCTCAAGTTTTGCCATATGATACCCCGCTTGCTACAATTAAAAAAGCAGAGCCTCAGGGAATCATATTGTCCGGTGGACCAGCGAGTGTCCTTTCCAGAGGAGCACCTTTACCAGACAAAAGAATATTTTCCCTAGGAATTCCTGTCCTAGGAATTTGTTACGGTCTCCAATTAATGGGAAAATTGCTCGGTGGTGAGGTAAAGAAGTGTGAGCACCGTGAATATGGCAGAAGCCAATTAACAATTAAAAAATCGGGCAAGTTATTTGGGAAATTACCCAAATCATTAACCGTCTGGAATTCTCATGGAGATGCAATCGTTCGTGTACCTCATGGCTTTCAGGGTATTGCGAGTACAGAGAATTCTGATTTTTCTGCTATTGAAGATGCCAAGCGAAGATTTTATGGGTTACAGTTTCATCCCGAAGTGGAGCATTCCCAAAGAGGGGTAGAAGTAATTAAAAACTTCCTTTTCTCAATCTGTAAATGCAAAGCAGATTGGGATATGGGTGACTTCATTGAAGCATCTGTTCAGAAAATAAGAGATCAAGTTGGCGAAAAGAAAGTGATTTTAGGATTAAGCGGAGGCGTAGACTCTAGCGTAGCCGCCGCCTTGATTGATCGTGCCATTGGCAAGCAACTCACTTCAATCTTTGTAGACAACGGCTTATTGCGCTTAAATGAGCGGGAGGAGGTCATTAAGTTGTTCAACGATCATATTCCCGGAAAATTAAGAGTAGCTAAAGCAGGCAGCCTTTTTTTGGGAAAATTAAAAGGAGTAACAGACCCGGAAAGAAAACGTAAAATTATTGGTAAGACCTTCATTGATGTCTTCGATAAGGAAGTTAAAAAGCTGGGAGAAGTTGATTTTCTTGCCCAGGGCACCTTATATCCTGATGTCATCGAGAGCGTTCCCATTGGTGGCAATCCTGCCGCACTGATCAAGAGTCATCATAATGTAGGCGGACTCCCTGCAAAAATGAAACTCAAGCTCCTTGAGCCATTGCGGGAACTCTTTAAGGACGAGGTCCGCTTGCTAGGTAAAAAGTTAGGCCTGCCCGACCATGTGATCAACAGGCACCCCTTCCCCGGGCCGGGGCTTGGTGTTCGTGTAATTGGTGATTTAAATACAAAGAGACTAACTGTTTTAAAGCAGGCCGACGCCATCTTTATCGATGAGCTCAGGCATTCTGGATTGTATGGAAAATTGTGGCAGGCATTCTGTGTATTTCTACCCGTACGTAGTGTCGGGGTAATGGGAGATGAGCGAACCTATGAAAATGTCATCTGCTTACGGGCAGTCACCAGTAGCGATGCGATGACTGCAGACTGGGCAAGTTTGCCTGATGCTCTTCTTCGCAAAGTTTCTAGCAGGATAATTAATGAAGTCCAAGGAGCGAACAGGGTGGTCTACGATGTAAGTTCAAAACCACCTAGTACAATTGAATGGGAGTAAGGCATGAATTTTTCCTATGAAGAAGACAGTGCCCAACTACTGTTCAAACTAGAAAGATTC
>Ga0181565_10001687_pt1 | contig 16880 bp, 15 predicted proteins | sample 101ome_16_FD_129661 | JGI IMG/M metagenome (GOLD analysis project Ga0181565, IMG submission 129661) | Coastal salt marsh microbial communities from the Groves Creek Marsh, Skidaway Island, Georgia - 101401AT metaG (megahit assembly) | ecosystem: Environmental > Aquatic > Marine > Intertidal... | reverse complement strand
TTTTTCTTTTTCACTTAATCTTTTACATCAGGTTGTTAGTTAGTCAAGAATTTATTTAACCAATCTAAATGAAACTTTATTTGCTCTTGTCTTGGCACAAAATGACCTGAATCATAAACATAATGTTTCTTTTTTTCAGGAGGTAAATTTATTAAATCGAACATGGGTTTTTGTGATGTCTCTAAAGGGAAGTACTGATCATATCTTCCATTCATCATCAGTATAGGGACTTCAATTCTTCTTGTATAATACATTGCATCTACTTCTTTTTTGCACTTTTGAAATTCTAGACCCGCTACCAAGAGAAAACCTGCTTTAACTCGTTTATCAATAGCGAGCAAAATATTCCCCATAAATCCGCCCCAGCTAACCCCCATATATGATAGCTCAGAGACATTGAAATCCTCTCTTTCAAAGATATAATCAATAGATCTTTTGTAATCTTTTCCCCACATGATCACATGATTTTTATATTGATCTGTCATATCACCATAATCAGATCTTTGTTCATCTTGTCTGCTGTATGTACTTTTATAAATTGGGTGTATTATTGCATAACCACTATTCAATAAATAGTTCAAATAATTAGGAATATTATTTATGACTTCATTTTCATCAGATTGATGTAACGCATTTGATCCAGGAAAAAAGATTATTGGTTTTAGTCCCTTTTCTTGGAATTTTTTGTTGAAAAAAACATATCCAGATAGAATTTCGTTATCGCTACCATAGGGAGCTTTGACTTCGTACTTTTCAACAATCACTTCTTCTGTTCCAGATACTTTTTTTGTTGTGAACTTTGAATCAGACTCATAAGAAAATTGAGATAAATAATATTCAAAAACTTCATCAGTCACATCTGGTGAATTAATAAAATCTCTAACCTCTACTCCATAAGAAGATTGATCTTCTTTTTCATTAAAGTTATATACTAATCTAATTCCGTTGCCATCAGATCTATCTAAAACACTTTGGGTATAAAAATCATTATACAAGTATGTTTCGTCCAAAAACGACCCACCTAAAATGGCTCTATTTTTTGGAAAGCCAATATCTGGATTCATCGCCCACTCTCTTACATTACCTGCTAAATTGTGAAGTCCCAAAAAATTCTCTGACTTTAAATTTTCAATATCTAAAAGATTTTCTCGGTTGAAATTACTATTGGGTATTATTTCAAAAGCTCTGCTGAGAAAAGCTACATTTTCCCACTGATAGATATCAGGAAGTGATTGTCCCTTAAACTTTGCGTACGCAAAAGCTTCAAACCATGAAATACCGCTAACAGGATTATTCCCTTTACCATTTGGATATGAACCTACCTCCCAATTAGAAGGACCTGGGTTGCCATACTTATCAACAAAAAGTTTTTGCGCATTAGAGAATGATAATATTTTACCATCTAAATTAAACGGAAAGGGCCAGTAATTAGGGTCATTATATTCTTCGCTATCTAAAAACTCTTTATATTCTTTATTTGAAACTTCATACTTTGAAATTGAGTAAGAATTCATTTGTTTTTCTGGCAAATGATCAAGCCCTGGGAAACTTAAACTATTTGAAGTTCCAACAATTAAGACATGATTTTCAGGTATTTCGTCCGATTCAGGTAATTTGAATTCATACCCATCTTTAAGAAAGTAAGGGTGTTGAAATTTAGATTCAAAATTTTTCCCATTCACTTGAAATCTTAAATCAATTCTCGTAAATGGAACTCGTTTTAAATTAGTTACATTTCCTAAACTCTGCCAAACAGATGTTGTATCATTACTGAATTTGAATTGAACATTAACATTATCATAATTTGTATTGATCTCAATAGAATCTGTTACTTCTTCATAATATTTTAGAAGTATTTTGTTTTCAGGATAAACCTGAAGCAAAGGGATAATTTTTTTATACGCCTCTTTATTATTGTTTTTAGCGAGATCTATAATTTCAGGGAGTTGATCTTCAAGAATACTATCCTTGCTTATGATTTTATAACCATAATAAGAGAAAGTGCCAAGGAGTATTACCGAAAGGGCTATTGATAAAGATTTAATACTACTTGAGGCTTTTGGAATTGTTTTCTCTTTATTTATAATTAAAGGGTATATAGTGATTGATAAACCAATAAAAAAACCAATTATTAACAAAATGAGAATTTCATTGAAATAATCATTCTCAGTCTCTATTCTACTAAAAATTAAATCACTTGCCTCAAAAACAGTAAGACTAAAAGCTATATACCCGCCTAAGTACCTTGGGATTCTTTTCATTTAAATTTGTTTAATGGTACATAAATATAAAAACTTCAGACAACATATATGTCTCCAATGTAAATCTAATAGATCTATGACAGGATTATACATTCACATACTGGAGAAAAGTTGGATGGAAAGTGTGATAGGTGTGGTAGTAATAAGTATACGGAATGGGACTATGAATCAAAGAAATGTCCAAAGTGTAAAGATGGGATAATAGGTGAGAGTGATGAGGGGATAGTAATTATGGTAGATTAGATAAAAGAAGGTGTGCCGCTGTCCCATGCCCACAAGGCTAAGGGACAGCGGCACATGTAACTTTCCAATTTTTAAATCTCCACCAAAACATTTAAATTGCAGTAACTATTGAGATTTTGTAAATGATCCTAATGGTTATTATTCTTTGACAGAACTTGTGTGCAAATAGTGTGCAAGTGAGGAAACAAAAAAGGGACCACATTGCTGCAATCCCTTGTTATAATTGTGACCTCGGCAGGATTCAAACCTGCAACCTCTTGAGCCGTAATCAAGTGCTCTATTCAGTTAAGCTACGAGGCCTTAGCGGGTGCAAATATAATTGTTTTTTAGCAGAAGCAAAATATTGTTTTTTATCTTTTGGAAAGCCTATCTTCGTAAAAAATTAGTATTTGGACTTTCTAGCCATCGCAGTCGGTATCGCCCTGTTGATCCAAGGGGGCAATTGGTTGATGAAGTCGGCGGTTTCCCTGTCGCTTTTGTTTTCGATTCCCAAAATTGTCATCGGGATGACGGTTGTTTCTTTTGCTACCTCTGCACCCGAATTGTTGGTCAGTGTGCAATCGGCTATGGCGGGCTATCCAGATATTTCCTTGGGCAATGTAGTGGGGTCCAACATCGCCAACCTGGCGTTTGTGTTGGCGGTGACGATTATTATTTCGCCCATCGAAGTTACCCGAAGTTTTTATACCACCGATTGGCCCATGATGATTTTGGCCAGTGTGTTGTTTGGTGCATTTATCTATTTTGACGGTGTTTTAAGTGGAGGAGAAGGTGCTATTTTATTTGGTCTGTTGGTATTCTTTTTGTTTTACCTGATTCGCTTTCAAAAAGTGGCTGTGGTGGACGAAGCTCCCGAAGACGATGCCCAACTGCCTTGGCGTAAAACCCTTTTATTTTTACTCATCGGCGGGGCGGCCCTTTGGTTAGGTTCCGAGCTGTTGATCTACGGGGCGGTGCATTTGGCGCAAAGCATGGGGGTAAGCGAGCGGGTTATCAGCATTTCCATCGTGTCCATCGGTACAAGTATTCCTGAGTTGTCGGCCTCGATTATCGCTGTGATCAATAAAGAAAAAGCCATCTCATTGGGCAATCTGCTCGGCTCTAATATTTTTAATATCATGGCGGTGCTGGGCATTACGTCCCTAATCATTCCGGTTGAGGTGGTCGATAAGGGCCTGCTCACCAACGATTTGTATTGGATGATTGGGATTGCCCTTTTGATTTTGCCCTTGGTATTTTTTCCATCCGGTCGCCGTTTAGACCGTGTAGATGGCATTGTTTTATTGATATTATACGGCCTGTTTTTATACTCTTTGTTTACCTAAAAAAAATCCCAGCCTTGGCCGGGATTCAGAAAGTCAAATTTTAAAATTTAAATTAAACATTAGCTGATTTTACGGTTTTGATAATTCGCGCCGCAATTTTGTATGGGTCACCATTCGAGGCGGGACGACGGTCTTCTAACCAGCCTTTCCAGCCTTTTTCGACGGTGAGAATTGGAATGCGTATGGATGCCCCACGGTCGGACACGCCATAGCTAAATTCGTGAATGGATTGAGTTTCGTGTTTACCAGTTAGGCGTTGCTCGTTGTATGCACCATAGACATCGATATGTTCTTTGACCACAGGTCTAAAGGCTTCACAAATAGCTTCATAAGTCGCTTTAGAACCACAGCTACGCAGGGTTTCGTTAGAGAAGTTAGCGTGCATCCCCGAACCGTTCCAGTCGGTATCGCCAAGGGGCTTGGGGTGATATTCGATGGCTAGTCCGTATTTTTCACCTAGGCGTTCTAAGATATAGCGGGCAACCCACATTTCGTCTCCAGCCTGACGCGCGCCTTTGGCAAAACATTGAAACTCCCACTGGCCAGCTGCTACCTCTGCGTTGATTCCTTCTACGTTAATTCCAGCATCCAAACACATGTCGAGGTGTTCTTCGACCATTTCACGACCGAAAGCATTTTTGGCTCCAGCCGAGCAGTAAAACTGTCCCTGTGGGGTTTGATCTTTGGGAAAGCCCAAAGGCAAGTTGGTTTCGGGATCCCATAAAAAATACTCTTGTTCAAATCCAAACCAAAAATCATCATCGTCGTCGTCGATTGTTGCACGCCCATTGCTAGGGTGGGGTGTTCCATCGGCATTGAGCACCTCTGTCATAACCAAATAGCCATTTCTACGGTCGGGATCTTGGTAGATCGCCACCGGCTTTAACAGACAGTCCGAAGAATTTCCTTCCGCTTGTCGGGTGGATGAACCGTCGAATGACCACAGGGGGCAATCTTCTAGTTTACCACTAAAATTATCAACGATTTTGGTTTTGCTTCTAAGGTTTGAAGTGGGTTGGTATCCATCCAACCAAATGTACTCTAGCTTTGACTTGCTCATGATTTAAATAATTAGTTCCGCAAATTTATTTAATTCCAAAAACAGCCATGTAATTTTGGGGGGTCAATTATGATAAATTATTAACAGATTTATGAATACCCCATTTTTTTTGGGGTCAATTTTAAAAAAACATAAAATAATGCAGTTATACCCATCAAAACGGCAAAATAGGTATCTTTGAACTTTAAATAGTCTATGATGCGACGACAAGCCACCAACCCCTATCCTACAGAACGGTTCAATATAGAACTAGAGCCCCAAAATTATTCGGCCTTGTTTGGCCAAAATGTTTTTACAACACACAAGCTTAAGCAGTACCTCAATGCGGAGGCTTTTGTACAAATCAACGAAGTGATCGAAAAAGGATCGACCATCAGCCGTGCCTTGGCCGATCAAATTGCCGTTGGTATGAAATCGTGGGCCCTCTCAAAGGGGGTGACCCATTATACCCATTGGTTTCAACCGCTAACCGGGGCCACGGCCGAAAAACACGATGCTTTTTTGGACTTTAGTCCCGAAGGAGGTGTGATCGAAAAATTTGATGCCGACCAACTTATTCAGCAGGAACCCGACGCCTCTAGTTTTCCGAGTGGGGGGATTCGCAATACCTTTGAAGCCCGAGGCTATACGGCCTGGGACCCGACTTCGCCGGCTTTTATTTTTGAAAAAACCCTTTGTATTCCTACCATTTTTGTATCCTACACGGGTGAAGCCCTCGATTTTAAAACCCCATTACTAAAATCCATCCACGCTCTCGATGCGGCTGCTACAGCAATTTGTAAGTACTTTGACAAAAGCGTTAGCAAGGTGATTCCTACCTTGGGCTGGGAGCAAGAATATTTTTTGATTGACAAACCCACCGCTGCCAGTCGTCCCGACCTACTCATGACCGGACGAACCCTTATGGGGCATGCGCCCTACAAAGGGCAACAACTCGATGATCATTATTTTGGGTCAATCCCGACTCGGGTGTTGCAGTATATGAAAGAGCTCGAACACGAATGTATGCTGTTAGGTATACCCGTCAAAACCCGTCATAACGAGGTGGCTCCAAGCCAATTTGAATTGGCACCCATCTTTGAGGAAGCCAATCTGGCGGTGGACCACAACTCGCTATTGATGGATGTGATGACCAAACTCGCAGCCAAGCATCAATTCGAAATTCTTTTTCATGAAAAACCCTTTGCCGGAATCAATGGTTCGGGTAAACACAACAATTGGTCGTTGGCCACCAATACGGGAGTAAACCTGCTTAGCCCCGGAAAAACCCCCATGAGCAACCTGCAGTTTCTCACTTTTTTTATCAACACCATCAAGGCCGTGCTAAACCACGAAGCCCTCCTTCGGGCCTCGGTAGCAAGTGCCAGTAACGATCATCGATTGGGAGCCAATGAAGCCCCACCGGCGATTATTTCGGTTTTTATCGGTAAACAGCTTACCCGGGTCTTGGAGGACCTAGAACAGGTGTCTGAGGGCAAACTATCTCCCCAAGAAAAAACCGACCTCAAACTGAATGTAATTGGCAAAATCCCCTCGATTTTATTGGACAATACCGACCGTAACCGTACCTCTCCTTTTGCCTTTACAGGAAACAAATTTGAGTTTCGTGCGGTGGGTTCCAAAGCCAACTGCGCTAAACCCATGACGGCTCTCAATACCATGGTGGCCGATCAGTTGATACAGTTTAGAGACCTGGTCGAGCTATTGATACAAAAGAAAAACATGAAAAAAGACGATGCGCTCTTTAATGTTTTACGGGACGAAATCAAACACATCAAAACCATCCTTTTTGAAGGAGATGGCTATTCTGAAACCTGGGAAAAAGAGGCTGCCAAACGAGGCTTGAGCAATAATAAAACCACCCCTGATGCGCTTTCCGCTTTTATCAGCAAAGCGAGTATTACGCTTTTTGAGCGGCAAAATGTATTGACCGCCCGCGAACTAGAGGCGCGCTATACCGTTGATTTGGAAGAATACACCATGCATGTTCAAATCGAAGCACGGACCCTGGGCGACATTGCCCGTAACCATGTGATCCCTACAGCGGTGAAATATCAAAATACCTTGATTGAAAACGTACGAGGTCTTAAAGAAATTTACGGAGCACAATTTAAACCCCTGGCGGCCGAGCAAATGGCGTTGATCGAACGGATTTCTTCCCATATCGCCGAAATCAACTCGGGGGTCAACCAGATGATTGAAGCACGCAAAAAGGCCAACAGCCTGGATAGCTCCAAAGAAAAAGCCCAGCAATACCGAGAAACGGTTTTTCCCTTTTTAGACCGCATTCGCTACCATTGTGACAAACTCGAATTGTTGGTGGATGACCAGCTATGGCCCATGTCCAAATACCGGGAGTTGCTTTTTAATCTATAGAAAACTGTCCAAAAGGGGCACTCCTTTCGTGTAGATGCTTATTTTTGTGTGACAACACCTAAACCAATGACAGCTGCTAACCGCTACACGTTACGGGGCGTTTCGGCCCAAAAAGAGGATGTGCATCAAGCGATTAAACAAATCGACAAGGGACTTTTTCCCCAGGCGTTCTGTAAAATTGTTCCCGATTATTTGACCGGGTCCGATGCCCATGCCTTGGTGATGCATGCCGATGGAGCCGGAACAAAATCTTCACTGGCCTATATGTATTGGAAAGAAACCGGCGATTTGTCGGTTTGGAAAGGAATTGCCCAAGATGCGTTAATCATGAATGTGGATGACTTGCTCTGCGTAGGTGTAACCGAAAATATTTTGGTGTCGTCAACCATTGGTAGAAACAAAAACCGTATTCCTGGGGAAGTTATTGCTGCGATTATTGAAGGTACCGAAACCTTGTTGGCGCAATTGAGAAGTCAAGGCATCAGTATATACAGTACCGGAGGTGAAACAGCCGATGTGGGGGATTTGGTCAATACGATTATCGTTGACTCAACAGTTACGGCACGGATTCGTCGCGACCAAGTGATCGACAACGCCAATATCCGTCCGGGCGATGTTATCGTTGGTTTGGCCTCATCGGGTCAGGCTACCTATGAAGATCAATACAATGCCGGTATGGGCAGTAATGGACTGACCTCTGCACGGCATGACGTTTTTGCGCATTATTTGGCGGAAAAATACCCCGAAAGTTTCGATGCCTCGGTACCCGAGTCTTTGGTGTATTCCGGTTCTCGTCAACTCACAGAAACCCTCGATGACATCCCCCTGGATATTGGGAAAATGGTATTGTCACCTACACGAACGTATGCGCCGGTAGTCAAAAAAATACTGGAGCAATTTCGGCCTGACCAAATTCATGGTATGGTTCACTGCTCTGGTGGCGCCCAAACCAAAATCTTGCATTTTGTCGATCGACTGCATATCATCAAAGACCAACTCCTACCGATTCCTCCCTTGTTTAAATTGATTCAAGCCGAGTCTCAGACCAACCCCAAAGAAATGTACCAGGTGTTTAATATGGGACACCGATTGGAGTTTTATGTGTCTCCAGAATGTGCCCAAACCATTGTGGATATTTCCAAAAGCTTTAATATCGACGCGCAAATTATCGGTCGGGTAGAAGCCTCAGACAAAAAGCGACTGACCATCGATGGAGAACTTGGAGTTTTTAAATACGAATAAATGAATAGGTTCAAACATATATTTGTTGTCGGTGTGGTAAGTCTTATTACTCACTCTGCAATAGCTCAAGAAGGGGAAGACCTTTTTGCGGCCCTCGAAACCACGACCGAAGCACCGGAACTGCTTCCCGACCAAATGTTAATTACCCAAAAACTACTCTGGGGTGAACGTGGTTTACTACGTGTCGCAGGGATTGCCAAACTCAACAAAGACCAACGCGAATGGGAACTCAAACTCCGGCGCAAACTCCTGGTGGCTCACCAAGTAATTGGGTATGTGACTTTAGCCGGGATGATTGCGCAGGGAATCATCGGCAGTCAGCTTTACAATGGAAATTACCGTTTGTATGAAACCCATGAAAACTTGGGGAAGGCCGTGACCGCTTCCTATTTTACCGGCGCAGGATTGTCTTTATTTTCCCCACCTCCATTAATCAATAAAAAAGTAAAAGGATGGTCGAGCATGAAAGCCCATAAGGTATTGGCGACCGTGCATTTATCGGCTATGATAGCGACCAATGTCCTTGCCGAAGAAGATAAAAAACTCCACCGTGCAGCGGCCTATACGGCATTCGGGAGCTATGCAGCGGCGATGATTGTTTTAAAATTTTAAGGATGAAAAAAGGGTTATTTCTTTTCCTTCTTTTGGGATCCACGCTGGCTGTAGGCCAACAAACCCCTTGGCTTATGGACGGACAGAGGTCATCAGTGACCTACAAGGCCGTTCATCCCCTGCACAAATGGTCGGGGACCAATGCCCAACTCAAAGGGTTGGCCTATCTAGACGAACATACACAGAACCTCGGTCGATTTGCCATTGTTGGTGAGGTGCGCGATTTTGACAGTCAAAACAGCAACCGGGATGCGCATGCGTTAGAAGTGTTAGAGGTCTTGGATTTTCCACAAGTAAAATTTTATTGTGAAAAGATCAACCACCAAGAAACCACTGGAGTATTAGATGGAGTAGTAGAGTTTCACGGAGTGAAAATTCAAAAAACAATTGAAACACAAATCGAAGATACACAGGAATATGTCCGCCTTCAAGGGGAGTTTCAAATCAAGGCGTCTGATTTTCTAATCGATTTACCCTCCTTTATGCTCGCCAAAATCGATGATGAAATCCGTATTCTTTTTGACGTAAGATTTAATAAAGCTAAAGAATAGACTATTTTTGTAGCGATGGCAATGATAGACAAATTACAACTTGTAAGACAACGCTTTGATGAGGTCAACGACCTGATTATCCAGCCCGATGTAATCGCAGACCAAAAGCGCTATATCGCGCTTAATCGGGAATACAAAGACCTAAAAGTGATTGTGGACAAGGCGACCCAATACCAATCGCTGTTGGACAACCTTAGCGAAGCCGAACTTTTGTTAAAAGACAACAGCGATGCAGAAATGGTCGAAATGGCCAAAATACAACTCGAAGAAGCTCAACTGGCTTTGCCCACCGTGGAAGAGGAAATCAAGATGTTGTTGATTCCCAAAGACCCCGAAGATGCCAAAAACGTGGTGGTCGAAATTCGCGCGGGAACTGGAGGAGACGAGGCGAGTATATTTGCAGGAGATCTCTACCGGATGTACACCAAATACTGCCAAGACAAGGGCTGGTCGACCAGCTTGGTCGATGCCAGTGAAGGAACTGCTGGTGGGTTTAAAGAAATTATATTTGAAGTCAATGGCGAGGAGGTCTATGGCACCCTTAAATACGAATCGGGGGTTCACCGTGTACAACGGGTACCACAAACCGAAACCCAAGGCCGGGTTCATACCTCGGCAGCAACGGTCATGGTGCTTCCCGAAGCCGAAGAGTTCGACGTTGAAATCAATATGAACGATGTACGTGTCGATTATTTTTGCTCCTCCGGGCCCGGTGGTCAGTCGGTCAACACGACCTACTCGGCCGTACGACTCACCCACGAACCCACGGGTATTGTGGCCCAATGCCAAGACCAAAAGTCCCAGCACAAAAACAAAGACAAGGCCCTAAAAGTTTTACGCTCACGCTTGTATGAATTGGAATTGAGTAAAAAATTGGCTGCCGATTCGGAAAAGCGAAACGAATTGGTATCCTCTGGCGACCGTTCGGCCAAAATACGTACCTATAATTATCCACAGGGCCGGGTAACCGATCACCGTATCGGATTGACCTTGTATGACTTGCAAAATATAATCAATGGTGATATCGACAAATTGGTCGAAGAGCTTAAGCTCTACCAAAATACCCAAAAACTAAAAGAAGCAGGAGAGGTTTTATGACAACCCAAGCACTTGTTTATCAAATTCTAAAAAAACGCTCTTTTTTATGTGTGGGTTTGGATGTGGATGTGGAGAAAATGCCCGCCCAAGTTCGAGAAGGGAATGACCCCATTTTCACTTTTTGCAAGGCCATAATTGATGCAACTGCCCCTTACTGTGTGGCGTATAAACCCAATATTGCTTTTTTTGAAGCCTACGGATTAGAAGGATGGAAGGCCCTAGAGCGGGTAATTGACTACCTCAACACCCACTATCCGACACTCTACACCATCGCCGATGCCAAACGTGGGGATATTGGCAATACCGCAACCCGTTATGCTAAGGCTTTTTTTGACCAACTGGCCTTTGATGCATTGACAGTAGCCCCTTATATGGGTCGTGATTCGGTAGAACCTTTTCTGGCATTTGAGCAGCACCATACGATTTTATTAGCGTTGACCTCAAATCCTGGTGCAGCTGATTTTCAATACATACAACAAGACGGACAACCGCTGTATCAAAAAGTAATCGAACAATCACAGGCTTGGCAGGGCAGTGATCGACTGATGTATGTCGTAGGTGCTACAAAAGCCGATGCGTTGGTAAAAATTCGCCAATGGGTTCCCGATACATTTCTGTTGGTACCCGGTGTTGGTGCCCAAGGCGGGAGTTTGGATGAGGTTGCTCATTATGGATTAAATGACCGGTGTGGGCTTTTGGTCAACGCCTCACGTGCGATTATATATGCCTCGGATCAGGAAGACTTCGCTCAAGCCGCAGCGCAGGCTGCACAAGAGTTGCAAAAGCAAATGGCGGACTGGCTTGTAAAAAAGAACCTGGTCTAATGCTGTATTACTCCCTTCACACACAAGCTAAAGAAGCCCCTTGGATCACCTTTATCCATGGAGCAGGGGGGAGTTCAACCATTTGGTATAAGCAGATTCGTTTTTTTTCAAAGCACTTTAATTTGCTATTAATCGACCTACGGGGCCACGGAAAATCAAAGCCCCATTTGGGAACCAAGGCCCTAAAAAAATACACCTTTAGTTCCATCACCAAAGACGTACTGGAAGTTTTGGATTATGAAAAAATCAAAAAGTCTCATTTTGTAGGTATATCATTGGGGACGATTATTATTCGTCAATTGGCCGAATGGCATCCCGAGCGCATCCAGAGTATGGTAATGGGAGGGGCTATTTTAAAATTTAATGTCCGTTCGCGCATTTTGATGCATTGTGGCAATTGGACCAAATCCATCCTTCCTTATATGTGGATTTACAAGCTATTTGCCTTTATCATTATGCCCAATAAAAACCATAAGGAGTCCCGATTATTGTTTATCAACGAAGCCAAAAAATTGTATCAAAAAGAATTTATCCGATGGTACAAACTCACCGCTGAAGTTTTACCCTTGCTACGCTTTTTTAGGCAGGTCGATATTCCCATTCCTACTCTGTACATCATGGGCGCCGAAGATTATATGTTTTTACCGGCAGTGGAGAAGGTAGCCAGTAGTCACAACAGCGCCCAACTAAGGGTGTTGCCCAAATGTGGCCATGTGGTTAACGTTGAAAAGCCTGAGCTGTTTAACGCTGAAATGCTTCAATTTTTACACCAAAAGCACTAGTCTTTTAGTGTATACCCGGTTGCTTGATGGTGCTGTTTTCCTTTGTTTTGGCTTCGTCCACCATGGCTTTTACCTGTTGCAATAGCATTTTGGCATCATAGATTACTCCTTTGCTAATGGTATATTTCACACCACCCACACGAACCACTTCATTGTTTTCGTTGAGCTTAATCGCACCGGTGCCGTAAAGCACCTTTAGATTTTCTAAGGGGTTTTCTTCTACCAATACTAAGTCAGCAATTTTACCCACAGCCACTGTCCCAATTTGGTCGTCCATGCCCAAGGCTTCGGCCCCGTTGAGGGTGGCTGAACGGATGACTTCTAATGGGTGAAAACCGGCTTCACGCAGCAGTTCTAATTCACGGACATAGGCAAAGCCATAAAGCTGGAAGATAAAACCAGAATCTGAGCCTGTAGTCACTCGGCCTCCACGGTTTTTATATTCGTTGATAAAGGTCATCCATAGCTTAAAATTGTTTTTCCAAGCGACTTCTTGCTCGGTACCCCAATAGTGCCAGTAGGAACCATGTGAAATCATACTGGGTTGATAAAACCGCCATAAGGAGGGCAGGGTGTAGTCTTCATGCCACTCGGCTCTCCGTGCCCGATGTAGGTCACGACTGGCTTCGTAGATGTTAAAGGTAGGGTCTAGGGTAAAATCGAGTTCCAAAAGCTCGTTCATCACCGCATTCCAATGGTCCGAATAGGGAGGAGCGGCTTGTGCCCAAAGCTTACCGGCCTCTTCAAAACGATGTTGTTCGTTTTGGTAGTTGTAGTCTAGCGGATAATGCTGAACGGTTCGGTCTTCAAACAAGGCTTCGGGGAGACCATACCAATGTTCCATTGAGGTTAGTCCTGCCCGTGCCGAGTGTAAGACATTCCAACGGGCGACACTCAATTGGGCATGGTGACAGGCCGATCCCAGGCCTAGTTTTTTGTTTTCATCCAGGGCGGCTGTCATGATTTCGGGCTCTGCTCCAAAAAACTTGATACCATCCGCTCCTTTTTTGGCATTATTGCGTACCCATTCACGTGCTTGCTCGGGGGTGTTTACTTCTTTTTTGCCTTGGCCAAATCCTGTGTAGGCAAAAATACGGGGTGCGACAATTTCATTTTTTTCGCTTCTTCTTTTTAGGTCTAAGGTGTAGTCAACTCCACGTCCGCTGGGTTCACGGACAGTCGTGACCCCGTGGGCCAACCAAAGTTTAAAAACATAGTCCCAATCTGCACCTTGGGCACCCCCACCGATATGGCCATGCATATCGATAAAACCGGGTAATAAATACATGCCCGTAGCATCGATTTCTTTTCCTCCACTTTTTAGGGCGGGTCTTCTTTCTTCATTAATCGGTACGCCGGGATAACCGACCACTTGTACTTTTGTGATTTTGTCCCCTTCGATGACCACATCTATGGGGCCCTGTGGCGGCGCACCATTTCCGTTAATCAAGGTGACTCCTCGAATGATGAGCTGGTTAAATGGGCCAGAGGCCGCCGGATTGTCTTGGCTGTAGAGCACAGTCCAAATACAGCTGATTAGGGCTAAGGTAAAACATCGCGTACGCATAGATTTTATTTTTACTAAATATATAAAAAAACCCCTGACAACGTCAGGGGTAAAAACAAACAATCAAGATGAATTCTATCGTGCAATTCTAAAAGGCATAGATGGCTGCTAAAACGAAAGAAGACAAATTTTTGGTGGGGGTCAACCCTTGACCCACAAACAGGGATTCGGAGGCACTATCGATTCGTATTTCGGGTTTGAGCAGAAAGTTTCCTTTGCTGTAGTTGCCCGTGAGGGTAAGTGCGGTGTTGTCGGTATTCGGACTGTCAAATACATACTGATCATCGGCAAAGGCCTCGAACCTGAGCCCAATCGAAAATGTTTCACTTGTTTGGTATTGGGGATAAAGCGCTATCCCCGCAAAGCCACTATTTTCTCCACTATCGTAGGAAGAAGCATTGATCCCCAGATAGAAATTGTCGGTAAGGGATAGCCCACCGGTATAATCGATTTGAAATTGCCCCATGCCCGATAATAGGTTGATATATTGCCCATAAAATCCGACTTGTAAACCGAGCAAGTATTCATCGGTTGGATTGAATTCGGTGAGATCGGTCGGATTGAAAACTCCCAACATCAAGGACCAATCGTCATTTAGGGTAAAATCAGCTTTAATGCCTGTATGCGAAAAAGGGCCATAGGAAAATAAATAGGAAGTGGAATAGTTGAAATTGGCCACCGGAGAAATGACCTCATACCCCAAAAAGGTATTGAAATTCCCGAGGGTTAAGGTCGTATGTTCACCCACCATAAAATAGGCATACAATTGGTTGACTATGGGGTTAGATCCCAAGGTTGACCCAAAGACAGCATCGTTCCCCCGCGGGCCAAACACCAAATCTGCTACAAAGCCTGAACGTGCCCCCTCGTGACTCACAATTAGGTTGGCCATGCCTAAGGCAAAACCCGGGCTATTGGCAAAGGAAGAAGCCGGGGCTTGGCGTTGATCTTTTGAAAAATTATACCTAAAATACGTGTCAACACTACCGGAGAGGGTAAAAGTAGGTAAGGTTTTTTCTTCTGTTGCTTCTTGTGCAATACCCAAGGATAAAGACAAGAGAAGTCCTGTAAGCAATAGATGCTTAGTCAATAATTTCATCGTCAAAAAATTTAAAGTTAGTTAATCGTTATACGCTAATGTTGATTGAGTCTAAAGTCCGCATAGGCATCCATACCGTGTTCGGCCAGATCAAGTCCTTTGATTTCTTCTTCTCTACTTACGCGGATACCCATTACTGCTTTGATGGCAAACAGTAAAATACCAGAAGAAACCACACAAAATGCCCCGATAATGCCCACGCCAGCGAGTTGAACCAGGAACTGTGTCCATCCGGCCATCGCTCCAAAAATTCCCACGGCCAGTGTACCCCAAATACCACAAATGAGGTGAACCGCCACAGCACCTACCGGGTCGTCTAATTTAAGGCGGTCAATGAGGGCTACGCCCAAAACGATAATGATCCCGGCTATACTTCCTATAAGTATGGCATCGGTTGGACTCATTTGGTCAGCCCCGGCGGTGATGCCGACCAACCCACCCAAGATACCGTTCATAAACATGGTTAAGTCATAATTTTTATATAACAATGTTGAAAATATTGCGGCTGACACTCCACCTGCTGCCGCGGCCAATGAGGTGGTGACCAAGGTTAGGGAGGTCAATGCAGGGTCTGCCGATAATACCGAACCACCATTAAAACCAAACCAGCCCAACCATAGAATTAAGACACCTGCAGCAGCCAGGGGTATGTTATGCCCCAACAGCGCTTTGGGTTTGCCTTGTTCGTCAAATTTACCGACGCGTGCGCCCAAGACATAGATAGCAATCAAGGCGGCCCAACCACCGACCGAATGTACCAAGGTGGAGCCCGCAAAGTCATAGAAACCCCAACGGTCCAAAAAGCCACCGCCCCATTTCCATGATCCGACGATAGGATAAACCAGCCCTACATAGATCAGGGAGAAAAACATAAAACTCGAAAGTTTGATCCGTTCTGCGACTGCTCCAGAAACTATGGTTGCTGCTGTAGCTGCAAACATCCCTTGAAATAGAAAATCGGTCCACCAGGTGTATCCTCCATCGGCATAGCCAAATTCCATACCCCCTTCGGGAGCGGTTATTCCAAACCCAGCAAATTTTAATACTCCGTTTGCCCCTTCTTCAAAGCCCGGATACATGAGGTTAAATCCTCCAAGGCAATATACTAGAAGACCCATGGTGATGATAAAAAAGTTTTTAAATAAAATATTAATGGTGTTTTTTTGACGGGTAAGCCCAATTTCTAAAAATGAAAAACCAAGGTGCATAATAAAGACCAAGGCGGTGCAGATCATCATCCAAACATTATTTATTGTCAGTAGCGTAGTCTCCATAATAGATTAGTTTAATGATTTGCTTCCTTTTTCACCCGTGCGAATGCGGTAGGCCTCTTCAATATTGGAAATAAAAATTTTCCCATCTCCTACACGATCTGTGGCGGCCGATGACAAAATGGCCTTTACCGTGCGGTCCAAAAATTCATCTGAAACGACAATCGATAAAAAACGTCGTTGAATTTCGGAGGTACTGTAGGATATGCCTCGATAGACGTGCCCCTGCTGTTCGTTGCCCACCCCGGTTACATCCCAGTAGCTAAAAAAGTTAACTTCAACCTGATGCAAGGCCGCTTTGACTTCATCAAATTTTGATTTTCTAATAATTGCTTCTACTTTTTTCATTAGTTAAATATTTGCCACAAAAATACATTATACAAAATAACCCCCTATTTTTTAGGGGGTATTTGTTTAATAATTATTACATAAATAAAATATACCTCTAAAAAATAGGGGTACAATCAAAAATATAATGAAAAATTATAAATTTTATTAAAAACGCGTCTTAGTCAACCAAAAGCCTAAGAATAAGAATAGCATACCTAGAAGCAGACTGGCCAGGCTAT
>Ga0181565_10001681_pt1 | contig 16907 bp, 10 predicted proteins | sample 101ome_16_FD_129661 | JGI IMG/M metagenome (GOLD analysis project Ga0181565, IMG submission 129661) | Coastal salt marsh microbial communities from the Groves Creek Marsh, Skidaway Island, Georgia - 101401AT metaG (megahit assembly) | ecosystem: Environmental > Aquatic > Marine > Intertidal... | reverse complement strand
CCGAACCGCTCGCGCAGGAACGCGCGCTGACGCCGGCGCACGTGCGCGAGGTACCCGTTCGCGCCGTCGTACAGCACGCCGTCGAGATCGAAGACGAGACGATCGAAGTGGGCGCCCCACGAGGCGCGTTCGCCCGCGCGACGAACCGTCATCGTCGCCGTTCGGCGCGCGGAGTCCGAGGACGACGCGCGAACCGAGGACGACGCGCGCGAGACGGTCGTCGCACCGCGCGTCGTCGTCATCATCGCGCGTCGCGTCTCGTCGCGTCGCGTCGCGGGATGCGGCGACGACGACCCACCGTCTCGCGACACCTCGACGCGCGCGCACCCGCCGCGCATGGCGTGCTCGACGCGCGCGGTGGCGTCGTGCGCGCGCGAGACGACGACGCGAGAGGGACGGCGCACGTCGGTCCCCGCGCGTCGCGCGCTCTGTCGCGCGTCGACGGCGTCGTCGTCGACCGAGAACGACGAGGACGAGGACGAGAAGAGCTCGGTCACCACCTCGCACACCCTCATCGGTCGCTCCATCAAACCGGACCACATCCTCGAGGGACGACCGGACGACGCCCTCGGGCGTCTGGCGGTGGAGATTCTTGCGAGTGAGACCGGGGTGGACGCCGAGGCGTTGGCGCGAGACGTCGAGCGGTTGTTCACCATCGTCCCGGGACTGCGCGCGAGGGTGACGCGGGGCGAGGTGACGCGCGCGCGGGCGGTGGAGTTGGCGGCGGCGTTGGATCGCACGACGGCGTGCGTGTTGGCGCTTCGACGGATGATGCGTGAGGGCGTCGATGTGATGGGGATGTGCGCGGCGGCGCCCGATCTGTTGGCGTTGGACGCGGAGGGGTTGGCGCGAGTTCGCGAGCGCGCGATGCGGGCGAGGTCGGGGTTGGAGGGCGTGTGCGACGCGGATGCGTTTTTCGAGGCGTGTCCGGGATGTTTACTCGTCGAGGACGACGAGATGGAGGACATCTCGCGTCGAGCGAGACGTCTCAAGGAGAGTCTCCCGGATGGGGATGTGGTGAAGATTTTAGAGAAGAGACCGAGCGTGTGCTTGAATGAAGACGCGTTCGTCAGGGCGACGAAAGCTGTCAACTCGCTGCGCGCGTCCATGCCCAAGGATTGCAGGGTCGGTTTGATGCTCACGGATTTTCCGTCTCTGTTGTTCGTCGATATCGATGTGTTGTTGGAGGATTTGCGGAACACGTTTGGGGGCGATCCCTGCGAAATTCTGCGGAGAAATCCGGGCATATCAACCATGGTGCGTATTTCACTTAACCGCGGCGCGCTCAATTTTTTCGCTCGCGCTCCCACGATGACGCTCGCTGACGTCGATTCGCGCATTTTGTCGCGCATAGTTTGAGAAAAACAACGCGTCGTTCAATCCTTTGCGATGACTGACGCGGCGACGATTTTCACACGCCAGTTCGAGCGAAACACCAGCACCTCGTCTCCTCTCGGTCCCGCCGCCAACACGATGCAAGCGGACGAAGAGAACTTCGGTCTAACGCGCACGTCCGAATTAGGAATCAATTAACAATCCATAGTGTACAGTAGTAGCGACGCCGGCATCTCATCGTCGCTCGACTCGTTTTCACAAAGAACGCGTCCGTGGCCTCAGAGCACGACTCCGCCCACCGTTCGTCCATCGACATGGCGCGAGCGTCCGACATCGCGCGCGCGGTGCGTTCGCTCACCCTCGTCGCCTCGCGCGCGTCCGCCGCGACGGACGCGACGATGGACGCGATGTCTCGGTCGTGTCGAAACATCTTCGACACGCGCGCGCACGCATCATCCTTCGCGCGCGCGCACGCGTCTCAAGCCAAGAAGCGGGCGCCGTCGGTGACCAGGTACGTCGTCACCGCGTTCGGTCCCGATAAACCCGGCATCGTCGCCGATCTCACCGCCAAAGTCCTCGCCGCGAGGGGCAACGTCGAGGAGTCGCGCATGACACGACTTCGCGGCGACTTCACCATCTCCATGCTAGTCTCTTTCGTCGACGCCGACGCTGTTCCAGAGACGCTGGACGCTTCGTTATCGCAGATCCCATCCCTCGTCACCTCGGTTCGAGCATCGAGCGAGGCGTGCGAGGAATCGAACACCGAGCTCAAACGCGTGCGTCTGCGCGGCGAAGACTTTCCCGGCATCACCAACGCATTCGCCAAAATCTTACACGAACGCGGCTTCAACATCGAACGCATGCGCACCGACACCGCCGACGCTCCGTTTGGCTCGGATAAGCTCTTTCTCGTCGACGCCGTCGTGCGCGTTCCGAGGGATGTCCGTCTGAGCGACTCGCTCGCGCCGCTTCGAAGAGACGTCGGCTTGGACGTCGACGTCGAAGAGTACGATCCCATGCGCGAGATTAAGTGATCTCGCGCCTGTCGCTCGCGCACATCGTAGACATAGTCATTAAATTTCACATTCTTTCGCGTTTGCGCCCTTGCGCGACGTCTCGAACGCGCGAGACGCGAGGCGCTCGCGGGCCTCCGTCTCGGCGGCGTCGCTCCGAGTTGGCGCTCGCCCTCGTCATCGTCTTCATTTCGTCGCGCCTCGCGCGCGACCGCGCGTCCGTGCGCCCTCATCGAGCGCACCAATCGCGAGAAAGATGGTTGCCGGCGCGCACGTGCCGCGCGACGCCGTCGTCACGGGCGATCGCGTCGGGTTTCCGACGATCGCGGTGGCGCACTCGCGAAAAGTTCAGAAGGGCGAAGACTTCGATCTCGCCGAGGTGGCGGCGAAGTGGCGTCCGATGCGCGAGGGAAGCGAGCGCGAGGATGAGAAGGATGAGATCGAGTTCGGCGCGTTCGGGTTGTTCGATGGACACGGTGGCAAGGCGTGCGCGGCGCACTGCGCAGAACGTTTTCTTCCGGAGCTCATCGTGGCGTTGGATGCCGAGGGCGCGTTGAGAGAAGGGGAATGCGCGGACGATGCCTTCGAGAGACGCTTGCCGAACGCGCTTCGAGCGGCCTTCGCGGCGGTGGACGCGGCGTTCTTGTCCAAGGATGTGCACAGTGGATCGACGGCAACGATTTGTGTCGTGCGGGGGAGATGTGTGACGACTGCGGCGGTGGGCGATTCGTTGGCGACTTTGGATCTCGGTCCGGGGACTCCGGTGCTTCGTTTGAGCGTCGAACATCGTCTGGACACGTCCGAGAGTGAAAGAAAGCGCATCGAGGAGGCTGGGGGAGAGGTGCGACCAACGGAATACGAGGACGGACCGAACGGGGAACGCGTCGGCGTCGGTCCGCTGAGAGTGTGGCCGGGCGGGCTCGCGGTGTCTCGATCGATCGGTGATCGCGACGGTAAGAAGGGCGGCGTCATCAGCGAACCTGACGTGTGTATGGTGGTCGTTCCCGATCGATTTCACGGTGCGAGGCTTTTACTTGCGAGCGACGGTTTGTGGGACGCGGCGACGCCCAAGCAGGCGTCGGCGCACGCCACTAAGATGAATGCGCAAAACGCCGCCGCGGCGCTCAATAAGCTCGCGCAGATGATGAAGGATAACAGAGATGACATCACGGTTCTCGTCGTCGACATGATTCTTGAAGAGAGCAAGAAGGCAGGTCCGTTTGCGGTGAAACCCGAGCAAGGTTCGGAAAAGCCCGTGCTGTACCATCCGTTTTCGAAAAAGGCGCACAACCCGTTGCCGCTGCCGTCTGAGCGACACGCTGAGCGCAAAAGGATCAAAGACGAAGAGTCTGCGAAGCAAGCAGCGTTTGAGTGCGCCAGGCGAGCGGAAGAGGAGGAGGCGATGAAAGCCATGGAGGAGAGACAGGAAGCGGAACGAAGAGCCGAGGCGGAGGCGGAGGACCAGGGGTGGGAAGAGGCGAATATGAAGGGTCCGAAAAAGAAGGAAAAGGAATCAAAACAACACAGAGTGAAACATAAGAAATTCGATTCGAAAGAGCCGAGACAGACGAAGCAACAGAAGCCTAAACCGAAGGTTACCGTCGAAGCGCCGCCGCTCGAGCAAGGCTCGAGCGAAACGGCGGCTATCGCGCAAAATAAAGAGAGGAAGCAGGGTAAAAAGCAGAAAAAGAAAAAGGGAGATTTGGATATTCCCGATGTATCTGCTTTAAAGCTGTCTGAAACTCCCGCGGTCGGAGCCAGGACGGGTGAGAAGAAGGCAAAGAAGGCGAAGAGCAAGGAGCGTTCGCGCCCTCCCACTCCGCCCGATCACGTCAGACCGCACGTCATTCAACCGCCTCTTCCGCCAGGTCCACCGAACATCGTGAACGCTCAATCCATTCCTGTGCTTCATCCATACCAGGATCCAATGCATCATCCGATTCCTACGGCGCAGCCGCCTCTCCTTGGGATGCTTCCGCACGGCTTGCCGCCGCCCGGGTTACCGCCGGTGGCGCAGCCGCACGCGATGTTCGCGCACGTTATGCCTCCGCCGATGCACCCTGGCTTCAATCGCCAGGGTTTTCCGCAACCAAACAATAAAGCGGAACATTTGATGCTTCTCATGAGATCTGGTTCGCCGCCAGTTCCGCCGGGATTACCGCCCCAAGTGAGCGATCATCGATCGCCGCCGGAGCGACCCAACGTCGAGGCTCCGAACACGCCGATGAAGGAACAAGAAAAGGGACAGCACAAGGTCCAGTCTAATAAAAAAGGCAATCGCCGTCCGAGAAAGTGGAACCAATCGACCCGTAAGGACGCAGATACACCCAAACGCTCTGAATGATACGTTAAACGTGACTGATTCGGCGCATGTACGATAGAACGAGTTGACCAATTATTACCTTTATCAATATAGAAACACATTCGAGATTATACAATAAGACTACACCAACTTTGTCGTCAAGCTCACCGGACGCCCATCTCGTCGCAGTATCGGCCCTGCTGAAAACTGCGGCATCCACACTCGACGAATCGAATTGCCGAGGTTTGGTCCACTACAGTGCAGCACGACGTCGCTGAAAAACACGACAGATCCTGCGCACACGGTGATGAGTCGGCCAATCCCGTCGCATCCATCGTCCGAGAGCGGCGAAGGCAAGGTTTGTCGTGAAGGATACGCGAGCGCTTTCTCCCTGTGCGTCGCCGCGGCCGAAGCCTCGGCGTATGGGAGTATACGAAGCGTTCCGTTTTCCTCGCTCACGTCGTCGAGCGGGACCCAACAGCTCAAATACGACGTGTACGACGACGAATGTTCGGCATCACACCATTGACTGTCGTAGTGCCACTGAAAGCTCGACGATCGAAGACATTCTTTGTTTCTCGCCGGCGGTTTCACGATGTATTGGTCGTTGAAAAACCGCACGTCGTCGACGCCCAAGAGCGCCCTCGCGATCGATCCGATCGCACCGTCTCTGCGCACCGTTTCCGTGACGAGATCGACGCACATCGATGAACTTTTGCGATGATCTAACTCAGTATCGCCGGACGTCGAACACTCGCGCGTCGGATCATTGACCTGGGCCACGCAACCGACAGCCTCTAATTCGCGCCAGCGCGCGTCTCGATCGTCGTTTTCACCGAGTCTGTCTCTGTGATCGCGAACGCGCGTCGTTAGCTTCCTCCATTGGCGCGGCGAATGGTGGGGATTTCCGCGCCGGCACCCTCGCGCGCGCACCTCAAGACGGCATCGAGCTCCTCTCGGCACGCCTCGACGACTTTCGTATCGAGATAATTCTCGACGACGACGTAACCTTGCGCGTCAAATCGCGCGCGCAAATCATGGAGGAACGCTCGTTCCATCGACTTGATCGTCCGCCGCGCGCGCCCCTGACGCGCGTGCGGCGGACTGACGCACTCTGGGGACGACGCCCCGCACCCGCGCGCCCCGTTTGACTCGTCTCTTTAGATCGAGACTCGCTATGGATACAACGGCTAAAATAAGCTAGCTCTAACTCACGCTTTGATGGTGCTAACGCGATCAATGATCCACTTGCTTCACTGCGAAGCCAACGTTCGATACCCACCTCTGTACTCGAAATTTCGAATCGTCCGGGCTATACTCGAAATTTCGAATCGATCGGGCTCCAGCGTAGACGATTGGTCGCGCGCATCGCTACTCTTCACCCACTTTTGAGGTATTCTTGTTCTTTTACGACTTTTCAGCCTCTGTCTCTATCTTTTTCGCGCCGTCAACGTCATTCTCTGTCCGCCGCGCCGCGCGATACCGGTCACGCCGCCTCGGGGCGCCCTTCACCTTCGCGCCGCCGGGACCGGTGACCTCGACCGCTTTCGGTTTTTCATCGCTCGTTTCGATTTCATACTCAACCTCTTCCCCCTACGAACGCGTCATCACCATCCGTCACCGTCAGTCTCGCGCTCGCGCGCTCAAAAAATTCCCCCGCTGGGTTTCCGCTCCCGCCCCGCCTCCCCGCCCCGCCGAAGAGCGCAGCCGGTACGCATTGAACGAACGCACCTCCCACAGCGACCGGAACCCGGTCGTGTTGATGCCCGTCTGATGTACGAATATCTCTTCAGAACCATCGTCGGGAACGATGAACCCGAACCCTTTGGCCGCGTTGAACCACTTCACCTGAGCGCCGGCGCCGCCGCGCCGCGCCCTCGCGTCAGTCCTCCGTCGCTCGCGATCGCGTTCGCTCCGGCCCGAGCGCGCGTTCTCGGAAACTCCGACACCCTCGTCCACGCGCGCGAACGCGCGGTTCTTTTTCGACGCGCTCGCGCGTCGCCCGCCCGTCTCGCACCGTCCCTCGCGCGCGCGTCCCTCGCGCGCGCGCGCACATGAATCGCGATCCACCGCCGCGCGAGTCGCGCGTCGTCGTCGTCGCGCGTCGCTCTGCCGGGCGACCGACCGCGCGGAGGTTGTCTTTTTCGGTCGCGCGCGCGAAGGTGCGGTGTGGAGGTGGACCCGTGGATGGGTTTCGGTGGGACGCGTGTATGGGTAGTGGTATCGGTGTGAGGGGGTATGGTGAGCGATGGTGAGGGATGGAATGGAATCGGGGGGGGTTATGTCACTTGGATAAGGTAATGACGTAGTATACTATGTATTATGAAAATGATAAAAAGTTGCTTCGGCCTGAGATCGAGCCACGCCCCCGGTCTCGGGCGATGGCCACGCACGAGCCGAATGAGTACATCGGTCTGTCGATAGATATATACCCGTGGATGGGGGATCGCGTGTGTTGTGTATGTGGTCGGCCGTGTGTGATGGGTCGTGAACGGTCGTGGGGAAAGGGGTCGCGATGCATCGACGACGAGTGATGGAGGATGACGCGCGGCGACCGTCGAACGACGACGCGGGGAAGGATCGGTCGGTCGTGGCGTCGCGTTCGGTCGCGGCGTCGGTCGGTCGTGGCGTCGTCGTCGGGCGTGGGGCGGTGGTCGGTCGGTCGGTCGGTCGGTCGGTCGGTCGTCGGTACCCGGTGGGCGCGGCCGGCGATCGGACGCGCGTAACGACCGATGTCGCCGGGGAAGGCGGTGGCGCGGTTTTTCGGCGTGAACAGCCGCGCGCGGGAGCCCGTGGGGGACGCCAGGGGGAACGCGGTGGGATGGCGCGTCGATCGAGGCGACGGTGGGCGCGAGGCGTCGACGGCGGGGAGACGGCTGGAGGCATCGGGCGACGACGCGACCAAGGCGAGCGCGACGATCTCGACGAGCACCGGGACGGTTTTGGATTGGATCTCGGCGAGGACGGACATCGCGCGATGGATCATGTTTCCAGGAAGAGCGGCGGACGGTGGGGTGCCGTCGTACGATTGGCGAGGGCGTCCGTTCGCGGGAGAGGTGAAGGATCCGTTGGACGCGCGCGTGACGTACGAGCGGTCGTTGATCGCCATCGAGGTGCACGAAAGACGGGCGCACAATTCGTGCGGCGTGACGTCGGGACTGGGAGACGCGAGTACGAAGAGTGGACTGCGGACGTGCGCGCTGCGAGTGATGCGGGCGCGGCATGCGGCGGATGGGGGTAAACGGTGCGCGGGAGATTTTTTCGTCGTCTACGTGCACGGAAACGCGTGCGACGTGGGGGATTGCGCCAGCGAGGCGACAAAGATCGCGGTGGGGTTGAAATCACACGTCATCGTTCCTGAATTTCCAGGTTACGGCGTGACGGAGGGGATAGCGCACGAAGAGAGCGTGAATACCGTCGTCAAGGCTACCGTGAAGTATTGCGTCAAGTACCTGCACGCTCCACAGAGCAGAATCATCATCATGGGACGATCCATAGGAACGGGGCCGGCGACGTGGATGGCGCGACTCATGTGCGTCCAGGGGGGACCTCCCGCGGGGTTAGTGCTGCAGAGCCCTTTCACGTCTATTCGAGATATGGCGCATAGGTACGTCGGCGCGGCGAGCCAAATACTGCTCGCCGATAGATGGAACACCGCGGAAAACGTGTTACACGTCAAGTGTCCGGTGCTGCTACTGCACGGTGATCTCGATAGGGTAATACCGTTGTCCCATTCGCAAGCGTTGATGGATCGCATGCGCGCAGCGAACGAAGAGTTTGCGGAGATACGCGATCATAGGTTGAGCGACCGGCACGAGGTGATCATGAACCTCTTCGTGCAAGAGGGTTGCGATCACAACACGTACGACGTCGAGCGACACGTCGTCCTGCCGATGTTAAAATGGTCGCGAAAGAAAATGATACCGCTCGTGATCGCAAACATTGAGCGTAGACGTAATCGCACCGCCGTGCAGGAGGGGCGTATGAAAGTTCTACATCCGATGGGGTGTCGTCTCATGGCGGAGTCATTCATGCTCAAGTACCCGACGAGATCACAACGCGAAAAACGGCTGCAGAGCGTTATGTAAATTGCTACATGTAATGTACTTTTTACTCAAAACCTAATTCAAATCACGCCACCCCGAATCGATTTTGTTGCGGCGAGTCGAGAGAATCTCGCACGCGCGTGGCGATCATGTTCAAGAACTCAGTGTCCAATCCTAGCGTCGCTTTGTCTAAACGAATCAGCGATTGGAGGCTCGGCAGCATGATGGTCGCAAGAATCCCGAGCTCATGGGCCTGCGACTTGCCACCGTTCAGCTCTATGGAAGGGGCGACGAGGCTGTCGTCTTCGCCGAGTCTCAACGACGGCTGGAGGTGCGCGTACAACACCTCCAAGGTGTTCTCCGTCGAGATGACGACGACGCGGATTTCGGATTCAATCTCCGCTAACTTGGCGATCAAATCTGACTCCGTGGCGCTCATGTTCCGGACGATTTTGTTGTACTCAATCGACTTCAGCGCACTCGTTCGAGACTCCACCAGTCGGGTTAGCTCCCCGCTGAGACGAATGGCTGTGGCGCTGAAGAGGTTCAACGTCGGTCTCTCGTCGCCAACAGCTCCATCAGAGATGGAAAACTTGAACTTTGTCAAGCCTCTGTTTACCAATACGCGCTGTGCGCTGAGTAGCATGCTTCGAACGCTTCTGAAACGCCGCCACATCGTTTCAGCTGCGCTGATCGCGAACGGATCAGAAGACGCGAGCATCACGTCCTCCGCCGAAGATAGACCGAACGTCTTTGCGATGAAATCCGAGTACTTGTTGGATTCTGAACAAAGATTCGCCGTCAACACGTCCACTGCACCGTGGAGACGAAGTTTCGGATCGGGAAGCACGGGTCCCTTGAGTAATCTGGTGACTAAGTTGACGGTGGCTTCGAGTTCGGCCAAATCCGCGAGGTGCGGACGAGGCGCGCGATCGGCAAGCACTCGATGAATCACCGCGCTGTGCGCTTCGACGAACGCAAGGGTCTGAGAAATAATCGCGGGCACACCCTCGCTCTCAACGATCGCACCAGGGTATTGCGAGAGCGTGGCCGACGGCGCAGGTTTGGGCTGCGGAGCGGCGGCGAGCAGACTTCCGACGAGGCGAATCACGTTCACCAAAAGTTTGTGATGACGCGCCCGTGGAATCGGAAGCTCCGCGAATGGTTTCTCCGTGTTCATGGTTGCCATCGTGGCTGATGAACTGTGAATGTCCGCGTATGCGTCGATGGCGCGACAATGAATCAAAGAATCGAGCGTACCGAGAGCCACCATCTGACCCGGTTCGCTCTGCGCCACTCTCAGCAACAACGACAGCGACGCCTCTATCGCCTTCGCGTGCGACGCCGCGCGCGGCGTGTTGAGGACGAGATCGGGCATCGACACGCGTTCGATCTCGTGCAAACACGCCTTGACAACGTCGTTTTGTAAGAGCAACACTTCGATACCACCGACTCCCGTGCCCGCGCACACCGCCACCATCGCTTCGAGCGCCGCCAAGGCGATAGCCTTCGTGTCGTTTGAACCCTCCAAGACATCGCGCGAGATGATGTCGACCAGAGCGGTCGCATCTCTCTGAATGATGGCGGCGTTGCCTTTCTCGATGTCGATGTCCATGACTTGCGAAAACGAAGCGCTCGCGCCAGCCAGGATTTTACCGTGCTTGGTCACCGGACTCACGCCATCCGTATCTGGCCTGCAGTACGCCAAGTAATCGAGCAAGGCGCTGATGATGTCCAATCTCGACACTTGCGCCAACGGAGTGCGGTGAAGCAAGCACGCGATCAAACTTCGGAGCAGCGCTCGACACTTGGACGGGGCCAAGACGGCGTTCATGTCGCCTTGCGCTCTGTCGCTCTCGCCGATCTGGCGAAGCTGAGATAAAATCACGTGCACCAGGCGACAGAAAGGAGGCGCCTTCGCGACGTCTGATCCACCGCCGAACGGCTCCGCTTCGCACAATCCCGACAAAATTCCATCCACGAGTTCAAACAGGATGCTATGCGCGCTCATAGGGCTGTCATCAACCGTCTCCACCGTTGCGGCTTCATTCGGCACGGCCGCCTTTCGCAAATCAAAGTAAGCGACTATGCTCGAAAGTCCACACGTCACCGCGAACGTCACGAGCTTTTCCCACGCAAGGAATACTTCCGACCGCGCGGTAGCATCTTCGACGACGATGTTTCGCGCTTCTGCGATGCGGACCGCGGCTTCCAGAGCGCGCGCGCGACGGTTTCTGACGTATTCGGAGGCGTCGTGTCTCATCACGTGGGAATGCGACTCTGCGTCGAGGCGTTTGAATTCCGCCGACAACTTGGCGCTCACCGCATTGACGTCGATTATCTTGTCTCCGTGACGATTGTTCGTGAACACTCCACCCTCAGCGACGTTTCGGGTATCACCCAAGAGTTGCAACACGGAGAGCTCGTCCATGGTTTCAAGCACGTCACCGCTGAACCTGGACGTGATCACGTGTTCTTTGTTCTCCTCCAGAAGACGCGTCACGCTCTTCGGTAACTCTAAGACTGCGAAGTGGCCGTAGTCAACGTTCGGGTCGTGTGAGTACGTGCCGAAACCATCGCGCCCATTGTCTAGCAATACGTTCATGATATCCAGTACGATAGGCGGCGCCATCTCCGGCACTCGGCCCTTCGCCGGAGGCGACTCCACTTCGAGTACCTGGGCACAGAGACGAAGAATACTCGCGCGATGATACATCACGGATAGTCTTTTCGCCGGCGCCGATGGAAGCGTTGTTCGCAACGCATCCGAAAGAAGATCGGGCAGAGCTAAGCTTGGCGCGTGAGGAGGCCACTGTCCCATGAGCGACAGCGTGGGTGGCGCAGTAGACTCACACGTCGACAGTCGGTAAAGTAAGTCCGCCGCAAGTTCTGGAGCGTTGTACGGCATGACTGCGCTTGCGTGCATCGATGGTGGTGCGGCTTCCAAGAGTTCGAGCAAAACACTGAGACAGTTGAACTCTGTAAAGGGAGAGAGCGCCATCTCGTTCGGCGCACCCGTCAAATCAAATCCCAACAGCAAGTGAGTCAAGTTTGTACCGCGTTGCTCCAGGTTTTCGTGCAACAAGTCGAACACCAACGACGCGCACTCAATCGCGCTCGATGCGTTGGCGTCAATGCCATCCTCAGCGTCTCCGGGAGGCACCGTGGCGAACGCAAGTTCCAAGCAGCTCGCGCAGCCTTCTACGATGGCGGCTCTCGAAGCCGGAGGTAACATCAGGACGATGTGCTCAACTCGACGGCAGAGCACACGTAAAATCTTGAGCGCGACTAAAGGAATCTCAGGGTTATATTTGTACTGTACGTAGCCTAGGACGTTCGCCATTTGCGACATATCCGACGATAGAACCCCATCAAGCGTGTGGTAGAACACTGCGTCCTTGTGTTTTGCGCGCAAGTCTGCCACCGCTTGCTCATCAATGGAAAGCACGTACTCCAATAAACGCAATGCTCCCAACACGCACTCCTCCAAAGCGGAGCCATGGCTAGAGTTACGCTCAAAGCTCAACGGTTCGGCGCCGATGGAGAGAATATTCATGGTCATCTTGTACGTCGAACCTGACGTTAAGAAGTCAACGAGAATGTCCGCACCAGGGGCGCTCGGTTGATCGAGCGAGCTACTCGTTTGACCCACACTTCTTAAAGCCAACGCATCGGATTGCTCACTATATCCAATCGCTAATGGAGCGTTCGATATTCCCACTTCGGCATCATCCGCCATCGTCGTCGTCGATGCCCAGCAGTTCGTGTACAGATGCAACATAAACAAAAAGTGATCGATACAGTCGCTTGCCATCTCCCATCGTTCCGTTTGGTTACTGTGGACTCTCGTACCTAACTCCCCGTAGAGGCGTTCGCGGATGAAACGAGTATGAAACCAGGCAGGTCGACCCGCATCACCGCACGGCCCGCCCTCGCATTCCACTGTCGTCGTCAGCAGTTTGCCTATCAACCGCAGCCAGCTTGCGGTGCTCTCGTAAGACTTTGCCTCGAGTTCGAGAACGCTGTATATGTACGTAATATCTGATCTCTGTGACGCCATCGTCTGTAACGCACCACTTTGCAACGGATTGGGCAGAACACCCGCTTGGTCGAGCAACTGCCAAACGTCAGACGCGGTGTTCACGTCCCAGCATAGTGCTCCGATGGCATCAAGAAGGGACGATTTTAAAGACAGTGGAACTGGATTTGTGTACAGTTGCAGGAGTGCGTCCATCAAAGCCGCGCCTATTCTGTGTTCCAACCACATCAACCAGTGAGCTGATTCGGAACGCTCGGCATTTTTCATGACTGCGCTAAACACAGAAAGGTACGCTCGAAGACCTTCGGCGTCAGCCTCGTTCATCTCCGGGTCGCCTTGCCTAGGGTCGTACTCCTCTCCAGCGTCGATCAAATCTTCTGGCGACGACATGAATCTCTGCACGTAGCCAATCAGAGCGCCTAAGAATCTATCCCAGTTGGCCGCGCCCTGGCTTCGTTGGAGCAGCTCGAAAATGCGCCGCGCTCCCTCACTTCTCTGAGCAATAGTCGTGCACAACTCGAGAAGCTTCACTAAAGATCCGACAGAATGCTCGCTGTCGCTGGCGATCTCTAAGAAGCTCTTGAGACCACCGCATTTTAACGCCAGGCTTGCCTCTTGGGAATATATCTCAGCCAACGCGGAGCACACGTCCGCCAGCGGCTTCGCGGGGTCAATTTCCACTGTGAGACCATTTTCTACAAAGGGTGGTTTCACGGCGGTGCCGTCCGTCAGCATCCTGTGTAGCACCGTTTTACGCAGATTGTGATGCAAATATCTCGAAAGTATCGTGTGCACAAACTCCAGGTTCTGTTTTCGCGCAACGAGGTGATCGTCTTGGAACACGCCCGTTTTCAGAACGAGGTCGATGGCCTCAACGGCATCGTTTTTCAAGCTTTCCCGGATACTCTCCTCGGCTTCCGGCAACCCAAGGTCGAGAGCTAAAACGCCCCAAGCGAAACGGACGAAAGAAAACAACGGAGGTGCGTTCGGTGAGTTGACCGTGGTCGAGGTTGCCTTTGCCAGTTCGGTTCTGTTAGACGCGGCTTCCACTCCAGCCTGAATCGGCGTAAACATCCCTGCGGCGGCGAGAATCGCACCATATCCCGCCGGCAAATCATCCGTGGCCACCTCATCTAACTTTTTCATCGCTTCTGCGGATCGACCCGCCAACACCAACAAGGCTTGGGCGTTGTCCGCGCTCAGGTTTGGCGAACAGCGCGCCGCGTGGAACAAACACTCAACCACCAATCTACGCTCCTGCGCGACACACTCTTGTCGTAATATCGGCCGGCCACGTATGTCTACGAGCTTGTCTAAGGGACCGAGCGGACGCTCGATCGAAGGTGGTGGTGCGTTCGCGAGCGCCAGTGCGCCCGCCGCGGGCAGTTGCGGCGTCGGCGCAACCAAAAACGGCCCTCCAGGCGGAGGCGCGGTCACGAGCTTTACCAGTCGTCCGAAAAGTGTACCATCTTTCAAAAGATTCTCAACATACTCCTTGAGTTCATCGTCCATGACGCTATCCAACGGAACCGTTCCGTCCGCGCACCGCAAAAGCGTAAGTAGCGACTCGAGCGCCGCGGCGCGTTCGCGCATCAAAATCCCAATGGCTGCCGGCACCGCAGCGTCCGCCGGCGCGCCGTTCTCTATGGCACCGACGATGAGTTCGACACTCGCGATTTCATTCACATTCATCGCCACCGCGATCGTGCTCGCGTGTTCCATGTCCAACTCTCCCAATCTCGCCTCGAGCCCGTTGCTCAAAGTCACTCTTCCCGACGTCACCTTCGTCGCGTCCTCCGCCCTCCTCGCCTCAAAAAACGCCAACTCGCGCAGTCGCGTCTCTTGCGCTCGCAGTGCCGCTCGCGCTCGCTCGCGATCTCGCTCGCTCGCGCTTCCCAGCTCCAATCTTCGCAGCGCGGACAGGAGATTCTGGAACCTCGACGCCGGCGACCATCCGTCGCCCTGCTGTCGAACCGCGCCCACCGATGGCGTCACCGCCTCCGCGGGCGCGCTCGTCGACGCCACGGGAAACGCGCTCATGACTCCTCGCGCGCGCGCGGCTCACGAGCGCGTCGCCGCGGTCTCCCGCGCGACGACGCCCGGGGCCGAACGGACAAATAAATAAATCACTCATCCAACCGCGCGTCCGTCCGCGCGCGCTTTTCTTTGTGTATACGCGCGCGAGTCCGAGGACGGGGTTCGAAGACCTCACACTACGAGTGTGTCCGACCACGCGACACAACATTCGACTTCATAGTCGATGGACATGAATGACATTTCTCGAATGTCCGAACACTCTCAATAGTGGACACGATAAAACAAACACGCCTCGCGGGGGCCGACGACGCCGCGCGCGCGCGCGTCGACTCCGCCTTTGTGCAACGCGCCACTCCGACCAAGGTACGCTTCGACGACGACGACGAGCGCGCGCGAACGATCGATGACGACGACGACGCGTGTCCGCGCGTTCGTGCGCGTCGTCGCGCGTCCGCGCGCGCTCGTACGGGGCGGAGAGCACGCGCGATGATGGGTGGCGGACGCGCGGGCGGGCGAGCGGACGATCCGAGCGAGGCGGGCGCGAGGGCGTCGGCGGCGAGGCGAGCGTCGCGCGAGAGCGGTGACGATGCGAACGCGTGGATAGAAATGGTTCGCGTCGTGGCGTTCGCGCGCGAGTGGCGCAACGACGACGCGCGCGGGCGGTGGGCGCGCGCGATGGGACGCGGGTGTGACCCTAAGGTGGCGCAAGCCCTAACCGCGGATGGTGACGGCACGCGATGGAGAGCGCGGTGACTGACGATGACGCGACATTTACGCTTACGAACGATACAGATGGTGAAGTACGCTAGAGAACCGGAAGACTCCGAAAAGTCGTGCAAGGCGCGCGCCTCGGACCTTCGCATCTCCTTCAAGAACATGCGCGAAACGTGCATGATGTTGAAGGGTAAGAAGCTCGAGGATGCCGAGCAATACTTGAAGGATGTTCTCGCGATGAAGCGATGTGTCGTCTTCCGTCGCTTCTGCGGTGGTGTTGGGCGCACGGCGCAGGCGAAGAACGAAGGTTCCACGAACGGCCAAGGCCGCTGGCCGAAGAAGGCTGCGGAAGCGTTGCTCGGTTTGTTGGCGAACGCCAAGAGCAACGCTGACACCAAGGGCTTGGACGTCGAGAACCTCACCGTTACCCACATCCAATGCAACAAGGCTATCCCGCAGCGCCGCCGCACCTACCGTGCGCACGGTCGCATCAACCCGTACATGTCCAACCCGTGCCACGTTGAGCTCGCGCTCAGCGAGAAGGTCGAGGCGGTCAAGCGCGAGGCGGAGCCGGTGAAGCGCACTCGCAAGCAAATTGCGCGCCTTCGTTCGGGCTCCAAGAGCAACTAAGCGATCGTTGTCGTGACTAGATTGGGGGGTTCTTGTGCTCGTAGTGCCGATGCGCGCCGATAGGTAGACGTCCTCGTTAGACGGGGGGTCTTGGATCTTTGTAAGGTGAGGATTTTCTCGCTAAAAAATATAGTTACATCGCTATCTGAAACCGTGTGACTCTAGAGGAACAAACTTGCGACGAAGACGATATCGCGTTTCACCATTTCGCTCGCGGTTATAAACTTTTCCTGAAGCTCGTTCTCGCCTATCACCCGACACGCGTCGCCGAGTTGGCGCAGAACCTCTTCCACGCGCCGAATCGCGCGCACGATGGAGCCTTCGAATAGGTCCGTCATCTTCATGATCTCCGCAAACTTATTGCCCTTACACCACGCGAGCATGATCTCCATCAATTCACTCCTGAAACCTTCCACGTACTCTTCCACGTCGACATGCATCTTACACTCAACCATTTGCTTACCCACTTTGCGCGCAACGTCCTTCAACCGACTGTACACCTCCGCGGTCTCTTCGCTCAATTTTGGCGTATCGCGCGACTTTTCGCGCCAAACTAGGCACGACACCAAAGCGACAAGCATTTCAACGTCGAGTTCTTTGAAAGTGCCGTTGAATATGAGCTCTGCCGTGACGAGTTCATCAACAGAGGCGAGCTCACACGCTACTCGTCCCTTGGTTTGCACGACGCCCTCGGCGCTCGTGTGACCCAGACGTTTCAATACGCGTCGCATTTGCTTCAGTTCATTGCGGTACAAGAGGCCAGCGGCCGCCTTGGCGTCTTTCTTCGCCTT
>Ga0181565_10001680_pt1 | contig 16913 bp, 14 predicted proteins | sample 101ome_16_FD_129661 | JGI IMG/M metagenome (GOLD analysis project Ga0181565, IMG submission 129661) | Coastal salt marsh microbial communities from the Groves Creek Marsh, Skidaway Island, Georgia - 101401AT metaG (megahit assembly) | ecosystem: Environmental > Aquatic > Marine > Intertidal... | reverse complement strand
CTGGTTAATCATTTTGAATTAACTGCAGATGCAGTAATGCTTGATACCTTTATTGATAAAGAATCACAGAAATACAAAGATCCTGAACAGTTTAAACAATGGGTTAAGGGTCAGCCACAACAATTAGAGCAATTTAGGATGATTGCATTGGAACAACAATTGATTGAAAATTTAGAAAATGCACTTAAATCAAAGGATAAGGTGATAGAATTTTCAGAACTAGCAAATAAATAGATGTATATGAATGAAATAGAATCAGCATTAATACCAATGGTAATCGAGCAAACTCCTCGAGGCGAAAGATCGTTTGATATATATTCCAGACTTCTAAAAGAGCGCGTAATTTTTTTATCAGGTCCTGTTGATGATTATATGTCTAACTTAGTAGTTGCTCAGCTATTGTTTTTAGAGTCTGAAAATCCAGAGAAAGATATATCAATTTATATAAATTCACCTGGAGGCAGTATTTCATCAGGCTTGGCAATATATGACACCATGCAATTTGTTGCACCTTCTATTTCAACGCTATGTATTGGTCAGGCTGCAAGCATGGGTGCGATACTTCTTGCTGGAGGAGATAAAGGAAAAAGATATGCTTTGCCAAATTCAAGAATTATGATTCATCAACCATTAGGTGGTTTTCAAGGCCAGGCATCTGATTTTGAAATTCACGCAAAAGAAATTTTACATATGAAAAAAGTTGTGAACGACATACTTGCAAAACATACAGGCCAATCAATAAAGAAAATAGAAAAAGACACAGATAGAGATAATTTCCTAGATGCTCCTGCAGCAGTTAAATATGGCATAGTAGATAATATTTTAGAGAAAAGAGATTCAAAGAATGGTAAGTAAGGCATCATCAGATAAATTAAGTTGTTCATTTTGTGGCAAAAGTCAGGATGATGTAAAAAAACTTATTGCTGGACCGAGTGTATATATTTGTAATGAATGTGTTGATCTATGTAATGACATAATTGAAGAAGAAATTAAAAGTGAAGAAGATACTTCATTAGAGGAACTTCCATCTCCTTTGGAAATCTTTAATAAGCTTGATGAGTATGTAATAGGTCAAGAGAAGGCTAAAAAAGTCCTCTCTGTAGCTGTTTATAATCATTACAAAAGGTTAAAGAAAAATGATTTAAAAGATGCAGTTGAACTTCAAAAAAGTAATGTATTGCTATTAGGTCCTACAGGTAGTGGTAAGACTTTATTAGCTCAAACTCTAGCAAAAATTTTAAATGTTCCCTTCACAATTGCTGATGCTACTACACTTACCGAAGCTGGGTACGTAGGTGAAGATGTTGAAAATATAATACAAAAACTTTTACAAAAATCTGACTATGATCCTGAAAGAGCACAATTAGGGATAGTATATATTGATGAGATTGATAAAATTGCAAGGAAATCTGATAACCCATCTATCACAAGAGATGTTTCTGGAGAAGGAGTTCAGCAGGCACTTCTTAAGCTAATTGAAGGAACTGTAGCCTCAATACCTCCTCAGGGTGGTAGAAAGCACCCTCAACAAGAATTTATCCAGATAGATACTTCAAACATATTATTTATCTGCGGCGGAGCTTTTTCTGGTTTAGATAAAGTTATTGATCAAAGAACTAATAATATTGGTATTGGTTTTGGAGCTGATGTGAGTTCTGCCTCAAATGTTCAATCAATTTCATCAGATATTGATAATTTAGAACCGGAAGATTTAGTCAAATATGGATTAATACCTGAGTTTGTTGGAAGACTTCCAGTAATATCAAATTTACATGAGCTTGATGAAAATGCACTTGTTAGAATTTTAAAAGAACCAAAAAATGCGTTAGTAAACCAGTATAAACATTTATTTGAAATTGATAATGTTGATCTTACATTTAGAGACGAAGCGCTTCTTGAAATTGCTAAGCAAGCAATTAAAAGAAAAACAGGTGCAAGAGGACTAAGATCTATTATGGAAGACATTCTTATGGAAACCATGTTTGAGCTTCCAAATAAAGATTTAGAAAAAGTTATCATTGATGAAAATACAGTCATTTCAAAAACAGAACCAATTAAGCTTTTAAAAACTCCTTCAAAAAAATCATCTGCTAATTGATATTTTATTTTCTATCCCTATATTGGGTATATGAGTGAAATTAAATCAGACTTACCCGTTATACCTTTAAGAGATGTTGTTGTTTTCCCTGGAATCGTGACGACTTTATTTGTAGGAAGACCTAAATCTATAGAAGCATTGAATGTTGCTATGTCTTCTAATAAAAAACTTGTCTTAGTGAGCCAAATTGATCCTGCTATTGATAACCCTGAATTCAAGGATTTGTATAAAAATGCATCAATAAGTAATTTACTTCAACTTATCAAATTACCAGACGGCACTATGAAAGTTCTTGTTGAAGGTTATAAAAGATGTTCAATTGACACACTAATAGAAAAGAAAGGTTATGACTTAGCAAGAGTAAATTCAATTGATGATATACCTTTGAAAGAAGCAGATGCTTCAAATTTAGTTAGGTTCATAAAAGCAAAATTTGAAGATTACATTGGAATAACTAAAAGGATTCCGCCAGAAATAGTATCTACGGTAGATTCATTAGATGATTTATCAAAATTAATAGATACAATCACTGGTCATTTGCCCATAGAAACTGAACGAAAACAGGAGATTTTAGCTATTGCTGACCTTAAAGAAAGGGCAGAAAAAGTTTTAATGTTTATTGAATCGCAACTCGATGTAGTTGATGTTGAAAAGAAGATAAGAGAACGTGTTAAAAAACAAATGGAAAAATCTCAAAGAGAATACTACTTAAATGAACAAATAAAGGCAGCGCAAAAAGAACTAGGAGAAATTGGAGAAGAGGGTGATGAGCTTGATGCGCTTGAAGAAAAAATAAATACAGTTGGAATGCCTAAAGATGCATTAAAAAAAGCAAAAAGTGAACTTGCTAAATTTAAGCATATGTCACCATCGTCTGCTGAAGCATCAGTTGTTAGATCATATTTAGACTGTTTGGTTGAAGTGCCATGGAAAAAAAGATCTAAAGTAAAAACTGATATTCAAGCTTCATTGGATATTTTGGAAGAAGATCATTATGGACTTGAAGAGGTTAAAGAAAGAATAATTGAATATCTTGCTGTACAAAAGCGTGTAAAATCAATGAAGGCTCCAGTGCTGTGTCTTGTTGGTCCTCCAGGAGTTGGTAAAACCTCTCTTGGTGAATCAATTGCCAGAGCAACAAACCGAAAATTTGTCAGAATGTCTCTGGGTGGTGTTAGAGATGAGTCTGAAATTAGAGGACACAGAAGAACATATATTGGCTCAATGCCTGGAAAGATAGTTCAAAAACTCTCGAAAGTCGGAGTAAAAAATCCTCTATTTCTTTTGGATGAAATTGATAAAATTGGAATGGACCACAGGGGTGACCCTGCGTCAGCTTTGTTAGAGGTTCTTGATCCTGAACAAAATAATACATTTAGTGATCATTACTTGGAAGTTGATTATGATTTATCTGAGGTAATGTTTGTATGTACCGCTAATAGTCTTAATATTCCAACCCCGTTGTTAGACAGAATGGAGATAATCAGAATTCCTGGATATATAGAAGATGAAAAGTTAAATATTGCATCTAAATATCTTTTGCCAAAACAAATGGAAAGAAACGGTCTTAAAGATAAAGAAATCAACATAAATAAAGAAGTCATCCTTTCATTAATTAGATATTACACAAGAGAAGCAGGTGTCCGAGGCCTTGAAAGACAAATTGCAAAAATTTTAAGAAAGGTTGTTAAAGAAAGACTTTTAACTAAAAAAGCTGTTGATAAGCCAACAACAATTACAAATAAAAATTTAGAAAAATTTTCTGGAGTAAGAAAATTTAAATATGGTATTGCTGAGAAGGAAAATGCAATTGGTCAAGTCACTGGATTAGCTTGGACCGAAGTTGGTGGTGAGCTATTAACAATTGAAGCATCTCATGTTGATGGAAAAGGCAGAATAATAAAAACGGGTTCGCTTGGTGATGTAATGCAGGAGTCTATTCAAGCAGCATTTACTGTGGTTAGGTCTAGAGCTGATTCCTTGGGTATAAAACCTAATTTTTACGAGCAATATGACGTTCACATTCATGTACCTGAAGGAGCAACACCAAAGGATGGACCAAGTGCCGGTGGAGCTATGGCTATATCTTTGATCTCTATTTTCACCGAAATACCTGTAAGAGCAGATACCGCAATGACAGGTGAAATTACTCTAAGAGGACAAATACTTAAAATTGGCGGACTTAAAGAAAAATTACTTGCAGCAAAAAGAGGCGGAATAAAGAATGTAATTATTCCTAAAGAAAATGAAGCTGATCTCCAAGAAATTCCTGATCAGATTCTAAAGTCTTTAAATATAATACCTGTTGAATGGATTGATGAAGTGATATCTCATGCCCTTATTAAGGAACCAACACCTACTAATAAATCATCTTCAACATCAAAAACTAAATCTCAAAGAAATAGAAAGGCAAAAACTGAGAATAAGCAAGCTCATTAAAACCCTTTATTTACTTGACTTTTAAGGATAAAAAGCTTTTCATAGAAGAGTATTTATATAAATAAATTTTATACAGAGGAGTATTTAATATGAATAAATCAGATTTGATTGATGCGGTCGCTAGTGACGCAGATATTTCTAAAGCTTCAGCAGGAAGAGCTGTTGATGCGGTTCTAGGAGGAATCGGTGATGCTTTAGGTAAAGGTGATTCTGTATCACTTGTAGGTTTTGGAACATTTTCAGTAAGGCACAGAGCTGCAAGAGAGGGTAGAAATCCTCAGACTGGCGCATCAATGCATATTGCTGCTTCGAAAGTTCCTGGATTTAAAGCTGGTAAAGGCCTAAAAGATAAGGTTAAAAACAGCTAACTTTTATTAACTTTAAAAAAGGGTGCTTCCGCACCCTTTTTTTATTTATAATGTCACCACTATGATGGAATCACTAAGAAATTTTTTAACTGGACCGAGATTATTTATCGTAATTGCATCCTGTGCATTGCCTTTTGTTTTTCTCGGTACTTCTTCATTAAGTACGCCATTTCAAGGAGATTTTGGTTCAATAAATGGAGAAAATATTACAGAAGCAGATATGCAAACAGCATCAACTGTTGCAATGCAAAAGTTTAAAAATATTTATGGCGATGATTTTAATTTTTATGAATTAGATGAATCTACTCAACTTGAAACAATTAAACAAGAATTAATATTGCAAAAAGTTTTACTTTCTGAGGCAAGGTCTCTTGGTTTTGTAAATAGTGACACCGAAATCCAAGCAAAGAAAGCTATTATCAGAAATCCAGCATTTCAAATAGATGGTGCTTTTGATGAGGGTGTTTATGAAGCCCAAGTAAATTCGGCTGGGTTCACAAAAGACTCATACGTTGATTCTATGACTGCTGTAATTGCAGCAGACTTATATAGATTTTCTCTTTCTTCTTCATATTTTGTAACAGAGAATGAAGTTAAAGAACTAGCTAAAATTCTTGAGCAAAGCGTTGATATAGATTTTATCAAGTTAGATTCTGATTCTTTAAAAAAGCAGATTGTAAATTCTGAGGAGGAGATTAAAGATTTTTACGATAATAATCAAATTCTTTTTTACTCAGAAGAGAAAAGATCTTTTAGGTATATATTACTTGAACCTCAAGACTATGAAAGCTTAGTTAGTATTCCTGAAGGGTATATTGAATCAGCATATGAGGATTATTTATCAAAAGCTGAACAAAGAGATCAGATTAGGTTTTCTCATATCATGGTTGATAAATTAAATTATGATAATGTTGATGAAGCATTTGAAATTATTACAGAAGTTTCTACTAAATTAAAAAATGGTGAAAGTTTTAACAATTTAGCATCTGTCTATAGTGAAGATGTTGTATCAAAAGACAATGGTGGAGACTTAGAATATTTTGATGCAGATATTTTTCCTGAACAATTTGCAGAGGCATTAGAAGGTCTTGATGTTAATCAAGTAAGTGAGATTGTTGAGCTAGAAGATACTTTTCATATACTAAAAATTACAGAAGTAAATGAATCAGAAATAGTCTCATTAGATGAAATGAGTAAGACAATCATTGATGATCTTATAAAATCTGAATCATTGGCACTTATGAATGATGATTATGATGCAATAGATGAAATGATTTTTTCAAATGCAACTATTGAATCTATAGGCGAATCTATTTCAAGGGAAATTTTAGATGAATCAGATAAGCAATTAGGAGGCTTTGATTTTGTTGTAAGCAATTCAATCATACAAGATTTTATATTTTCACCTGACACCGAGATTGGCAAACCCACAATATTGAATTTAGACGACTCAATCATTGTTCTTTCATTAAAAGAAATCAAAGAACCCAAATTACAAAATTTTGACGAGGTTTATGAAGATGTTAATGACTATTTATCTGATAATAAAACTATTGAAAAAAGAAATTTGCTCACTTTAGAACTCGAGGCTGCAAAAAAAGAAAATACTCTTGAGTCTTTTTTTAACGCCTATGACTTTATTGCTAAAGATTCTTATGTTGAATTAAAAAGAAATTCATCGCTCTTGCCACCAGAAGTCGTTGCAGAAGTTTTTAAACTTTCTCCAGGAAATTCAATCACCTTGAATGCAAGAGATGGAGACGTTTATATGATAGATCTTTTAAAAATAAATTCTCCCACATCAGAGTTTATTGATTCTATTTACGATCAATACAGCTCTTTTTCTGAACAAAGAATTTCATCAAATATAGCTGAAATAATTAATGAGGATATATTTGAATCAGCAAAAGTTAATTTAAACAATTTGGTTTTTTAATATGAAGCATTATTTTACATTTTTGGTTTTGTTTATTCTAATAGGCTGCTCATCAAGTCTCACTCCGGTTGATGATGGCTTACAAAAACAGATATTTCATTTTGGAAACGGCTCTGAACCTCAAGGCATAGATCCACATATAGTAACTGGTGTGCCTGAACACCATATTTTAATTTCTTTATGTGAAGGTTTAACAATTCCTAGTCCTTACGGTGATGAAAATCTACCTGGAGCTGCAGAATCATGGACCGTTAGTGATGATGGAAAAAGGTATATATTTAAATTAAGAAAGAATGGTAGATGGTCTAATGGAGATCCAGTCACTGCACAAGATTTTGTATGGTCGTGGCAAAGAATACTAACTGCAAGTTTAGGTTCTCAATATCCTGATATGCTTTATTATTTAGAAGGAGCGCAAGAGTATCATACTGGAATAACTAATGACTTTAATGAAGTGGGTGTTAAGGCTATTGATAACCATACACTTGAAGTTAAACTTAAAGCACCAACCCCATTTTTTACAGGACTTTTAAGCCACTACAGTACTTGGCCGGTTCATAAAGAAACTGTGTTAAAGCATGGTTCTATAGATGATAGAAATGGAGAATGGACCCGACCAGGTAATTTTGTTTGCAATGGAGCATTTAATCTTCAATCATGGGAATTAAACAACAAGATAGTTGTAGAAAAAAATCCCATGTATTGGGATGCTTCAGAAGTTCAATTAAACGAAATACATTACTATCCTGTATCTAATGTGATGACGGAAGATAGGATGTTTAGAGCTGGGCAGCTTCATGTTACCAGCACACTTCCTTCTCAAAAATGTCCTGTATACATAGAAGAGAATAATCCAGACCTAAGAATAGATCCTTATATGGGTACATATTTTTATAGGTTAAACACTACTAACCCATACTTAAGTGATGTAAAGGTAAGAAAAGCATTAGCTTATTCTATTGACAGAAAATTATTGGTTGAGAAAGTTACTAAATGTGGTCAAATACCAGCTTATTCTTTCACGCCTCCTGGTTCTAATGGATATGAACCAACGACCTCTATACCTTTTGATCCTGTATTAGCAAAAGAGTTGCTGGTTGAAGCTGGTTTTAATTCAGAAAATAAGTTTCCAAAATTAGAAATTCTTTTTAATACCAATGAAGATCACAGAAAAGTTGCTCTAGCTATACAGCAAATGTGGCAGCAAAACCTTGGTATAGAAGTTGAGTTAGTTAATCAAGATTGGAAAGTATATTTAAGTCGTGAGATGGTAGGTGATTTTCAAGTCTCAAGAGCGGGATGGATTGGTGATTATGAGGATCCAAATACATTTCTTGATCTAATGAGACCTAACAGAGGAAATAACAAGACCGGCTGGGAAGATAAAAACTATGATGCTTTGGTGGCTAAAGCAAATTCAACCAACAATCAGGCTGAAAGATATAAGTTATTGAACGAAGCTGAAAAAATGTTAATAGAAAATATGCCCGTTATACCTTTATATACATATGTAAGGTCTTATCAATTATCTCCTGATGTCAAAGGATACAATCCACATATCTTAGATCATCATCATCCTAAGTTTATATATTTAGAAAGAGATTAGATTTTAGTGTTAAATATTTTTATTAGAAGGTTGTTGCTTGCTATACCGGTTTTACTAGCTGTTGCTAGCCTTACCTTTTTCTTAATAAAATTAGCTCCCGGAGGTCCATTTGATGCTGATAAAGCAGTTTCACCTCAAGTTCTAAAAAATCTTAATGAAGCATATAACTTAGATGCCTCTGAGTGGGAGCAGTATGTTGATTACATGTCTGGAATTCTTAGGGGTGATTTTGGTCCATCTTTTAGATTCCCAGGAAGATCTGTATCAGAAATGATTGCTACCGGTCTGCCAGTAACTTTTGAGTTGGCCTTTTATGCAATATTAATTGCTTTATTAATTGGCGTTTGCTCTGGAGTCTTAGCTGCCTTAAAACGAAATACTTATCTTGATTTTATTCCAATGGCTATCGCCATGATAGGCATATGTGTACCAACATTTTTAATGGGACCTTTATTAGTACTAATTTTTGGTATTAACTTAGAAGTTCTTCCTGTTTCCGGTTGGGGTCAACTGCCTGGAGATAAAATATTACCTTCGATTACGCTTGGTTTCGCCTATGCTGCTTATATAGCTAGGTTAAGTAGAGGAGGGATGTTAGAAGTCTTAAACCAAGATTTTATTAGAACAGCAAGAGCAAAGGGCCTTACTGAAAGAAATGTGGTCATTAAGCATGCAATGCAGGGCGGATTAATTCCTGTTGTTTCATTTTTAGGACCTGCAATTGCTGGATTATTGGCTGGCTCTTTTGTTGTTGAAACTATTTTCCAAATTCCTGGTCTTGGAAGATTTTATGTTGAGGCAGCATTTAATAGAGATTACACAATGATATTGGGAACAACAATATTTTTCTCTGCCATGATTGTTTTTTTCAATTTATTATCTGACCTTGCGGCCATGTGGTTAAATCCAAGATCAAGGGATGTTTTATGAGTAAAAGTTCTACACTTTGGTCTGATGCCATATATAGACTAACTCGAAATAAAGCTGCAATGTTTGGGGCTTTTATTCTATTTATTTTAATTTTAAGTGCTGCTCTTGCTCCATGGATTGCCCCTTATTCATATTCTTTTCAAAATCTTGAACTAGGAGCATCTCCTCCATCAGCAGAGCATATCTTAGGTACTGATGTTTTAGGAAGAGATCTATTAAGTAGGATACTTTATGGTGCTAGGATCTCACTCCTTGTTGGTTTTGTTGCAACAGGCGTTGCACTTGTTATTGGTGTCTCGTGGGGAATCATAGCCGGATATGCTGGCGGTAAAGTCGATTCAATAATGATGAGAATAGTTGATGTGCTATATGGACTGCCGTTTATTATATTTATCATTTTATTAATGGTAATTTTTGGAAGGAACTTGTGGTTATTATTTGGTGCTATAGGCGCAGTTGAATGGTTAACAATGGCTAGAATTGTTAGAGGCCAGGTGATGGGTCTTAAAAATCAAGAATTTGTAATGGCTGCGAAAGCTATGGGAGTTAGCAACTTTTCAATGTTTAGAAAACATTTATTACCAAATATTTTAGGCCCAATTGCAGTCTATGCAACATTAACAATTCCACAAGTTATGCTCTTAGAGGGGTTCTTGAGCTTCTTAGGTTTAGGTATCCAACCTCCAATGAGCAGTTGGGGTACCTTAATAAAAGATGGTGTCGAATCCATGGAGGAGCATAGTTGGTTGTTAATATATCCAGGTATTACTTTTACTATTACTCTTTTTGCCTTAAATTTCTTTGGTGACGGTCTAAGAGATGCGCTTGATCCAAAAACTACTGATAATTAAAAAGCTCTTATAGCTATTTTTATTATTTGACCAGGCATCAAATCTGATGATTCAAATTCATTAATTTGTTTAATACTTTCAACACTAACATCAAAAATATCTGAAATTTTATATAAATTATCACCTTGTTTAACTGAATATAGGATAGTTCTTTTTTTAGACTCAATATTTCTGTGAATATTTTTATTACCAATTGTAAGTTGTTGACCTAATTGCAAAACTGAATTTCTATTTAAAGAATTCATTCTGACTATGTCTTTTAAATCAATATTATATTTATTTGAAATACTCCATAAGGTGTCGCCCTCAGAAACAATATGCATTTCATAAGGAATAAAATTATTTGATTTGCTACTGCTTAGTGGTATTAAAAGAGTATCATTTAATGATAATAAATCAGATTCAAGATAGTTAATTTTTTTTATAATTTTTACTTCAGTATCATATTTATTAGCCAGCTTCCATAAACTATCACCGGACTCAACAACATGAGAAATCCAGTTTATTTGATTTACATTATCGAATGGACTATCGGGACTATCTAAAAGATATGTTTTCTCTATTGGTACGTAAAAAACGCTTTTATCTTTTGGTGCTGATGCCCATTTAGTATATCCAGCATTAAGTTTATATATCAGCTCTGGAGGTATTTCTAGATACTCGCTTAAAGTTAGTATCTCTACTTGTCCTGGTATCTCAATTTTCTTTACAACTGATTCAACAGGTATGTCAGGTAAAACTACTCCATACTTTTCAGAGTTATAAATAATTTCTCTGATAGCGATATATTTCGGGATATATTCGCTAACCTGTTTATTTAAATCTAATGACCAAAAATCATAATCTAAGTTTCTTCTTTTGTTCTTATTTATTTGTCTATCTAAATAAGTTGGACCAGCATTATATGCAGCAAGGGCAAGATAGATATCATCATCAAACCTCTCAAGCAAATATTTAAAGTAACCTATAGCTGCATGAGTCGACCTATATGGATCATGCCTATCTTCATTCCACCAAGATTTTTCTAGGTTAAACATTCTTCCTGTTTTAGGCATAAACTGCCATAACCCAACAGCACCAGATGGCGATATTGAAAAAGGATCATAGTTGCTTTCAATGAATGGTATTAGTGCTAATTCAGGGGGAAGATCTGCAGCTTCAAGCTCCTGTATTACATAGTAAATAAAATAATATGATTTATTTAAAAATTCATTGAATTTCTCAATGTCTTTGATGTGATTGTTTATATAGTCCTGAGTTCTTTCATCTATTGTAATGGTGTTGTCATAATAATTATTTACAATCATATAATCCCAGACATTCTCAATAATGGGTTCAGGTTTCTCAATTTGTGGAATAATCTCATCAATACAAACTGTATCCACTGGCATTGAATCACACGGATCATCCAAGATTTTAGTTACAGATTGATTAGATTGACAGCTTGAAAGAACAAATAAAAAAAATAAAGAAGCTATTAAAAATTGTCTTTCCATTGTCTTATTGCTGTGAATATATCTTTATTATTTTTAGCTGCATTGAATTTTGTTGATATTAATTTTTGAACATCTTCTATATCTGTTCTTAGAAAAGGGTTTGTATTTAATTCCAATTCTAAAGTTGAGGGGAGTGTGGGTATTCCTTTTTTTCTTAATTCTAAAGTTTCATTATATCTTGAATTTACATTTTGATTAAGTGGCTCGACAGCTTTAGCAAATTTAAGATTTGATTCAGTATACTCATGACCGCAATATATTTTTGTGTTTTTAGGTAGAGCTTTTAATATTGATAAGGAGTTATGCATTTGCTCATAGGTTCCCTCAAAAACCCTGCCACATCCGCCAGCAAATAAAGTATCTCCACAAAATAAAATTGGATTTCCATGATTTTCAGAATAATAGGCAATATGGTCGAGCGTATGCCCAGGTATTTCTATAACTTTAAACTCAATTCCTAATAAATTAATAGTAGACCCATCTGAAACTCTGTTATTAATTGAATTAATATTATTTTGAGGGCCATATACATCAATTTCTTTATATGAAAGTATTTCTTCAATTCCTCCGGTATGATCAAAGTGATGATGTGTAATCAAGATAGCTTTCAAATCTAAATCATTTTTATCTAGAATTTTTAATAAATTTTGACTTTCACCTGGATCAATCACTATTGACCCTTCATTAGTTGTAAGTAACCAAATATAATTATCGCTAAATGCTTCAATAGGCTCTATATTAATCATATGCAAATTCTATGTTAATTTAATGAAAACAGTAAATATTTATACAGATGGAGCATGTAGAGGAAATCCAGGTATTGGTGGTTGGGGCGTGCTTATTGAGTTTGGTGATACTCGAAAAGAGTACTATGGTGGCGAACTTAATACTACTAATAACCAAATGGAGCTCAAGGCAGCTATTGAGGGGCTGAAAGCATTAAAAGAGCCATGCAATGTTAACTTAACTACAGATTCTAAATATGTAATGCAGGGTATTACCACCTGGATTGCTAATTGGAAAAAAAATAATTGGAAAAGTTCCTCCAAAAAAAATGTAAAAAATAAAGATTTATGGGTTGAATTAGATAAATATGTTGAAGTTCATAATGTAAAATGGTCTTGGGTTAAAGGTCATTCTGGTCATGAGCAAAACGAAATAGCAGACCAACTTGCAAATAAAGGCATAGATACTCTATAAATAAAAATATGGCTAAAAAATATATAATTCTAGATACAGAAACAACTGGTTTGGAGGTAAAGCAAGGTCATAGAATAATTGAAATTGGTGCAGTTCTATTAAATGATAGGAAAAAATCTGAAGAACACTTTCATACATATCTCAACCCATCTCGACTAATTGATGAGGAAGCTTCAAAAGTTCACGGTATTATGAATGAAGACCTTATGGACAAACCTTTTTTTGAACAAATAGCAGAAGAATTCTTAGAATTTATTGATGGGTCAACTTTGGTAATTCATAACGCTGCTTTTGATGTTGGTTTTTTAAATAATGAATTGAAGCTTGCCTCTTCAAAATATCCCATGCTTGAAGAGGTGTGTGAAATTGAAGATTCACTCGCTCTTGCAAAAGATAAATTTCCTGGTCAAAGGAATTCTCTAGATGCTCTAGCAAATAGGTTTGATATATCTGGATACGACAGAACATTTCATGGAGCTTTGCTCGATGCGAATATCCTTGCAGATGTATATATGTCTTTAACAGGTGGTCAAAGTAAATTTGAGTTTGACTCCAACAATACAATGAGCAATTCAACAATATCCTCAAAAAATGAAATTTCTGGTAAAGACATAGACCTGATTTCTATTGAAGCAAGCACAAATGATTTAAAAGAACATGAATTAAGATTGGCAGATATTGAAGAAAGAAATGCTGTTAAAACAATATGGAGAAAAGTACATTGAAAAAGGTTGTCACTAGATTTGCTCCAAGTCCAACTGGTACCTTGCATATTGGCGGTGTAAGAACGGCTTTGTTTAATTATGTATATGCAAAAAAACATTCAGGTAAATTTTTAGTTCGAATAGAAGATACTGATAGAGAAAGATCGACGAAAGAGTACGAAAAAAATATATTGGATAGTCTAAACTCTATTGGACTTTGTCCAGATGAAACACCAATTAACCAATCAAATAGGGGAGATATTTATCAAGCTGCAGCACAAAAAATTATAGATTCTGGTCAAGCATATTATTGTAATTGTTCTGTTGAAAGATTAGATAAGATGAGGTCTGAGCAACAAGCTAACGGTCAGAAACCACAGTATGACGGCAAATGTAGAAATCTAAACCTTAAAAAATCCAGTGATACAGTATTAAGACTTAAAACCCCTTTGGATGGTGAAATTGTTGTTAAAGACCACGTTCGTGGAGATATTATTTTTAATAATACTGAACTTGATGATTTAATTATATTAAGAAGTGATGGAACTCCAACCTATCATCTATGTAATGTGGTGGATGATTATGAGCAAGGTGTTACTACTGTAATTAGAGGAGAGGATCATATAAGCAACACTCCAAGACAAATCCATATTCAAAATGCTTTAGGTTATCCAGAATTAGAATATGCTCATTTGCCATTAGTTTTAGGTGCTGATAAAAAAAGACTCTCTAAAAGGCATGCTGCTACAAGCCTTGAAGAATATAAACAAGATGGATATCTTGATTCTGCAATATTAAATACTTTAGCTAGGCTAGGCTGGTCAAAGGGAGAAAAAGAAGTTTTTTATTTAGAAGATTTAATAGAAGATTTCGAAATTACAGAAGTTCAGAAGGCGGGTGCGATTTTTGATGTTTCAAAGTTAGATTATTTAAATGCTCAACATATGGCAAATTTAAACCATAAAGAATTTATAAATTGCTTAAATCCTTTTTTAATCGAGTTGGGGATAGATATTCATGAACATGAGAAAACAGACCTCTTAATTGAATCGATGCGAACATCTGAAAATACTCTTAAGGGCGTGGCATTAAGCCTTGTATGCTATTTTAAAAATGTTGATACCTACAATGAAAAAGCTATTGAAAAGTTTATTACATCAGATCAATTATTAATTGATTTAAAAGATAAAATTAACGATTTAGAATCATGGGATGAATCATCGTTAGACAATTTGCTTTTACAATACAGAGAAGAGCATGAGCTTTCAGTGCCTAAAGTAAACCAGCCTATAAGAATTGCTTTAACAGGATCAACTAATTCACCTTCTCTTGGATTGACGTTATATCTTTTTGATAAAAAAGAAGTTCTTAAAAGATTAGATCAACTTATAAAGCATCTTCACACAAAAAATTAAAGAATTCGTTGCATTCAAATCTAACAATATCTTTTTTGATTACACTTATTCTATATTTAAAATTTCTGTCTAGAATTTTAGAAATTTTAACTTTGTTAGCATTAGCTTTAAGAAGGCTATTGTCGTCTAAAATTGCGATAGCCATTCCATCCTGAACAATTGAAAGAGCAGAGCTATAGGAGTCTGTTTTTACTATAGTGTTCATGTTAATAGCATTGTTTTTTACATAACTTGAAATGCTTGATTCTTCATAGAATGATAGTAGATTGGTTATTTCTACAAATGGATGATGTTTTATATCCTTTATATATACTTCATCAGGAATGTTGAAGTTTAATGGCGATACCAAGCTGTGAAATCCTTCTTTAAGGATGGTTGATCTTGAACTAGGTTGATTTTTTGAATTAAAACAAATAGTAAGATCAATATCAGGTTTATATCTATCTTCTATTAAATCAATACTATTAAGATTTATTAAATTAAACTTAACCTCAGGCTTAATCTTGTTATATTTCTTAATAATCTTAGGAATAATGCCCTCAGCTAAAGAGGGAGTAGTTCCAATATTAATAAAGTCTACTGATCTTGTTTTGTATGTATTCGCAATAGCATTAAAGCTTTTAAGCTGACTATGAACGATAGACGCATGTTCAAACAAGTCATCAGCTTCGTGAGTCGGAACAAGTTTTTTCCCTTTTCTTAAAAATAATTTAAAATTTAATTTTTTTTCAATGACTCCTAAAGTTTTACTAATTGAGGGTTGTGAAATTTCTAAACTTTGAGCAGCAGCCGTCATTGAAGTGTGTTTGTAGACCTCATAAAAAATTTCTATTTGTTTTGCAGATAACATTTATATATAACCATTAGTTATATTTATCTTAATATAAAAATAATATTTATGGTAGACAACAAAAGTCTTACACCTATATACTAAAGTAAGTTTTAATATTTATTTAGGGGATTAAAAAATGTTTAAAAAACTTCTATTTGTATTTCCATTGGTTATATCAACCTATACTTTTGCTCAAGACGGAGACAATGCTTCAGATGTTGAAGAGGTTGTTACTGTTGGTTCTCAAATTAAGGGAGCAAAAATTACAGGGTCTTTACCTGTAACTGTTCTATCGGCTGACGATATTGAAGCCACTGGGGCTGTTGATGGGGACGAGCTTGTGGAGAATCTTGTTGAACAAGGATTAAATTTCTTTAACGAACAAGAGCAGACTTCAGGCGGTGTTAATGCATCAAGAGGAGACGTGGGTGCTTATAATTTGAGAAGCATGGGTGTTGGTAATACTCTTACTCTGTTAAACGGAAGAAGGTTGGTTATGAATGCTGGTTACCAAACAGAATATATTGGTGGTGACTTTGTTCCAACTATGACTGCAAACTCAAATTTAATTCCTACTGTTGGTTTAGAGAGATTAGAAGTTTTAAAAGATGGAGCATCTGCTATTTATGGTGCTGATGCTGTTGCTGGTGTTGTGAATAATGTTATTCAATCTGATTATGAAGGATTACAAATATCTACTAGGTTTACAGGGCATGATAACTTTGATGCTCAAGATAAAGATTTAAATATTAAATACGGATTCACATCTGGCACAACAAATATTTCTGTTTACTTTTCACATAGAGACAGAGAGAGAATAAGTGCATGTGAAGATGACAGATGGTGTGATGGTAATTATGAAAGATATTTAGCTGACGATTCCCCTTGGAGAGGTAAAGGCTTAAATAATACTTATACTCGTCCGTGGTATCAGCTTGATTTTAATATGGCAAATAGACCATGGGCTGCATCAAAAGATGATGAAGCTGAAATGGGTATTGTTGGTATTCATGACGAATGTAATTTACCTGGAGCACT
>Ga0181565_10001679_pt1 | contig 16918 bp, 9 predicted proteins | sample 101ome_16_FD_129661 | JGI IMG/M metagenome (GOLD analysis project Ga0181565, IMG submission 129661) | Coastal salt marsh microbial communities from the Groves Creek Marsh, Skidaway Island, Georgia - 101401AT metaG (megahit assembly) | ecosystem: Environmental > Aquatic > Marine > Intertidal zone... | reverse complement strand
CTTGCATCAAGCACTCATTCATGGGATGAGGGTCCCTTCGGGGTGGGTTTGCACACACCACGTCTGATCACACCTCAGTGGGTGGGGGAGCCGGGCGTGGAAGCCGTGATTATTCTCTCCATCGATGACCTGAGGTCCCCCGAAAAATATGAAACCTATCTACGGCCAATTCTTGAGCGTTTAAAAGAGATCGATGGCCGTGCTCCAGTGAGCATTTTTTGCAATGCGGTGGATCCAACTCATCCTCAGTTTCAGGCTTGGATTGATGAAGGTCTTTCTCTGGAGGTGCACACCCTCTCTCACCCATGCCCGCTCCTAGCAAAAGGTGATTTTCAAGCTGCTCAGGAGACCTATTACGGGGGGATTGATCTCATTAACCAAATCCCCAATCAACAGGCTGTGGCCTATCGCATGCCATGCTGTGATTCCATCAATTCGCCTAGCCCCCGGTTTTACGAAGAAATATTCACTCGACCCTCGCCCGCAGGTTCGATGTTGCAAATTGATTCTAGCATCATGTGCGTCCTCAATTCGACGGATCCTGATCTGCCAAGGCAATGGGTGTTGGACGCAGAGGGAAAGGAGCGCTTCGAAAAATACCTCCCCTTTCCATCATTCACCACCACGATCGAAAACTATCCCTATCCCTATCGGCTCGGGCCTCGAGGCTGGGAATTCCCGGCCATGGTTCCCAGCGATTGGGAGGCTCAGAATCTGCATGGTGTCAACCATCCTCAAACCACCGAAGATTGGAAGCGAGCCTTGGATTTAGTCGTCCACAAGCAAGGCGTATTCAACTGGATTTTTCACCCTCATGGTTGGATCGGCAGCGAGCATATTGTTGATTTCATCGATTATGCTCAAGAGAACTACGGAGGACGCATTCGCTTCATGACCTTTCATGAGGCCCTGGCCAGGCTGGAAACCCACTTGCTGGATGATGCGCTGCAGGAAGGTCTATCGGGGCCTGAAAGGGCGTTCAAGCTCCTTGATGTCAACGAGGATGGGTTTATGGATGTTTGTCTCACTCATGAAGACAAATTGGTAGTCAAGCAATGGTTGCCAGCCGAACAACGCTTTGATCGATTGGAGTGCCCTTGGCAACTCGCCTCGCCACAGCATGAAGGCCTTGGGCTGAAGTTAGGTCGTTTCTGGCCTGGAGGTGCGCCTGTGTTTTTCTACCGCCATGCTCAGGGGGAAGGTGCCTGGAGCCTGCAGGATGGACGATGGCAAGTTGAGGCCAATTTTGTGCGAGAACTGCGCATCGATGGCTATGCGGTGATGACTTCCTACCAGGGCGCAGAGGAGACCATGAAGGTGATGGACCTCAACGGGGACGGGGTGGACGAATTGCTTGTTGCCTATCCTGGTATGCAGGGGGTTCTTTCTTGGGATCAAGAGCGAAAAACCTGGAAGGACTCAGGGTATCAATGGCCTCGAGAGCTATACTGGATCGATGACGAGGGTAGGGATCACGGTGCTCGCCTGGTTGACTTGAATGCTGATGGCTATCCTGATCTGGTTCAATCCAATCCGGCTGGTTACCAGGCCTATCTTTTCATCCCGAAGTGGGTGCTTGGTTTTCAAAAGGGTTGGACGCGCGATGTGATGAAGGGTCTGCCGGGTGATGCTGGCGCCATGCCGCTGATCGTGCGTGAGGGAGCCCACCCGGACAACGGCGCGTGGTTTGCCAATGGGCATCTCTGGGTTCAGAATGAGGATACCGCCCACCTGCCGGATTTGGTGCAGAGACAGTCTTTTGAGACGATCCTTCTTGGGCACCAACCACGTCCCAAATCTGTTGAAGAGGCAGCCATGCTCTTTGAGCTGCCGGAAGGATTACAAATGGACTGTGTCGCTGCCGAACCCTTAATCGAAGATCCGGTCGCCTTTGATTGGGCACCCAATGGGGATATGTGGGTGGTCGAAATGAGAGACTATCCTGGGGGCATGGATTCAACGCATACTCCAGGGGGGAGAATCAAGCGCCTGCAAGATCTCAATGGGGATGGTCAGTATGATCAAGCGACCCTTTTCTTGGATGAAATTCCGTTTCCAAGCGGTATTCATCCGTGGGAAAATGGTTGGTGGATCAGTGCCGCGCCATTCGTTTTTTTTGCAGCTGACCTGGATGGTGATGGCAAGGCTGACGTGCGTCGCAATTTGCTTTCAGGTTTTGGTGAAGGCAATCAACAACATCGAGTCAACGGGTTTGCCTACGGACTCGACCACACTTTGCATGGGGCTAATGGAGACAGCGGTGGATTGATTCAATCCCTTTGGCATGATCAGAGCTGGCCTCTTCGACGGCGTGATTTCGCGTTTTCTCCCGTCACTGGCAGGGTTCAGTTGCTCGAGGGGCAGACACAATATGGACGGAATCGGGATGACTGGGGACGTTGGTTTGGCAACAACAACCCCAACTGGCTATGGCATTTTCGCCGTCCTTTTCGCTATGACAGGGCGGTGCCAGAAATGGATTTGGGAAGCCCGCTGCGTTATCTGGCCCAAGATGAGAGCCTAAGACGTGTTAATCAGATCTCCCCGAGCCTTCAACGATTCAATGATATTGGCATGCGTGGCTATGTCACATCTGCCTGCAGCCCGACCCCTTACCGAGATCAAAAGCTTTTTCAGGATGGCGGCCAACATGTGTTGGTTAGTGAACCTGTTCATAACTTGGTGCGACACTTTCAACTGGAGATGACTGAGGGTGGGCTGATGGCCAAACGACCAGAGCTGGAGCAGAGTATGGAATTCCTGGCTAGTCGTGATCCTTGGTTTCGGCCAACAAGCTTGCGAACCGGACCCGATGGTGCCCTCTATGTGGCGGATATGTATCGAGCCGTGATCGAGCATACCGAGTGGATCCCTGATGACGTGGAGAAGCTCATGGATCCCCGTCTCGGATCAGACCGCGGACGCATTTGGCGATTGTCGCACCCAGAGGGGCCGTCACTAGCTCAATCACTGAGGGCATCTTCTGGCTATGATTGGGGTTCCTGGTTGGCTTCAGAAAATGGATGGAAGCGGGACACGGCACAGCGCAAGTTAATTGAGCAACAGGATCATTCCCAAGTCGAACTCCTTGTGAGTCGGATTGCCGAAGGTGGGCTTCCCGCGCTTCATGCACTCTGGACCCTTGAACATCTGCAAGTGCTTGAGCCCAGTCATATCCTGAAAGCACTTAAGCATGGTAGCCCTGATCTCAGGTGCCAGGCGTGGATTTTATTAGAAAGGCACCCCACATGGCTGCCGGTTGAACCTGAGGGTGACTGGGGCCGATTGCTGACCCAATCCTTGCAGGAAGAATCCTCAGAAGTCATTCGGCAGGTACTTTTTTTCGCCGGAACGACCCAGCGCCATTGGTTGGAGCCTATTGCCGTGAGCGCATTACATCGTTTGGGGAAGGAGGAAGGGCTCCATGATGCCTTGTTGGTGGCTGCCATGCCCTACCTGCAAGGGGTGTTGTCTCATCAACTGACCTGCAATGAATGCCTGGCCAGCCAATTGCCATCCAAACTCCTTCCGGCCATCGCCTCGCGGCTCAAGGATGGTATCCCTTCGGTGCTTCAAGGCCTTGAGACCATGCTGTCGAAGCAGCCCTCCAATGATGAGGCGACACAATGGAGCTCCCTAGCCATCCAGGGCACGCGACTCTGGCTTCAGGCTTTTTCCATGCTCGATGGCGTCGGCCAAGCAAAGCATCGACCTTTCATCAAAAGTATGGAGAACATGTGGCGAGCCACACTTTTGGACCCTCAAGGTGATCTGCAGGGAGCCAGCCTGTCATTTGATGCCTTATGGACAACTAGGCGTCTGGATGACTCGACGCAATGGATGATGAGCCTGACCCAAGGTTTGAAACCCGACCGTTGGACGTTGATGGACCACGTGCTGCAACGCATGGTGATGTCACCTCAATGGGTGCAGGACCCAGAGAAATGGGTTGGTCTGCTTTGGTCACGCGCAAGCCATGAATCCAGGCGTTTGCTGGTGGAACTCATGCTTACCCAGCAGAACTGGTCTCAATGGTTCTTGGAGGCTGTTGAAAAGGGACGATTCCCCGAAGGGGATCTCCCTTTTGCTGACGGCTCATTGAGTGGTGAGATGATGCTCAAGCTCCGGGCTGGGGGGATGAAAGATAACCAAGAGCGGGTTGAAAGAGCCTTTGCCGCGCGATCAAAGCGATTGGGGCAAGAAGGTTTTGCAGGGGCAGATCTCACCGAACGCATGGAAAGGGTTGCTGCCTTGAGTCCTGATATCGGGGTCGGCGCTGATCTATTCGCCAATAATTGCCGGCTTTGTCATGCCTTTCACGGGAATGGGGCTCAGGTGGGGCCTGATTTGGACGCATTGAGCGATCGCTCAGGACTGAATCTCATCACTCAAATTCTCAATCCTAGTCAAAGTGTTGAAGAAGCCTATATCGCTCATGACATCTTGCTTAAAGATGGGAGCGAATGGCTTGGTATCATCACCGACCAAACCCCAAGCCGTTTGACATTGCGCTTGTCTAATGGCCAGGAAAAAACGTTAGACCCCTCAGAGGTAGACCATGTTAGCCCAGCTTCGAGATCCTTGATGCCGGATGGTTGGGGTGAGGTGCTAGATGACCAGCAGCTTGCTAGCCTGATTGCTTATCTTCAGACGGGAGCAGGCCGCTAAAGTGCTTTGATCTCAACAAAAAATGCACCTCGGCTGACAGCCTTTTCGTCGTGGTCGAGCCAGGTCTGAAGGGGCTGCTCGCCCGCTTCAACATAGAGGGTGAAAATAGCTTCCTGTGCGTTTGGAGGGAGCTCCATGGTTTGCTCGAGGTCTCCGATACGGATACGGGCTTTGGTGGCATCCAACTGTCTTGGAGCTTCTTTTGGCCAGTGGCGAAGTCTGATACGATACCAACCTGTCTTCTCCCATCTTACCGCCCAATAGCCATTAGCTTCGGGGAGATTTCTGAGCATACGTTGATTCCACGGAACTTGGTTTCCATGCCAATCATGGGCGGTCAGGGTTGAGGGGTTTGACTGATCATTGCCAAGGATGATGAAGGGAAAGGTATCGAGTCGATTTTGTAGGGAAGACCACCAGATATTATATTCATCTCGAAGTTGAGCAACGATATCGGGGTGATTGGCTCCTACATCCTCTCTTTGTCCTGGATCGGTTTGAATGTCGTAGAGCTCTCGACCATCGATTAATCGCCATCGTTCAGTCATCACAGCAGCGGTTTTCCATTTTCGAGGTGTTTCGATTCGCTGACTGTGCACCACAAGGGTCCTCTCGGTATGGGGTAGTTTCGTTGCCGGGCTTTTAAGAAGTGGCATTAGGCTGATGCCATCCAGCGGGCGAGTTGAGCGGGTGTCCAGGTGACATATGTCAGCCAGCGTGGGCAGGATGTCGATATGGCCCGTCAGGGAATGGATATCGCGTGGTGTGCCAAGCTTGCCTGCAGGCCAGCGCCAAAAGCATGGGACTCGATGGCCACCATCGTAGGCGGATCCTTTGGTGCCCCGCATGCCAGCATTGAATCCACCCCATGAGGTGGAGCCTTGACTGGTTGAGGGTTGGTTGCGGTATCCGGCAGCCGTGCCGTTGTCTGTCATGAATAAAACCAATGTGTTGTCACTGAGTGATCGCTCTTCAAGGAGTTGCATCAAGCTCCCCAGGTTTTGATCGATGTTGGTAATCATGGCGTAGAAACTTGCCATGGGCTCGGGAACACCCTTTTCCAGATAAGGTTGCTTGGCTGATTGCTCGACATTGAATGGACCATGAGGAGCGTTGGTAGCCAGGTAGCAGAAAAACGGTTTTTCTGATCCACTTGTTATGAATTGCCTGGCTTCTCGAAAAAAAACGTCCGTGCAGTAGCCCTCAAAGACCTCTCTTTGGTTGTTCCTCAGGTAGGTGTCGTCAAAATAGTCATTTCCCCAGGCATCAGGGGTTTGGGTGATGCCACCTCCGCCATGATGGACGGCAATGTCGAACCCGCGATCTGTCGGGCGAAAAGGGTAATTGTCACCCAAATGCCACTTGCCAAACATGCCCGTTCGATATCCGGCTTGCTTAAAGAGGTCTGCTAGGGTGACCTCATCCTCATAGAGAATGGAGCGTCCCATAATGGTATGCCAAACACCTGTCCGAGTGGAGTAGCGACCAGTCATCAGAGCTGAGCGAGTGGGTGAACAGGTAGGATCCACGTGGAATTGGGTTAAGCGGATGCTTTGGTCGTGCAGGGTGTCAAGGTGTGGCGTTTGAATCACCGAATTGCCGTGGCAGCCTAGATCACCATAGCCCTGATCATCAGTCATGATAAGGATGACATTGGGCGGCTTAACGCTTTCCGCGGCCCGAATTGACGGCAAGTTAGGTCCCAATAGGTAAAGCAAGGTGAATAAAGCCATTGCCCCTATCTTGGGAAAACTGATTAGGAGAGTGCGTTTAGCATTCATGAGTATTAAGAAAATGAACTAAAAAAGGCACCTCGGGGTAGAGGTGCCTTGTGCTAAAATACCTTGGTTGGGCGCTTATTCAGCACCGCTGGCGATCCATAACTTGATCAGGTCGGTTTGGGCCTTGGTGAGGACATCACCCTTGGGAGGCATGCGATCGTCATGGTCAGCCGGTAGGACGATGCGAGTATAGAGGGAACTCTCTTCTGGCTTTCCAGGGACGACAATCGCCTCATCGCCCGCTCCCTTCAGTGTAGCAGCCAGAGAATCGAGTCTGAGTTTTGCTTTTTGTTTGTCCTCTCCGTGGCAATCTGCGCAACGATCCATCAAGATGGGCAAGACATATTCGTGGAACACGCCACTCTCCTTGTTCTCACTGGGCTTCTCTGTAGTCGCAACCACTACTTCGGCCTCGGGCTTGGCACCCTTATTAATCCAGTTGCGAATGAGTCCTACCTGAATTTCTGTCAGCGGATCACCCTTGGGTGGCATCAGATCATCATCGCCTGGAGGTAGGGTAATCACTTGGAAAAGGTGGCTGCCTATCAGGTCGCCGGCGATCACCACAGGGCCATCGGGAGTCCCCTTCATGACAGCTTCGTAGCTGTCGAGCCTCAACTTGGCCTTTTGCTTTTCTTCACCGTGGCAGTCGACACACCTCTCTGCAAAAATGGGCATGATGTGTGTTTTGAAATCCGGATCTTCAACCAAGGTGACCTCTGTGGTGCCCTCGGCTTCGCTGGCTTCCAATGCCAGGCGCTGCTCTTTGAGCGCGGCCAGCCGTGCCTTGCTCAACAACTCTTTCTCCCATCCAAGATTGATTTCAAGGGATTCGTTGCCGGCAACTTCCATGGCTGCCTGAAAGGCCTTAGCAGCCTCTTCGCTGACCTTGGTCTGCCAGAGGTATAAATTCTTGAGCTGTTTGAGCGGCTTGAGGTGTTCCAAGCCCGCGTCAGTCACTTCGGTTCCGTAAAGGTTGAGATAGACCAAACTGGAAAGACCCTTGAGGTGTTGTAAGCCTGCGTCAGTCACCTTGGTTTTCTCAAGGTGCAGCCTCTGCAAATCAGTCAGCCCTGCCAAGTGTGCGAGCCCTGCATCCCCAATCCCGGCGTTCTTGAGATCGAGCTCCACGATTTTGGGGATTTCACTCAAGACCTTGAGATCCTCATCAGCCAGCATGCGTCCTTCAAAGGTCTTTGCTGGGATAAGGATGCGCACTCCCTCAACATCCTTGGCGATACCTAGCACCTGACCTTCGTAAGATTCCACCGCAGCGATGGCTGATTGCTCATCTGCTTGCGCAATAGAGGTCCCAACAAGAATCAGGCTTGTGAGCAGCAATGCGACTGTCTTTTCTTTAGCATTCATGGTTTGGCTTGATCCCTTGATCAAATATGATTTTCAAATATTGGTCAAGTCATGGCTCGAACTACCATAAACGCGGGTGCCAACTGGAGAGAATGAACCCATACGCAGAATGAATCACATCGCCAATCACAATGCTCAAGCGTGGGACGAACTGGTGCGCCAGAAAAGTGGGTTTGCCTCTCGGGTTTCTGCCCGTTGCCTCAATAATCCTGATCCTTATATCAACATCTATGATTGGCTGCCTGAAGGAGTACGAGGCAAGCGGGTGCTATGCCTGGCTGCAGGAGGGGGTAAACATGGCCCACTTTATGCGGCTGCCGGAGCCGAGGTGACGGTTGTGGATGCTTCTCAGGCCATGCTCCACAAAGACCGGGAAATGGCCGCAAAACATGGATTACAAATCCAATGCATTCAAACCTGCATGACGCAATTAGAGGGGCTGGGCAAGGGGGTTTATGACCTGGTTATGCAACCAGTCAGTAGTTGCTATATCAAAGAAATCGATCGACTCCATCAAGCCGTTGCGGGCGCTTTGAAACCAGGAGGCCTGTATATCGTTCAGCATAAGCAACCCATGAGTCTGCAGTGCAGTCCCTTTCCTGAGCAGGGAACCTACCGCGTGGAAAATCCGGCCTCAGTTGATGAGGCTTTGCCCCCAGTTGCGGGAAGTGAGCATCGGGAGGTGGGAACATTAGAATTCCTGCATAGCCTTGAGTCGCTTGTCGGCGGTCTCTGTCGGCATGGTTTTGTGATTGAGGATCTCCGGGAGCCGGATCATCAACAGGCAAATGCTCGACCCGGTAGTTTTGGCCACCGATGCGCTATGATTCGCCCCTACTTGGTGCTCAAGGCCCGCAGACGCATGGAATACGGGGTTGATTTTTCAACCTTGATTGCCTCATGATCCCAAAATTGAGTCTACCTCTTTTCACTTAACACTCTAGTTCACTTTGAGGTCATGAACCGTTTTCAATCCAAATACGCCAGTTTCGGCTGCCATCTGGTAGTTATGATCTTTTCGCTTACTTGTATGGGGCAAATCATTGAGGCCCAAGACAATAGCGTTGAAGCAGCCCCAGTTATCTCTTTTGAGACGCCAGTCTATCAATTTGGTAAGGTTCAGCAGGGAGAGGAAATCCGGCATGATTTCAAATTTTCCAATCAAGGTAGCCAAGTCTTGGTGATCGAAGACGTTAGGCCGAGCTGTGGCTGTACGACGGCAGGTGCTTGGACCAAATCGCTACAACCCGGGGAAAGCGGTGTGATTCCCATCAAACTCAACACGGATCGCTTCAAGGGCCCTCTCACCAAATCGGTAACCGTTCGCAGCAATGACCCCAAAAGGGCCAATCTCTACCTCAAAATCGAAGGCGAAGTGTGGACTGCCTTATCGGTCGAGCCCATGGTGGCCGCATTCCCTGCGATCAAAAACCTCAATCAGGTGACGTCCAAGCAGGTTAGGGTGACCAACCAGACCGAGACGCCTTTGGTGATCAGTGATCTCAAAGTGAACGGGGAACAATTCAAGGTTTCGGTTGAGGAGCTTGAACCTGGTAAGGTCTTCGAACTGCTGGTTGAAACCGTGCCCCCTCTAGCATACGGTGCCAACCGTGCCGAGATCGCCTTCAAGACAAACCTCAAAGAATCTCCCCTCGTCAAAGTATCTGCTAGCGCCTATGTGATGGCACCTGTTCAGGTGGTTCCCAACCGAGTCATGCTACCCAACGGCGTATTGCAAAAACCTCTTAAAAAGTATGTGACCGTCTTGACTTATGAGGATTCACCGCTCGAGGTGAGTGATATCAAGGTTTCCATTGAAGGAGTCGACGTGGAAGTCTCCCAACTCAACAATGGCAAACACCATCGTTTGATCATGACCTTTCCAGCGGGCATGAATGTTGACAGTCTGCAAGGGGCATCTCTGAGCCTGAAAACCAGCCACCCCACTTTTTCCAGTTTTGAGGTGCCAGTTGGTTCCTATCGGAGTTTAAATGCACCATCCAACCCATGATGGAGGAGAGTTTCTCCACCCGAATCATGTTAGCGCTTGCCATATGAGGGTAGCTTGGTTGGAGTGGTTGTTTGTTCTCGGTCTTGGTTTGCCTCTTGCAGTGGTTCTTAATCACCACTTGGACTCAGGCATTGATATCACACGAGACTATTTTCCTGATTCAAGTCCCCAATCTCCTGCAGCTTCGAAGATTCAGCCTGCCGATTTTCAGGCTGAAGTTAGGGAGGCGATTAGCCGCCTCGAACGCAAAGGGTTCAGCGCCTTGAGTATGGATCAGGTTTGGTTCCTTTTGGGTAGTGAGGAATGGAAGACTGAGCAAATCGTCTTGATTGATGCTCGCAATGAAGCGGCTTACGCCGCCGGTCATTTGCCCCTTGCTTACCGCTTTGATCATTATCATCCGGAGGAACATCTTGATGAGGTGTTGGCGGCGTGCCTAGTTGCCAGCCAGATCATTGTTTATTGCAATGGGGGGCAATGCGAAGATAGCGAATTTGCCGCAGCTTATTTAAGGGACATGGGGGTAGAAACATCAAAATTGGCAGTGCTTGCTGAAGGCATGCATGGGTGGCTGCTTGCAGGTCACCCTGTTGTCCTTGGAGATCGTCAGGATGATCTCATCGAGTGGGAAACTATTCTGGGCAATATCGAGCTGGAGGTGGTGCAACCATGAAGGCTTCAGCGCTTTGTGTGGTGCGTTGGATCCTAGGCGGGTGTTTTGTCTACTTGGGGTGGGTTAAGACGAGGGATCCCGTTGCTTTTCTAAAGGTCATCCGAGAATTTAATCTCCTTCAAGCCCCCCTTTTGATGAACGTGGTGGCCGCTTGGTTGCCATGGTTTGAGTGCTGGTGCGGTTTGTTGCTTGTTTTAGGAGTTGGGGTGCGTGCCGCGGCCATGACCTTGGCGGGATTGTTGGCCGCTTTCAGCATCATGGTTTGGCTGAGGGCCCTCCAGCTCATGCCTTCTTTTGACGGATCATTCTGCAGTCTATCCTTTGATTGTGGCTGTGGAAGTGGCGAGGTATTTGTTTGCCAAAAACTGCTTCAGAACGGGTGCCTTTTTATTGGCGCCCTGTTGCTCGTTTGGCAGGGAGCGGGTCGTCTCGCTTTATGGCCAAAGGTGGGGTTTTTGAAGCTGAATCAATCTTGAGTGGTGATTGAGTTTGACGGCAAAAAGAAAGCCCATCCAAGGATGGGCTTTTTGGTGAGTTAGCTGTAGCTTTCAGTGAGGCTCAATGGTGATGATCGTGATGATGATCATGGTCATGATCAGGTTCAGCTGGCAGGACTTCCTCAACTTCCGCCTGGAGCTCCATGAGGTCCAGAACCTTGCTGGTCATGATTTGTTCCTGAATTTCGCTAATGCCACCTCTTTCCTTCAGCTTTTTGGCCAATTGTTCTGGGGCCATGTTGTAGGACTGAGCCATCATGACAATCCGCTGATTGACCTCTGCACTGGAAACCTTGATCCCTTCCTCTGCCGCTATTTTGCCGATGATGAATGCAACCTTGACCCTGTCTTTGGCGCTGGTTGCAGCTGCAGAATAGATTTCATCTTTCTTCTCATCGATTGTCTCCTTGGCAACTCCGCGCTGTTGATTCTCTCTAACCAGCTCATAAACGACGTTCTTAGTTTCCTGATCGACGACAGATTCGGGAAGTTCACACTGCACTGAGGTGAGAAGGTGTTTGATGAGCTGATCGCGCACCTTGCGCTTTTGAGAGGTTTTCAGCTCATTTTCAAGATCGTTGAAGACACCCTCCCGCAATGCTTCGCAGTTTTCTGCGCCAAACTTCTGGGCAAAGGCATCATCAATTTCAGGCATTTTCTTAACTTTGACTTCCTTGATTGTCACATCAAAAACAAGCTCTTTGCCAGCCAACTCCTTGATGACGAAATCTTCCTTGGCTGCAATGGTCACCGTTTTGGTGTCTCCAGCCTTGAGCCCAACAAGGGGTTCATGAAATCCAGGAATGAAGTGCCCTTCGTGGACATGGAGCCAGAAATCGTCTTTTTTATCCAAGCTTGTGGCCTTAGGGGCCGTGTCCGTGATCGGTTTGCCATCACACTGACCGGTGTAGTCCAGGACAACGTAATCCAGTTCCTCAATGGCCTTGTCGACTGTTTCAAAAGTGGCTTGCCGGTCCTGCAAAACCCCCATGGCACGATCGATATCGTCCTCGCTGACCGACTTGATTTCCTTTTGAATCTTAATGCCCTTATAAGCAGGGATTTCGAATGTAGGAGCTGTTTCTACAGTGACGGCAAATTGGAAGGGCTGGTCCTTGGCAAATTGAATTTCTTCGACATCGGGATTGCCGACGATGTGGAGGTCATGTTCCTTGATAGCCTGGCGATAACCATCGTTGACTAACAGCCGTTTCACCTCACTCTGGATGCGGTCACCGTAGGATTTGAGCACCATGTGCTTGGGTGCCTTCCCGGGCCTGAACCCAGGGAGACTCACGTGTTTGCCAAATTCCTTGATGGTCAATTCAGTGCGTTCTTTGACCTTTTCGGTGGGGACGTCTACCCGAATGAGTCGTTTGCAAGGTCCTAAGTTTTCGATTTCTATGTTCACAGTGGTCTCTGTCTTTGCGTGGTCTGCCCCTGCCTCATGGCAATGCGATGTAAGCCTTTGCCCGGACTGAAGTCAGAAGACAATTGTTCACCCTATTAGGTGAGCTGGACAATTTAGGAATCCTGAGTGCGGTCGTCAAGGATCAGTGCGATGAATATCCGCGATCTAAACGAAGCCTGATACCGAGGCCGCTGATAGCCCAATGCGCCTATTTGAAACACCCCACACGGGTCAAAGGGGGCTCTCACGATCCTTGAGCCCGCTGCCTAAAATAGCTGATGGTATCCATGAGACCTTCATCCAGCGGTTTGAGGGGGCGACCGATCAGTTGTTCCATTTTGCTTGTGTCTGGCTGACGTCTTTGCATGTCTCCCTCCGGCAAAGCAGGCAAATGAATGATTTCTGAGTGAGAGCCGGTCTGGTCAATGATCTTGGCTGCCAATTCAAGAATAGAGATCTGATGAGGGTTGCCAATGTTGACAACCTCGTTGATACAACGCCCCTGAAATAGGGCCTTGGTGGTAGCTTGGATGTTGTCGGTGATGTGGCAAAAAGTTCGGGTTTGAGACCCATCCCCGTAAATGGTGATGGGCAGATTCTTCAGGGCTAGTTGGGTGAATCGAGTGATGACGAAGTCCTCAGATTGTCGTGGACCGTAGGTATTGAAAAACCTGAAGATCGTGTAGGGCAGATTTAATTCCTGGTGATAGGCCCGCATCATGACTTCTCCCAAGTTCTTGACCACCGCATAGGGTAAACGTGAGTTCAGCGGGGTGGTTTCTTCGTGTTGAGGCAATTCGACTGGTTCACCGTAGACTTCAGAGGATGAGGCGAAGAAGACGCGCTGAATACCGTGCTGGTGACTGAGTTCCAGCACATGCCGTAGCCCATCGATATCCTCCAGTACCTTCATGGGGTGTTTTTGGGTTCGAGCCACACCCACCACGGCTGCGTAGTGAAAGACATGATCAAAAGCTCCATGTTTCATGCAAGCTTCCATGGTGCCGCGGTCATTGACATTGCCATGGATCCAATGCAGGTGCTTGGGATGATTTGTGGGGAGGTGTTGGTGCTGGCCGGTTGATAGGTCATCCAACACGGTCACATGGCAAGACTGGGTGTCCAAAAGTGATTCAACCAGCCAACTTCCAATGAAGCCAGCCCCACCTGTCACAAGGATTCGTTTCATGCGATAGAGTCTCTCTATGAGTGCCTCATCAAGGACGAGCCTGCGGGGTAATCGTCATTTGCATCGTCTGTCCCTGGCGAATGATGCCAAGGGTCGTTTCTTCCCCAATTTTAACCGCATCCAAAGCGTAAGTGTAATCGTAGATATTGGCAATCGCCTGGCCTCCCAGTGAAATCACGACATCGTCGGCTCGGAGCCCTGCCTTGTCGGCTGGGCTTCCAGCGCGAACCCCTGTTAGGGGCACTCCTTCGACTTCGGCAGTGTAATTGGGAATGGTGCCCAGGTAGGCACGCAGTGAATCACGACTCCCAGATGCCGCTTGGGATTGGTAAAGGGCATAGGGGAGGGCCATTGGCTCGGCGCCGGTCAGGCTTCGGGTCATATGGAAGGCCATCGTCGTGATGCGCTGGAGTCCCTCATAATTGAGTGTATGGCTGTCGTCTGTGGGGCGGTGATAATCCTCGTGGCTTCCAGTGAAGAATGAGAGCACTGGGATCTTCTTGGGGTAGAAAGCCGTGGTATCGGTGGGTAAATAGGGGTCTTCCTGGAGGGTTAATTGAAATCCGGCCAAGATATTGTGGCGCTCAATGAGGGTTTTCCACTGGGTCGAAGAGCCGACTCCCTGGAGAGTCAGTTTGTTCTCACGCAATCTTCCTACCATGTCAAAATTCAAGTAAGCTTTGATGCGTTCGAGTGATAAAGGGGGTTCCTTGGCAAAATGCTGGGAGCCAATCAATCCAAGCTCCTCGCCAGACCAGAGGCCCACCATCAGCCCCATTCTGGCATCAGGTGCAGTCTGGGTGATCCATTGACGGTAGGCGGCGGCTATTTCAAGAACCAGAGAAACGCCTGAGGCGTTGTCATCAGCACCGTTGTGGATTGCTTGTTCCTCGCCCTTGATGTGAAACCCACCTGCTTCTCCATGACCTAAATGATCGTAATGTGCCCCGATCAATACGTAGGAAGCCTCGTTGCGGTTGATGCGTGGTGGATGAATCACCCCAATCACATTCTGATCTTGCTTGCGGAGGCGGTCTAATTGAATCCCCAAAGCAATCATTTGGCCTGGCATGGCAGCACCCATCACGCCATGTGGGTTTTCCTGATCCAAATCGCTTTGCCAGGTTTTCAGATCCTTGCCTGTTGGTTCCAATAAACGATTGGCTAGATCCAAATCAATGCTGGCAGCTAGGATGCCAGAGTCGCCTTGTCGTTCGTCTGATGAGATGTCAATCAGCTTTCCGGCATTGGGTGAATTGGGGCCGGTGACCACTAGTAGAGCCTTGGCGCCCATCTCTCGCGCTATCAGAGCCTTGTAGCGGAGACCGGCATAGCGGTTGAGGATGGCTCGGCGATCGGTTTCAGCTGATTCGGGGACATAGCGCAAGACCATCACGATCTTGTTGGAAACATTCAGGCCTTGATAGGAATCGTAGCCTTCCATCCCTTCTCCAGGAACTTTGAGTCCATAGCCGGCGAAAACGATCTCTCCCTCCGTCTGGCCGTTGGCTGAAAAGGGTAGAGGGCTGAATGACTGGTTCAGTGGGATGGACTGCGAGGTGGGGCTTGGATGCTGCTGCGTGACAACCATGCTGGTGGCTGCCTGGTCGATCGCCATGCCAGACTGAAATTCGAACGGTTGTAAGTAACCCTTGCTCTGGCTTATGGGTTCGACGCCTATTTGTTTGAGCACCCTTGCCAGGTAATGGGCTGCAAGACGAGCCCCGCGTTCTCCAGTCATTCGCCCTTCGAGTTGATCTGAAGCCAGGTAGTTCACATGGGTCTGGAGATCCTCAATGGTGATGGGATCTGCCAGAGGAATGGGACGGGTTGTGGCTCCAGAGGCTAGTTCGGCACGGGCAGGATCAATGCCCGGGACAGCTTCGAGTTCCTTGAAGGGTGAGCTTGGTTCCGAGGAAGATTTCGGTGTCAAGGGCGCCTTGCTTGCGGCGGGTCTGGAAATTCGGCGAGGTGACTCGCGCAATGCTTGGATGGCACCGTCGTGATTCCAGTTTGCCATGAAAAGTTGTCCCTTGTCCTGGCTTCCCGGTTGGGGGGCATAGCGATTGGAAGTCCAGACAAGCTTCTGGCCGTCCGGCGAGAAAACGGGCAATCCGTCGAAGCCATCAGTGTAAGAGATCCTCACCGGTTCATGCAGTCCCTTCGCATCGACGATGTAGAGCTCGAAATTGGAAAAACCCTCACGATTGGTGGTGAAGATCAAGTATTCTTGAGAAGGGTGGTAATAGGGGGCCCAAGCCATGCCAAAATCATGGGTGAGCTTCTGAATATCGCCACCATCCAAATTCATCGTCATGATATCGGCATTGACCCCTTCTTCATCAAAGCGCCTCCATACGATTCGCTGCCCATCAGGAGAAAAGAAAGGTCCTCCATCGTACCCATCCACATGGGTCAACCGCTTCAAGCCACTTCCATCGGCCTGCATCAAATAAATTTCCCCGAAGTAGGAGGGATCTATGTCGAATCGCTTCTGATCTTGCGGGCTCAATGATTGGGTTGGGAAGGCGTGACGATTGGAACAGAAGGCTATCCAGTTTCCGTCAGGGCTGTAAGAACCCTCAGCGTCGTATCCCTCAGCTGTGGTTAACTGCAAAAAACGACCCTCCGCAGTTCGTTCAAACAGATCCATGGTGGGGTCGTAGTCCCATGCATAGCGTCCTTCAGTACCAGTGGCTCGTTGATCGAGTGCTTCCTTTTGCTTGCTTAGAGCCTCCGGATCATGATGGGTGGAGGCGAATAGAATTCGCCTGCCGTCTGGGTGAAAAAAGGAGCAGGTTGTCTTACCGATACCTGGTGAAACCTGGCGGATGTCGCCACTCAAAAAATCCAGCGTAAATATCTGAAAGAAGGGGTTTTCTGGCGAACGCTCTGCCTGGAATACCAACCTAAGTCCATCTTTCGAGAAATAACCCTCTCCGCTACGCCGACCTGCCAGAATGAGTTGCCTTGGATTTTTGATGAACTGGGTTTCTTCCTTGGACGGGGTTGCGGCATGCAAGGCGAGCGACAATCCTCCCCAGGCAGCTTGAACCAGGAGACAGCCGAACAAACATTTTGAGGTCTTTTTCAGGTTTCGCATAGTTGAGTTGTATAGCTTAGAAGGCGTTGGCTGGAACTTCAATCACGAGCCTCATGTTTCGACCTTATCACGAGCAGGGTTTGCGCTTTTGCTTATGCAACTTAGCCGATAGGATGTGGGTCATGTTGCAAGAGCTGATTCCATCTCTCAATGACGGCAAGGCCTTGGATAAGGATACGATTTGTGCCGTTATCAAGGCCCTTGTCTCCGACGAACT
>Ga0181565_10001677_pt1 | contig 16923 bp, 13 predicted proteins | sample 101ome_16_FD_129661 | JGI IMG/M metagenome (GOLD analysis project Ga0181565, IMG submission 129661) | Coastal salt marsh microbial communities from the Groves Creek Marsh, Skidaway Island, Georgia - 101401AT metaG (megahit assembly) | ecosystem: Environmental > Aquatic > Marine > Intertidal... | reverse complement strand
TCGAATTTGTCGCCAAGCAGAGCATTGCGGAGGCGCATCTGTTCATGCACGCAGACTTACCGTTTTTGACGCAGCAAGATCTGTCTGCACTGATTGATGCGTCGGAAGGTGGGCACGCCGTATTCGCGCCCGATACCGCGCGGGAAGGTACCAACGCGTTACTGCGATGGGCTGATCAGATCTTGCCGCTATGTTTTGGTGTGAACAGTTTCGCGCAGCATTGCGAAGCTGCGCGGGTTGGGTCTGTCAGATGGCGCGCCGTGGAGCGGTCCGGTTTGTTGATGGATCTCGATGCTCCCTCGGATCTGGAAAGACTGAATCGGTATACGGACCAGTTGGGTCGGAGCACGGCGGCGTGGTCCAAGCAGTATCAACCCCAACTCGACTTGCCGGCTATCCATTGTCACCCCTAAACCTGTAAAGTAGCGGGGCTATGGGGGCAGATCATAATCAGCGGGCTTTGATGCCGTTAGCGTTGATGCTGGCGGATGGGGGTGACGTTGTCGACATGGACGACGTGCTCATGGCGCGTGCCAGATTCATTCGCGACGGCCATTACGGCGCGAACGTGACGTTCAGCCCAAAAGTGTTCATCCCCGTCACGCAGATGTGCCGTGACGTTTGCCACTACTGCACCTTCGCGAAGACACCCTCTCAGCTCTCGAGCCTCTACTTGGAAATCGAGGACATTCTCAAGACGGTAGAAAAAGGTGCGCGCGCAGGTTGTCGCGAAGTTTTGTTGACGTTGGGAGAAAAGCCCGAGCGGAGATACCGCGCGGCCCGAGAGTGGCTGCATGCTCGAGGCTTCGCCAGCACCGTGGATTACGTCGCTGAAGTAGCCAGACGCATCCTGACTGAGACGGGATTATTGCCTCACATCAACGCTGGAACGTTGACTGGAAGGGAGTTGAAGCGGCTTCGGCAGGTATCGGCGTCAATGGGATTGATGCTCGAATCAGGAGCGGACCGCCTGTGTGATCGTGGCGGGCCGCATTTCGGCTCCCCAGATAAGAAGCCCTTCCGTCGCTGGTTGACGTTGGCCCGAGCGGGTGCGCGCAGGATCCCGATGACGACTGGCCTCTTGGTCGGGATCGGAGAGTCGCGGGAGGAGCGTCTGCGCGATCTTGAGGGAATCAGGCGTCTGCATCTTCGCTATGGGCATATTCAGGAAGTGATCGTGCAGAATTTCCGTGCCAAGCCAGACACGCGTATGGCTAGAGCGAACGATGCCGACTTTGAAGAGCTGCTGTGGACGGTTGCTCAGGCCAGACTGATACTTCCGCCTGATGTGAGCATTCAGGCGCCCCCCAACCTAAGCCCAGGGCAGTTGGGTCGATTGATCGATGCAGGCATTAACGACTGGGGTGGCGTGTCGCCGGTAACGCCAGATTATGTAAACCCCGAAGCGCCTTGGCCCAGTCTCGAAGCGCTCCGTGCCGCGACGGCTGAGCGCGATAAGCGGCTGGTCGCGCGGTTAACGGTTTATCCCCAGTATCTCAGCGACGGGAAGTGGCTCGCGAAAGAGGTGCGGCGGCGCGTGTTGGAGTGCGCTGATGCAGAGGGTTTTTCCCGGGACGATCAGTGGCGGGCAGGTGTGTCGGAGGCGCCTCCGCGGGTTGAGGGAGGCGTCGGTAAGCGCATAGATTCGGGAATACAAATGATCCTCGACGCCTGCTTGCGCGAGGAGCCGATCGATGCGCGGGCAATGTTGGCGCTTTTCCGAGCGCGCGATGCAGATGTGCATGCGATCTGCGATGCCGCGGACGCGCTTCGGCGACGCCAGGTAGGTGAGGCGGTCACCTATGTAGTGAATCGCAATATCAACTACACCAATGTTTGTCAGTACAGCTGCCGTTTTTGCGCTTTCTCCAAGGGAGGTGGCGAGGTGGCGAGCGGGCGTGCGGCCTACGACATCGATGGATCGGAATTGCATCGCAGAGTCTGCGAAGCGGCCCAATTTGGGGCCACCGAGGTATGTCTGCAGGGTGGCATTCACCCGGACTACACGGGTCAAACCTACCTAGACATCGTTCGCACTGTGAAAGAGGCAGCGCCCGAGATACACGTACACGCTTTTTCGCCACTCGAGGTCGATCACGGCGCCAGCACGCTCGGGCTGCCAGTGGACCGTTACCTCAGTATGTTGAAAGAGGCGGGCCTCGACTCTTTGCCAGGGACAGCAGCGGAAGTCCTGGACGAGGGCGTTCGCCAAACCTTGTGTCCCGACAAAGTCTCTGCAACGCGCTGGCTGGAGATTATGGAGGCAGCGCATGAGCAGGGCCTGTTTAGTACGGTGACGATTATGTTTGGTCATGTCGACTCACCCATGTCCTGGGCCAATCATTGGCTGCGAATCATTGGTTTGCAGGAGAGGACCGGAGGGTTTACCGAGGTAGTACCACTCCCATTTGTGAGTAGTGGAGCGCCTATTTATCGTAGAGGCGAGGCACGGCCGGGACCGACGTGGCGTGAAGCTCGCTTGATGCATGCGGTGGTCAGGCTTACAACTGGTCGGGTGATTCCGAACCTTCAGGCTTCGTGGGTCAAGCTCGGTCGGACCGGAGCGCTGGAAATGCTCTCTGCGGGTGCGAACGATCTGGGTGGCGCCTTGATCAATGAGAGCATTACCCGCGCCGCAGGCGCTATGCATGGTCAGATGTGGTCTGATACAGCCATGCGAGCGGCGATCCAGGGGCTTGGGCGCCCTGCACAGCAGCGTAGCACCCGCTATCAGGCTTTGCGTTCATCCACAGCGGGTGTTGTTCCTAACAGCGAGCTCATTCCCGTCGTCCAGACCGCTGCAGGGCGACATGCTAATTCAAAACGCGTCTCTTCTCTTTGATGCGCTACAGGCTTGACGATGAGGGGCGAATCTGGCTTGCTAGCAACAAGCAAGGGCAGTGCGGCCCCCTGCGGCGGAAATCGTTGTCAAGCCGACCGCTAGCGTGTTTCAAACGTTTGGGGGATACGATAGCCATGGGACATGGGGGACCGGACCGTTGAGTGATGAACTGAGTTCTCGCCTCGATAGGCTGGAATCGAGGTATGAGATCGAGGCGCTGGTGAGCAATTACTGCCATGGCTTCGATAAGCGGGATTACGATCGCTTCCTATCGATATGGTGGGAAGACTGCACCTGGAAAATCGGGCCGCCGTTTGGAGATTTTGCGGGCCACGATGGCATCCATGAGGCGATCCACGCAGTGCTGTGGCCAGCTTGGGCTCAATCGCAGCACGTTACATCGAATCTGGTAGTAGCGTTCTCAGGAACCGATACCGCCACAGGAATCTGCGACGTTGATTGCATGGGCCTGCTGACGGACAGTGCGGAGGCGACCTTTGTCGGCGCGACCTATCGTGATCGCTACGAGCGTCGCGAGGGGGTCTGGAAGATCGCCGTAAGAGAGGTGCAGATCCATTATTTCAACCAATTTTCAGGCACGACATTGAGTGCGCCAGAGGCATAGTTCCCAAGATGCCTTATGCCGCTCAGCATCGAAATAACAAAACCACTACTTTAATTTGAGGTTCAAACCATGAGAGTCCATTCGCAAAAACGTGTCATCGGAGCGGCAGTGTTGGCGGCATTGGCCGCGGTCCCCTATGTGCCCATCACCATGGCTCAGCAGGGCGTGCTGGAAGAGGTCGTCGTGACTTCGCGCAAACGCACCGAAAACCTGCAGGATGTTGGGTTCGCTGTCAGTGCTTTGACGAAGAGTGAAATTGAAGGCCAGTTTGCGCGAGACATCACGGATCTTGCGAATATCTCGCCGAATATTGTGATCGACGACACTGCGCAGGGCCCGGGCGGCGTAGCGGCTATCTTTATCCGCGGTATCGGGGTGGCGGACGTCGAGAAAAATTTTGACCCGGCTGTTGCTGTCGTTGTCGACAATATGTTCATTGGTTCTAACGCGGGTAGCCTCCTCAGAAGTATCGACCTCGAGGGTATGGAGGTGCTACGTGGACCGCAGGGAACGCTGTTTGGACGCAATACCATTGGCGGAGCCATCAACATTACTCGCTCAAGGCCGACGGGTGAGCTGGGCGGTAAGCTCCGAGTCGGTTACGAGAAGTACGACACGTTCTACGCTGACGGTATCGTTAACTTTGGTCTGAGTGAGAATTTCGCCGTTAAGCTGTCAGCTGCCAAGCGTGATCAGCAGGAGGGGTACTACGACAACGACTATGTCGGCCGAGACGTCGGTCGTAACGATTATCAGTCGCTGGGTTTGAATTTTTTGTGGACGCCAAGCGATTCTCTGGAGCTGGAATACACCGGCCAGTTTGAGGAAACCGATCAGGATACGCCGCCGCTATTGAATACCGGACAAAATCGACACCTATTCTGTTCGTCTTATGGTTACTGTTCACCGAGTCTCAATTCCACTATCACGGGAAGTCGCTATAAAACCGCGAACGTGGGCTACATTCCCCCCGACCCGGGTGGCGCTGCCTTTGCGGCATCCGCGCCCGATCAGGCTCGTGAGGCCGAAATGTTGGCCACTTTCGACGCAGATACCCATATTGTTGAAGCCCGCTGGCAAGCGACCGATGCGATCAAGGTAGATTACATTTTTGGATCCTATGAGTCAGACGAGACCATCATTTCTAACTGGGATGGGACGCCCGAGTTTCTCTACGGGACCGACCGGCCTGCGACCTATGAGCAGACCACCCATGAAATCCGCGTTTCCTGGGATAACGATGGCCCCGTTAATGCGATCTTGGGCGGATACCTCTGGGACTCCGAATACGAAATTCCGCTTCGAAGTTGGGTAGGTTTCGTTGTGCCTGGCACGATCCTCGACCTGCTACAGAAGTCCCGACAGGAAAGTGAGTCTCAGGCCATTTTTGCCGACGTTGACTGGCGGGTCACGGACAACCTGACGATTAACTTTGGTGGCCGCTACACCAAGGACGACAAGAAGACGCAGCAGACCGGCATGGTTAACGCGACAAACGACGAATCATGGAACGAGTTCACGCCTCGGGCCGGCGTGCGTTATCAGTTTACCGATAGCCTAATGGCCTTTGCGACCTACTCAACAGGTTACCGTGCGGGTGGGTTTAACGGCCGAGTGAATTCCGTCGAGGAAGCCACGCAACCTTATGACCCTGAGACCGTCGATAACATCGAATTCGGTATCAAATCGGAGTGGATGGACAATCGCGTACGCCTTAATGCCTCCTATTTCGTGATGAATTATGAGGACAAGCAGGAGGAGCTGCAGTTGCCTTCCGATACCGGAACCGGTCAGAAGACGGTGGTCACCAACGCCTCCGAAGCTACCATCCAGGGCCTAGAAGTAGAACTGCAGGCGTTAATTGGTGAGGGGCTCTCTGTCAGGGCAAATCTGGGTTGGCTGGATACCGAATACGACAACTTCCAGTACACCGACGCGGTGTCGCTCGAGACGGTTGATTTAAGTTATCTGGAATTCCGGCGAGCGCCCGATATGACTGCGACGCTCGATGCAACCTATGAATGGGAGACCGCATTTGGGCGAGCGTGGGTTCGCGGCGCTTATCACTATCTCGGAGAGCACTGGGTGAACGTGACCAACAGTCCGGAGCTGGAGAATGATGCGCAGGGTCTGCTGGACGCATCAATCAATTTGGAAACAGCCAATTGGCGATTTGCGGTGTTTGGTCGCAACCTCTCTGATGAGGACGGCTACACCCATGGTTACGATGTGGCGGGCCTGTGGTCCTATGCGGCAGTTCGCGCACCTCGCACCTTTGGTATTGAGGCAATTTACGAGTTCGGTGACTGAACCAAGTCTAGATATCGCCACAGCATTGTGAAGTATAGGCCCGCTGTAATAGCGGGCTTTCAATTTGAGGAATGAGTCATGAGTAAGCGCTTGGAGGGAAAAGTCGCCGTGATTACCGGGGCGGCCAGTGGTATTGGGGCCGCGACAGCTAAAACCTTTGTCGAGCAGGGTGCCCGAGTTGTGCTTGGGGATATCCAGGACCAAGCGGGTGCTGAACTGGCAGAGGCACTCGGAGGCTCCGGTACGGCAATCTTTCGCCATTGCAACGTGACCAGCGAGGCAGAGGTTGAGGCGCTGGTCGATGCAGCGGTATCAGAGTTCGGCAAGATCGACGTCATGTTTAACTGTGCCGGTATCGTGGGCGCCGTGGGGCCCATGTCCACCACCCCGGCAGAGGAATGGAAGCTCACCATCGACATCATGGTCCACGGCGTTTTTTATGGTATGAAGCATGCCAGCCGGTACATGAAAGAGGCGGGATCGGGGTCGATCATCAGTATGTCGAGCACGGCCGGCGTGATGGGTGGATTGGGGCCGCATGCCTACACGGCCGCGAAACACGCGGTGGTGGGGATGACGAGAAACCTGGCGGCAGAAGTGGGTGGCTTTGGGGTGCGGGTAAATTGCATTGCCCCGGCCGGAATGGCCACGCCGATGGTGGCCGATGTTATCACCGGGGATCACCATAAATTGGAGGAGACCATTGCCGCGTTGGCAGAGGGGTCTCCGCTCAGGGGACGCGCGGGCTTGGCGGAGGACGTGGCCAATGCCGCACTATGGCTTGCCAGCGAAGAGTCGGGGTATACCAGTGGTCTCACTCTCACAGTGGACGCAGGTTATACAACCGGTTCAAGAGTGGAGCCACCCGCCTTCGCAGAGTACCAGCCCATGATTCGCGAGGCCGGCCGCTCTGGACTCGACTAAGGGGACGTGACAGGCAGGCCGAAAACAAACAGCCCCTGTCCATCCGGGGGCTGATATATATCAGGGAATATGACCGCGGTCAGTGCACGGAAGACGCCGATACCCGTCGGTATTGCAACGAACTGTCTCCCATCCGCCTCATACGTAATGGGATAACCATGTGCAGGCGCAGGCAGGCGTGTCGACCACAGTTTCTCTCCTGTTTCGACATCGAAGGCCTGAAAGTAGCGGTCGAGATCACCGATAAATAACAGGTTGCCGTCGGTGGAGAGGGCGCCGCTCATGAACAGCGCCGGTTGCTCGATCCGCCATTTGATCTCCATCGTACGGACATCGATGGCCAGCAATGCGCCGGCTTTGCCCTCCTTGCCAGGCATGGGATAGGTCGCGACATCAGCGCCGTAACCACCCCCTCCTGGACCCAGGTCTACCTCACGAGGGGTCATGTCGGAACACAGCTGATGCACGGGAAGGAGCAGCAGATGGCGCTCGGCATCATAGGTTGCCGACTGCCAGTTGTGTCCGCCGTAGATACCCGGACAGGCAGTGTAGGTATCGCCGATACCGGCTGATGCGATGTCGGCTCGGTAAGCAAGACTGCCGCGCTGACGGTCCACCTCGAATATCGTTTGATTCATGGTGTCGAGCAGGTCGATGTAGGCCCCGGTCGCGCGATCAAGTTTCCACAGAATTCCGTCTTTACCCACGGTGAGCAGGGTTTCCTGTCCATCGATGTCTGCCAGAATGCGCTCGAATCCCACTTCCATGTCGATGGTTTCGCCGGGAATATGCTGGAAATGCCAGACCAGTTCGCCAGTCCGGGGCCGAAGTGCGAGCGTTGAATTGGTGTACAAAGCGGCGTCTTCTACCGACATGCCCCGACTTGGTGCCGCCCAGGGTTTGGGCTGCGAGGTGCCGAAGTAGACCAGATCCAGATCAGGGTCGTAGGAGCCCGCAATCCACACATCGCCACCGCCCCGGCGATCGGGTTCGACGTTGCCCCAGCTTGCGTACTCTGGCGTACCCGGCGCCGCCAGCGTGGAGGTGCGCCAGAGCTCCTTCCCCGTTTCGGGGTCATGTCCTGTGATAAAGCATCCGTCTTGAGTGAACAATTCGCAGCCGTTGATGCCGCTGACAACCACGCCGTTGGCTACGATGGGCCCCGCACTATGGGTAAACGCCTCGCGGTAATCTGCCTTCTCGGTGCGCCACAGTTGTCTGCCCGTGCTCGCTTCAATCGCCACTACTGCGGCATCGTAGGTAGCCAGAAATAGCCGGTCCTGCCAGAGCGCGATGTTGCGAGTAGGCCCGCCCAGCATTTTCGACGCAGGCGGGAAGTCGTACTGGTATTCCCAGATCAATTCGCCGGTTGCCGCCTCGATGGCCTGAAGCTTGTTGTGTGGGTGCGTTAAAAACATCACACCATCGCGCACGAGGGGGGTTGGCTGATTACTACCCGAATGCATCGCGATGGACCAGCTGAGCGTCAAGTCAGGGACGTTGGCGCGCGATATGCTTCTGAGCGGGCTGTGTGCATGCCCATCCGGCGTTCGGCGCCAGTTGAGCCAGTCGCGAGAGCCGGGAAGATTAAGCTCATCGGTGCTGACATCGCGATACTCGGCAATCTGTTTCGCCGCATAACTGCCCGCATTCCGCGCCATATCCATCACGCTGCCGGCCCCTGAAAACTCGACGGCCTCTGTTTCCACTGCCGGTTCGCTGTCCAGATTGGGTGCGGACAAAACCAATGGTGCGTTTTGCGGGAGGGTTGATTGTGCGATCACATGTTGGGTGATGGCGGTGTGCTGGGCGAGGGATAGCGACTGGCTCTGCCCCGGCGGCATGGCAGCGGCTTGATAATCGCGGAGCGCTTCGGCGGACTGCTCGGCCCATTTGGCACTGAAAGCTGCCCCGGAGAGGGCGTTGCCGTGGGCCGATCCTCGCAGGGAGGTCGCGTGACAGCTCGCACAGTGTTCGTTATACAGCGCTTCACCGGTTTCGGCAGATGAGATGCCCTGCGACGCAGCGAGAAGCGATGTGATCAAGCCAACTCTGAACCTCAAGGTGATTGTTGTCCTCATCAAACATATCCCCCGTTTTTGCGATTCCAGGCGTATCGAATACCCCCGAGCCTTGACCGTATTGGACGTGAAGTAATTACGTTAAGTATCTAAAAAATGGCCATATTTTTCCATCGCTTTCGCGCGCAGCGTCGGCGTGTGGTAGCTCGGGAATAATGCGTCGTGAGCCGAATAGTGGCGCAGCACGGCTTTGGCTACGGCAATCTTGTGGACTTCGGTGGGGCCGTCGACCACACCCAGTTCGGGGATATTCGCCCACATTGTTGCCAGCGGCGTTTCGTCAGAGCTCCCCAAGCTGCCGTGGAGGTGCATGGCTCGAGAGACAATCTCAACCAGTACTTTTGGCGTGGCCGCTTTAATGGCGGCAATCTCCTTGCGCACCTCGCGGTTGTATTCCTTGTGTTTGTCGATGAGCCATGCGGTGTACAGCACATGCAGCCGATACTGCATCATCATTGTGTAGGCATCGGCAATTTTTTCCTGCGTCATCTGCTTGTCTGCCAGCAGTTCCCCTTTGGTCCGTCGGCTCAGCGCACGTTCACACATCATATCGATGGCCTTACGGATCACACCCACGGTGCGCATGGCATGGTGAACCCTTCCGCCGCCGAGACGCGTCTGCGCGACATGGAAGCCCTGACCTTCTTCACCAAGCAGATTCTGCGCGGGCACGCGGCAGTTGTTGAATGAAATATACGCATGGACACCATCGCCTTGCTCGACGTAAGGCCCGACGGCCGAGTTCCGCATGATTTCCATACCCGGTGTGCCCTGCTCAACCAGAAAGATGGAGGCGCCCTGATGAATAGGTGCCTCGGTGTCGGTCACAACCATCACCAGGAGAAACGCCGAGAAGCGCGCGTGGGAGGCAAACCATTTTTCACCGTTAATGACCCACTCATTACCATCACGCGTCGCAGTACAAAGGAACTCTCCGGGATCGGCACCAGCCTGCGGCTCAGTCATGGAATAGCAAGAGGCGATTTCCGCATTGAGCAGGGGTTTGAGGTATTTTTCTTTTTGTTCCGCGGTACCGAACTTGGCGAGAATCTCGGCATTGCCGGAATCCGGCGCCTGACAGCCGAAAACACTGGGACCGAAGCGACTCCGTCCGAGAATTTCGTTCATCAGGCCGAGGCTGACCTGACCATAACCTTGCCCTCCGAGATCGGGCTCCAAGTGACACGCCCAGAGACGCTTTTCTTTCACTATCTCTCTGAGCGGTGCCATCGCGGCAAAAGCGGGTGAGTTTGGGTCCCATGGATCGCCCGGCTCCCTGAATACCAGATCGAGCGGTTCGATTTCCTCGCGGGTGAAGGTATCAATCCAGTCTAAGGACGCTTGGAATTCAGGATCTGTTTCAAATGACCACACGCCATTACCTCCCGTGGGTGTCGATGAGCGAGCGGCACTCGTGCCGGCCCGCTTTAGGGTTGCCAAATCAGGTCGCTAGTTTAGACTTGCTAGACGCAAACAAGCAACGAGACCGATAAGAAATCCAAGTGTTTGCGGCGCGTCACGCGCGCAGTTCAGGAGTGAAAGTATGTCTGGCGGTAAAGTCTGGTTAGTGACGGGCGCCTCCCGAGGTATAGGTGCGGCAATTGCACACGTTGCAGCCGCTGGTGGACATCAAGTCGCTTTGCTTGCGAGAGGCGAATCAGTGGTGTCATTCGCCGAGTCACTGGGCAACGATTGTATGGGATTGCAGTGTGACGTGGCTAACCCCGAGTCGGTCGCTGAAGCCGTTGCCAAAGTGGTTGAGCGGTACGGGCGAATCGACGTGTTAGTGAACAATGCGGGGGTGCATCGTGGCGGCAAAGTGCATCGGCTCTCGGATGAGGCCTGGCAGGAGGTGCTACAGGTCAACCTCAGTGGAGCGATGCATATGACGCGCGCAGTCATCACGCATATGGACAAGGGTGGGGCGGTCATTAATGTCGGTGCGGTTGTCGGGTTCCGCGGTTTTCCCGGCGATGCTGCTTACGCATCCTCCAAGGCGGGCTTATCCGGCCTGACGAAAGCCTTGGCAATTGAGCTGGCCCCTAAGGCCATTACCGCCAATTTGGTGATTCCGGGATTGGTGCTGACCGAAATGACCTCCGAACTGAGTGCGGCGGCATTGGAAAAGATGACGGGTCAGATCCCCCTGCGCCGTTTTGCAGAGGATCAGGAGATCGCCGAAGTCGTGTATTGGGTGGCCCAGAGTCGTTACATGACGGGAGCCTGCATCCCTGTTGATGGCGGTCTTCTGTCCAGCTTTGGTGTGGTCTGATGACAGGTGAGGCGACTGAACAGATCGCCCACTGGCTCCAGGGTGAACTGGGATGGGAGCGAGCGGAGTTCGTCGGTGCGCTCAGTGGCGGAAATTCCAATTTGACTTGGCACTTTCGAGACGGCTCGCAAGCCTGTGTGGTGCGTACACCGCCTGCGAACGATATCTCCCCCACTTCTGCACGCGGCATTCAGCGAGAAGCCGAGATATTGCAGGCAATCCAAGATTTTCCCGTGAGAGCACCGAGGGTGCTGGCGTGGTGTGATGACAGTTCAGTCATAGGACGACCTTTTCTGGTGCAGGAGATGGTTGATGGTGTGGCGATCACTGATTCACTGCCTGAGGCTTATGACGCTTCCAGCGCCACGGTCAATCGGTTGGGAGAGGATTTAATCGATCAGTTGGCGGTGTTGCATGCTGTGCCACCTGATTTGGAAGCGCTGCAACAACTTGGTCGCCCCGAGCGGTTCGTCGAGCGCCAGATCGAGCGATGGCTCGGGGTGCGGAGGGAGCATGCGGTTCGCGACTTGCCCGAATTATTCGCTTTGGGTGAATGGCTGGGGCGCAATATACCCAGCGCTGCCGCACCTGCTGTGATCCACGGCGACTACCATCTGGATAACACGCTGGCAGCCCGCGACAAGCCGGAAATCCTCGCCATTATTGATTGGGAGTTGGCTACCGTAGGAGATTGCTACATGGACGTGGCGCTCACGTTAATGTTTTGGGGCGATTACCGCACCTGCGAGCCCCCGGCCTTCAGTGCGCTGCAGCGCGTCTCAAGACGACCCGGTATTGTGAGCCGGCGGGAGTTGGCGGGGCGATGGGCCGAGACATTGGGGCGCCCCCTGAATCACATGAATTTCTACATGGCGCTCGCATTCTGGCGGCTGGCCGCAATCATCGAGGGTGCCTACGGACTGCATGTTGCGGGAAAGCTCGATTCCGATTATGCACGCGGACTCGAGTACGACGTCCCGGCACTGCTCGCTGAGGCCCAGAGGGCCGCCGCTGGCGATTGGTGAAACCAATGTTGAGCACCATGATGAATACCCCCCTCGGCGTGAAAACCTTGCATCGCTTCGGTGCGCGGCACTTTGCGTCCAGTCGTGTTGGGGATTACGACGGTGATCGGATCTGCTGGCGAACCTATGCCGAGATTGATCAGACCAGCGGGCGACTGGCCAATGCGCTCGCGAGTCTCGGGCTCCAGATAGGTGATCGAGTAGGGACTTTCATGTGGAATAGCACTCAGCATCTGGAGGCGTATCTTGCTGTGCCTTCCATGGGGGCTGTGTTGCATACGCTGAATTGTAGGCTCTCTCCCGAGCACGTTGGTTTTATCATCAACCACGCGGGGGATCGTTGTCTTATCATCGACGGCCGTCTCGCTGAGACGCTGGTCCCTGTGCTGCCACATATTCCGGACGTGGAGCACCTTGTGGTAACGGGGATCGATAGGATTGCAGTAGAGGGGGCCGCCTTGCTGGAGGACGCTCGCGTCCGCTCCTATGACGCGATGGTGGGAGATGCTGATCCTCGGTTTGACTGGCCAGAACCCCTCGAAGATGCAGCTGCGGGAATTTGTTACACCAGCGGTACTACCGGGAACCCCAAAGGTATCGCCTATAGCCAGCGGACCACTTATTTGCACGCCTTGGCCTCGAGAAGTGTTGATAGCTTTGCGGTTCAGGAGCGCGACGTGATTCTGATGTTGCCGTCTATGTTTCACGCCAATGCTTGGGGTTTTCCTTACAGCGGCTGGATGTCGGGTGCAGACATGGTGATGCCCGGGCCTCATCTTCAAGGCCCGCATTTGCGCGCGATGATTACTGAGTCCCGGCCAACTCTGACGGCGATGGTACCCACCATTTTGGGAGATTTGCTGCTCGCGGACGAGGCAGAACCGCTCGACCTGTCCTGCTTTCGCGCCATCGTATCAGGTGGATCGGCAGTACCTTCCTCCATGATCGAAGCCGTTAGGGATCGATGGGGTGTTCCCGTGATTCAGGGTTGGGGCATGACGGAGACAAGCCCGATGTGCGTGTTGTCGCATCCTCCCAAAGACCTGGGGGAGGAGTCGGAAACTTACTGGAGATTGAAAAGCGGCAGGCCTGTACCAGGGATTGAAGTCCGCGTCGTCGATGATGAGGGTAATGGATTGGAGCAAGATGGTCGATCCGTTGGCGAATTGCAGCTCCGAGGCGCCTGGGTTACGGGTTCTTATCTGAACGAGGAGAGTGACGCATTTACTACCGATGGCTGGCTCCGCACTGGCGATGTAGGTTTTGTGGATTCGCGCGGATACGTGCAGTTAACAGATAGAACCAAGGACGTCATTAAGTCGGGTGGTGAGTGGATTTCATCGGTGGATTTAGAGGACGCGCTGCTGAAGCATGAGAGCGTGGCAGAGGTGGCGGTGATTGCGATCGAAGATCCTCGGTGGCAGGAGCGGCCCCTGGCCGTTGTCAGGGCCAAGGCAAACGAGGACGCGGCTACGCTGAGCGATGCGCTGAGGCAGTTTTTATTGGGTCAAGTGGCGAAGTTCTGGGTGCCTGAATTTTGGTGCTTTGTTGATACGATTCCCAAGACCAGCGTGGGGAAAATTGATAAGAAACTGTTGCGCGAACAGTTGGCTGCGGGCGCACTGGCTGTAGAAAAACAAAAGGGCTCTGGAGGGAGTAATGACTGAAGTAGCGATGACACCGTCTTCTGGTGCCACGACACAAGCCGAGCGAACCGCGCTTTCGGACCAGAAGATGTTTGAGGTGGCCATCGAACTGGTCAATGAGCGCGGTACGGCGAAAACGACCCTTAAGGATATTGGCGAAGGAGCAGGATACAGCCGGGGCCTGGCAAGCTATCGTTTCGGGTCCAAAGACGGACTTTGGATGGAGCTGTTTGCGCGTTTTGACGAAATCTGGAAGGCCCATCTCTCGCAATATCTGGCAGGAAAAGAGGGTCTGGCGGCTCTTCAGGCTGCGATTCAGGCGCAGCGCGACATTTTTACCCGGGAGTCGGGTTATCTGCGGGCGATGTATATATTGTGGTACGAGTCGCTGGGTCGTGAGTCGGATATTCGCGCGAGTCTGGCTCGGCATCACGTTATTTACCGGCGTGACGTTGAGCAATGGATAGCCCAGGGCAAGGCTGCGGGAGAAGTGCGACCCGACGTAGACGCGGCACACTTTGCCACCGGTTACTGTTCCACGATGTTTGGAACAATCTATCAATGGGTGGTAGCGCCCGAAGCGATCGATCTCGAGGCATTCTTTGAGCATTATGCCGCGGTGGTACAGGCGGCGATTTCTTATCAGGTGGAGGATTGAACATGGCCAGATTAGAAGTGGATGGTAGCAAGAGTATTTATTACGAAGACCTTGGAGGTCAGGGTCGTGCAATGGTCATGATTCATGGCTGGGGAATGGATAACCGGTGCTGGGATGGCGTGATACTCCCGCTTCAGGCGGCCGGTCATCGAGTTGTGACGATGGACCACCGAGGGTGTGGGCGATCCGACCATGATTTCGCCGATCTGAGCATCGCGGCGATTGCCGCGGATGTGGTGGCGCTGGTTGACCATCTAGGGCTCACAGACGTTGTGGTTAACGGTTGGTCCCTCGGTGGCGCGGTAGCCACTCATGCCGCCAGCCTCTTGGGCGCGCGTTGCGCAGGCTTGGTCCTCACGGCGGGTGCGAGTCCGATCTACACACAGAAACCCGATCTTCCCATTGGCGGGATGCCAGAGGATGTGGAGGGCAACGTGGCGGCAATGAATGACGACCGCGTTAACTTCTTGACCATGTTGGCAACCGCGATCTGTGCCAAACCGCCCACCGATGCGGTCCTGGCATCCATGGCGGGTGCGTTTCTGAATTCCAGCGCTCGTGCATCAGTCACGCTGGCCGAACTCGCTCATCTTGATCAGCGGGAAATGATGATGGCGCTGGATATTCCCGTGCTCTCGTTCATCTGCGGTCAGGACGGGTTTGTTGCACCTGACATCTCGCGCTGGGTGGCGGAGAACCATCCTCGCGCTACTGGCGTAGAGTTCCCGGAGAGTGGCCATGCGCCATTTATGGAAGAGCGCGACGGGTACCTCTCCGCGCTCAATGATTTTATTAATGGCCTCTGAGGAGTGACCTATGGCATCAAGCGTGGATTTTGGTCTCTGGTACGACTTTCGCAATCCTGAACCCTGGCAAATCGATTTTGAGCAGTTTTATGCCGAGCGACTGGATCAGATTGCGCGCGCAGAGACGATGGGATTTGATTCGGTATGGTTAACCGAGCATCATTTTTGCGATGACGGTTACACCCCGTCGCCCCTGGTCATACACGCCGCCATCGCCGCTCGGACAGAAAGGATGCGCCTCGGCACCAACCTCATGCTGCTGCCTTTGGCCGATCCAGTCAGAATGGCCGAGGATGCGGCAACGCTCTCTCTCATTTCCGGGGGTCGATTCGACCTCGGCGTGGGCATTGGCTATCGGCAATTGGAGTTTGATCAGTTTGGAAGAAAGATTTCCCACCGCCCCAGTCTGGTAGAAGAAGGCATAGAAATATTGCGCCGTGCTTGGTCTGGCGAGCCCGTCAATTTCGAGGGCAAGCGGTTTAACGTCGGTGATCTAAAGATCACCCCTAAGCCTAATCGTGCCCCCAGAGTCTTGCTCGGTGGTATGGCGCCGCCCGCGATAGATCGCGCGGCGCGAATTGCCGACGGTTTTCTCTGTACCGGCGGTATCGGCATGGATACTTACGTCGAGTGCCTTGCGGCTAATGGCAAAGCGCCCGAGGAGGGCAATATCATTCTCGGCTGTTGGGCGATCATCGCCGAGGACCCTGAGGCCGAGGCGGAGCGTGTGGGGGACTATGTGCTTTATCAATCCAACGAATATATTCGCTGGGGTGCTTTTGGCCCGCCTGACCAAACCCCGCTATTTCCCGATGCGCGCGCGGCCATTGAAAATGGTCTCTACGAGCTTTGGGATGCCGACACGGCGGTTGAGAAACTGAGTGGTCTCATTGAGCAATATCCGCAAATTTCCGACATCCACTTCTGGGCGCAGTTCCCGGGGGAGAGTGTTGAATCGGGTGATCGGCGGATGGCTTATATCGCAGAAAAGGTGCTTCCCCGGCTGCGATAGAGAGGATCCGGAGCGTTACGCGTCTGGCGGCCGGCGGCTCAGTTTTGCGACAGACTGCGCAGTGGCGACCAGTGTGCCTTCCTCGTCTTCGATGTCGGCCTCGAGAAAAGCGGTCTTGAAGGTGGCTCTTTTTACCCGGCCCGTCACCTGCAGTGGCTGCTGTCCGCGGCAGACTCCGATAAATTGCGTGGCGATGTCGAGAGAGGCAACGCCCGAGATCGTGTCGTCGGTGCCGAACAGGGCGTGAGACATGGCGGCGTCCAGCATGGCCGTCACGAATCCACCCTGCACTACGTCTCCGGAATGGCAGTAATCCAAGGGAACGGTGAAGGTAAAGATGGCGCGTTGTGATTCCATGTCCAGCTCGATAACGCTGCCGCCCAACAATTTGATGAAGTTGGGGGCCATCGCATTGAGTTGCTCAATGCGCGTGAGGGAGTCAGTCATGATGCGGTATCCAGGCTTTGTCGAGGCGCGCAGTGTAGCGGGAAATCAGCAGCAAGACGCAGAAAATGAGGCAGATCTGCCGCCCGATAGTCCCGGAACCTGTTGGTGCCCCTTAAGACACGACTACCCCGCGTCGACTACGGCAGGGTGAGAGCCATGGACAGTTCCTCACCACTCATCCATTTATCTGACTGCCAATGCGAAGGCTTGGCCGTGCCGGCTTGGTCGATTCAGTCGGGTGATAGCTGGTGCGTATTTGGACGCAATGGGTCGGG
>Ga0181565_10001666_pt1 | contig 16962 bp, 10 predicted proteins | sample 101ome_16_FD_129661 | JGI IMG/M metagenome (GOLD analysis project Ga0181565, IMG submission 129661) | Coastal salt marsh microbial communities from the Groves Creek Marsh, Skidaway Island, Georgia - 101401AT metaG (megahit assembly) | ecosystem: Environmental > Aquatic > Marine > Intertidal... | reverse complement strand
CACCGCACCGTCGCGGCTTACATGGGGGGTGGACCGGAAACCGGCATTCATCGTTCAACCGATGGTGGTCAAAACTGGACCCAGCTGAGCACGGGTTTGCCCGAAGGGAATCTTGGCAAGATCGGGCTGACGATCTCGCCACAGAACCCGGACGTGATATACGCCGCCATAGAATTGGAGCGGCGCAAGGGTGGCGTGTGGCGCTCCGATAATCGAGGTGCCAGCTGGACCAAGGGTGCTGATGCCGTGGGTGGCGGTACAGGGCCGCATTACTATCAGGAAATTTTTGCAAGCCCGCATCAATTCGATCGGCTTTATTTGGTCGGCCCAACCGTGCAGAAGTCAGAGGACGGGGGCAAGACCTTCGCGCCCATGGCGCATCCCAACCAGCACGGCGATATGCACGCTATCGTGTTTCACCCGAGTGATCCCGATTACATCATGATGGGTACGGATGGCGGTTTGTATGAGAGCTTTGATCTGGGTGCCACCTGGCGCTACATGGAGAATTTGCCGGTCACGCAGTATTACAAGCTGGCCTTGGATGACAGCGAGCCGTTTTACAATATTTACGGTGGTACCCAGGACAACAACACTCAGGGGGGACCGTCTCGAACAGACAATGTCCACGGGATTCGAACCGCAGATTGGCAGGTGGTGCTTGGCGGTGATGGGCATCAACCTGCTACCGAACCCGGCAACCCCGACGTGCTCTACGCTCAGTGGCAGCAGGGAAACCTCACGCGTGTTGATCTCCCGACCAGCGAATCGGTTTATATCAAACCGCAACCATCGCCCGGCGACCCACCGGAGCGCTACAACTGGGACTCGCCCATCCTTGTCAGCGCGCATGACCCCAAGCGGCTTTACTTCGCGTCGCAGCGGGTCTGGCGTTCGGATAACCGAGGCGATGAGTGGACAGCGATATCGGGCGATCTGACCCGCGATCAAGATCGCATGCTGTTACCGTTAATGGGGCAGACATGGAGCTGGGACGCATCCTGGGACATGTCGGCTATGTCCGACTACAACACCATCACATCAATCGCCGAATCTCCGCTTGATGAAGATTTACTCTATGCCGGTACAGATGATGGGTTGATTCATGTCTCCGAGGACGGTGGCGGCTCCTGGCGCAAAATAGAAGTGGGCAGTCTGCCGGGGGTGCCCAAGACGGCTTTTGTGAATGATTTGCGTGCAGACCTGCACGACGCCGACACGGTCTATGTGGCGCTGGACAATCACAAATACGGTGACTTCAGTCCTTACTTATTGGTTAGCCGCAATCGCGGGCGGAGTTGGAAAACGATTGTGGAGGGCATACCCGAGCGGCACCTTGTCTGGCGGATGGTGCAGGATCATGTGCAGGCTGATTTATTATTTGCGGCAACCGAGTTTGGCGTTTTCGCCAGTGTCGACGCGGGCAAGCATTGGGAAGCACTTGGCGCCGGCATGCCCACCATCTCCATACGCGACATCCGTATCCAGCGCCGTGAAAACGATCTGGTGGCTGCGAGTTTCGGCCGAGGCTTTTTTGTGCTGGATGACTACTCGCCGTTACGTGATTTACCCGCCGAGGAGAGTGCACCCGAGGCGACGTTGCTCACTCCCCGGCCAGCACTGTGGTATTTCGAACGAGGGGTTCTGGGCGCTACCCGCAGAGGGTCTCAGGGAGATCAGCTGTTTGTAGCGGATAATCCGCCTTTTGGGGCGGTGATCACCTATCACCTGCGAGATGGCTACGCCACTTTGACCGATGCGCGGCAGGCGGCGGAGGCCGAAGTAACTGAAAAAGGAAAAGCAGTTGCCTTTGCGGGTTGGGATGTGGTCGAGGCGGAGCGCAGAGCGTCAGACCCCGAGGTAAACCTCGTCATCCGTGATCAGCAGGGCGCGGTGATTCGCCGTCTCGATGCGCCCGCTAAAGCCGGGACACACCGGGTCGCCTGGGACCTACGTCACCCTTATTACGGATCGGTTGAAACGCCGCCAAATTGGCAGGGGCTTCCACCCAGTGGCTTTTTGGTGATGCCGGATACCACCTATACCGCGGAACTCACATTGGTCGATAACGGCATCAGCCGCGTGCTCGCCGGCCCTGTCGACATTGAGGTTAAGCGAATGACCACGCCTGCACTGCAAGGGGCAGATATGGCAGAAGTGGTGGCGTTTTGGGAGGAGTTGGCCACGGTGGGTGGCCAAGTCAGCGCTGCGCAATACGCCCTGGGCGATATATTTGAGGATATTGAAACTCTGGAGAAGGTTATTGCAGCCGCTCCTGTGGCACCGGGTGACTTCGATGCACGCGTAGCAAAGCTAAAGGCAGTAGCCTTTGATCTTGATCAGGCGCTATCTGGCCACAAGTCTAAAGCAGAAGTAGGGGAATACGACGTGCACCGCATCACCAGTTGGCTTTGGCATGCCTATGGCGGAGTATCCAGCGCTTCTTACGGGCCGACACCCGCACATCGTACAAGCCTCAACAACGCACAGCAGGCGTTGGAGCCCGTTAAAGTTCTGCTCAACCAGATACTGGAGCAGGAACTGCCAGCGTTGCGATCGGATCTGACAGCCAGTCAAGCGCCGTGGGGCAGGGGACAGGTAGTGCCGCAATAGTGCGAGGCGCGATCAGTCTCTGTGGCGACCTTGCACGCACGACCCTGATGCTTGCTGAGTGAATGCCGCCGTGGTGATGCGGGATCAAAAAAAAGCCGGGCAGTGCCCGGCTTTTTCAATAGGTTGCTCGCTTAAAAATTCCACTGAACCTCTACGCCAGCCGTTCTGTAATTACCAGGGGTTACAAACGCACCACCAAATTCAGGCGCCATGATCACTTCGGCGATGTACTCTTCGTCGAAAAGGTTTCTGGCAAACGCAGTAACCCTCCAACGCTCCCCTCCCAAGCTCACGCGAAGGTTAGTAATTCCGTAGCCATCGACCTGCGTTCCACCAAGGGTTCCATAATCTTTGTCACTACCCGCTGCGGCAACTTCCACTCCGTAGCTAGAGTAATCGCGAGGGCCGAAGCTGGTTGGAAGTCCGAAGAATAATGTGGCAGGAACTTCGTAGTTTCCAAAACCATTTGGCGAGTCTAAGTCTCCACCTTGAACCACGTGATAAGAGATATCACCCTGATACGCATACTCCAGTCGCGCCATGAGGTTCAGGTTGCCGATGTTCTGATCCCAGGTCAGGGCCAAGTTGGCGGTAAATTCCGCCGCATTGGGAACGTCGTTGCCCGCCACGTAGGGCCGCACAGTCATGGCATCAATCTCGCCATCAATGGTGCTGTATCCTGCATCGAGGCGCAGGCCGTCAGTCAGTTGCCAAGAAGCGCCGACTTCAAAGCCCTGAATGGTGACTTCATCAATACTTTCGACTGTGCGCAGCAAACCAAAGGGACCCACGTAGAACTCGAAGAACTGCATGTCATCGACTTCAGTATGGTAAGCCGCGGCGTTCAACTGCAGATTGCCGTCTAGCAAAGTAGAGCGGAAACCGATCTCGAAAGAGCTGGAAGTTTCCTCCTCATAAATCTCTGGAGGGGCAACAGGCAGGCCGTCAGGGTTCACCAGGAAGAGGCTGATGATCTCGGTGCCGCCGAGGTTGTTGAATCCGCCAGTCTTAAAGCCTACTCCCCAACTACCGAAAAGCGTGGTGTTGTCGGAGAGATCGTAGGTCAGACTGATTTTCGGCTGAATCGCATCGAATTCTTCGCTTCGTTTGTCAACGCGCGCACTCACCGCACCTGTGCTCAGATCAATGAATGCCGGGTTCCAGGGCGTGCCGCCCAGTGGCGCACCATTAAGCGTGCAGCCACCGTCAAAGAAAGCACCACAGTAGTCGATACGGGTCGACACATAACCATCTGCCGGACTGGGCACGCCATTCCTGACCTCTCGATCCTCGATGTCATAGCGCAGCGCTAACGAAAGCTCCATCCGGTCGGAGATATCGTAGTTGATGGAGCCGAAGCCCGACAGTACGGTCGTTTCAAAATCGTCGAGTACCAAAGCGTCAGTCAGCTCATTCACGAAGGAGCGAGGCAGCTGGGCACGACCGTCGTCTTCAAGCTGTGCCACACCAACCCGCCGATCAATGTTCAGGAAGTACATGCCCGCCTGCCAGCGCAGTCGTCGGTCAGCATCCGAAGTCCACTGTAACTGGAAACTGATGTCCCGTTGGTTTCTCTCCTGATACTGATAGCCGTCACAGGTTGTTGGAGTGTAGGGGCCGAAGAGCCAGCTATCGGGCGTGCCAGCAAGGTTGAACTGGGGCTGCGCCATCGGAGTTCCGTCGCCAAAGAAAAGCGATCTCGCCGCGGCAGTCTGTTGGCAATGCCCGAGCCCATTGTAAAAACCAAAGGAGCCTGAAGTGCCGTCAGCAAGAAAGTACTGCTCCTGATCGGAGTACAGCGCCCAAGCAGTTAAAGTGCCGGTGTCAAACTCTTTGTCGACCTTTACCGACAGTTCCACTGTTTCCTGTTCATTTTCCGGATCGACGTTGGGTGAGTAGACAAAGTCGTAGTCGTTAACGTTAATAGCCGCAGCGGTGTTATCGACGCCAAATCCTGTAACGCCTTCAAGCGCAGCCACAAAAAATGGGATTTCGAACGCTGCGTTAAATGCAATAGATGCTGCGGACACTTCTGACACGCGGAGCTTTGTATCAACCGTCATCGTGTCGCTGGCATCCCATACCATGCGCGCACTGACCACGCTTTCCTCGTAATTGTTTACAACGTCGTCTCTCAGGTAGACGTTGTTGAGGAAGCCATCGGTTTGTCGGTGACTGAAGGTCAGTCGTCCCGCAACGTCTTCACCCAAACCACCGGCGACGGTCGCCGTGCCGTAGTAGGTGTTGTATTCGGCGGCGCCGACTTTCACGCTGCCTTCGAATTCCTGAGTGGGCCGCTTGGTTGACATAATCACTGCGCCCGCGGCAGCAGATCGACCGTATAGAGCGCCTTGGGGGCCCTTCAATACTTCGATCTGGGCGAGATCAGGGTACTCTCTATTGAAGGCTGACGGGTTGGTATAGAGCACCCCGTCTACGATGAACGCAAAGTTGGTTTCGGCATCTCGCGCACCATTGATGCCGCGGATGCTCAGTGAGCTATCACCCACCTCCACCGTGTTGACGAAGGTGACGCCCGGCGTCATGTAGACAAAGTCTTCAGCGCGCTCGACGCCCATGTTCTCGATTTGACCCTCTGTGAAGGCCGTCACAGTGGCTGGAACGTCCTGCAACGATTCCGCCCTTGCACGCGCGGTGACCACAACTTCTTCAAGTTGTGCCATGGCAACAGAAGGCAGCAACGCTGTTGCCGTAGTGAGCGCCGCGGACACCGCAGCTGTCAGGGGAAGTGTCGCCAAAATCTGACGACGTCTGTTGAGCGGGTTAAAGCTCCTCATTGGTAGCCTCCTTGGAAAATAAACAGCCCCTGTAAGGGGCCAATTTTTAGTATTTACAGCCTAAAACGGGCCTTGGATTACCGCCTACCGCGCCCATTGGGCGCCTTTTGTCCGGACAATCTAATTCAGAGCATCCAATATCGCCGTGCGATCGGCTTCGGTCAAGTCCAGTTCAGCGATAATTTTGCGGGTCTCTGCGCCAATCGCCGGTAAATAGGTGTCGATTTGGGCCGGTTCTTCGGTAAACCGAATGGCGGATCCCATATGATCATTTCCCATGTTGTCTTTAAATCGCATGCCGCGGTCCCATACATGCTCCGCGTCCCAAGCTTCTTTGAGGGTTGCGACTGGACTCCAGCAAATATCTCGACCCTCGAACCATTGCTCCCACTCGGCGCGGGTTCGCGATCTGAACGCGTCTCTCAGGAATTCGATGGCGGCCCAGTGACCCTCACCGGCAGGTCCAGTGACGGCGTCGATAAATTCGGGTTTGCCCAACCCGTCGAATAGCTCGGCAACAAACTTGTGCTCACCGCCGCCCAGCACGAGGTGCTTCCCGTCAGCTGTCTCATATACGTTGAGCATGGCGTTGCCGCCATGGGTGCGTTCCCTCAGTCTGTCGGGAGCCTGATCACCACCAAAAACAGGGCCCAGAATATTCGGGCTGGCAGCCAGAACAGACTCGAACATACTGATATCGATGAAATCGCCCTGGCCGGTAGTATGTCGACGGTGCAGCGCCATCATGATGCCTGACAGCGCCAAATATGATGACAGCATATCGGCAATGGGTACGCCGATAATAGCGGGTCCCGAGTCGCCCTCTGGAGAGCGCGTCACGTCGAGAATACCCGCCGCTGCCACCGTTGCAGTGTCGTGTGCGGGACGGTTGCGCCAGGGCCCGGTTTGTCCAAATGCCGAGATCGAACAATAAACCAGACCGGGATTGTCCTGAGAAAGGCTGGTGTAATCGATGCCTAATCGTTCGGCGACCCCGGGCCGGAATGCTTCTACTACAACGTCTGCCGTTCTCGCTAGCGCCAAGAGGGCTTTTTTACCGGCATCCGTTTTGAGGTCGAGGGCGACGCTCTCCTTGCCTCGCTGGGTATTGCGGAACATGACGGTTTCGCCACCTTGTTGCCAGGGGAAAGCCTGCGGCGATCGGGTGGGCTCCGGTGCACGAGGATTCTCCACCTTGATGACGCGAGCGCCATGGTCAGCCATCAACTGTGTGGCCGCGGGCCCGGGAAGAAAGAGGGACAGATCGAGAACAGTCAGCCCATCGAGCTTCATCTCGCGCTGCTCAGCAAGTAATCCCCTCTGCGCTGAGTCCCGTCAGGTCTTCCTCGGACAGTCCCAGCAAATCGCCTAGTATCTCGGCGTTGTGCGCCCCGATTTTGACTCCCGGCCAGTCTGTGCGTCCCGGTGTCTCGCTGAGTTTGGGCAGTATCGCCGGGATCTTCAGAGGTTCGCCGTCGATTTCGACGGTCTCGAACATGCCTCGTGCAATGTAGTGCGGGTCAGACATCATATCTTCCACGCTGTATATCGGGCCCACGGGAACTCTCGCACCCTCTAGCTTGGTGATGATCTCTGCGGAGGTATGGGCGCTACACCAAGCTGCTAGCGCCTCATCTATTTTTCTTTCGTGAATCACGCGGCCCTGGTTATGCTCCAGTTCGGGGTCGTTGGCCATATCTGGACGCCCGGCTTCGGTCATCAGGCGCTTGAAAATGGAGTCGCCATTGCCCCCTATCACGACATGTTTGCCGTCAGAGCATAAATAGGTATTGGTAGGCACGATGCCAGTGATAGTGGTGCCTGAGGGTTCTCGCACGACGCCTGCGCCGTCGTACTCCGGCACAATCCCCTCTAGGAGATTAAAGATGGATTCGTACAGCGCAACGTCAACGACCTGACCCTTGCCGCTTTTGTTGCGCTCGATAATGGCAAAAGCCACCCCCAAAGCGGCGTGGATTGCCGCGACGGTATCGCCCAGCGAGATATTGGGGCGGACCGGCGCTTTGCCCGGTTCCCCGTTGATGTACCGGAAGCCACCATATCCCTCGGTAACGGAGGCATAACCGGGTTTTTCGGAGAACGGGCCGCTCTGACCGTAGCCGGAAATCCGCGCGTAGATGATGCCGGGGTTCTTTTCCTTTACTTGCTCCGGCCCCAGGCCCCAGCTCTCCATCGCGCCGGGGCGGAAGTTTTCCACTACCACATCCGCTTTGGTCAACAGTTCAAACGCCAGCTCGCGCCCGCGCTCCGACTTGAGGTCGAGCGTCACGCTTTTTTTATTTCTGGCAAGGGAGTGGTACCACAGTGACATGCCATTACGGACTTCGCGCCACTGGCGAATGGGGTCTCCCGTTGGCGGCTCTACCTTAATCACCTCAGCGCCGAAATAGCCCAGTACGGTTCCGGCAAATGGCCCCGCTAATAATTGGCCCAATTCCACGACCCGAAGGCCTTCCAGTGGTCGCGATCCTGACATGAGCGCCTCCCCATCACGGTGTATTTGTCACCGCGAATAGTACGGACATTCAATTCCAAAAGGAATGAAGATATCGCTCGTCCTCTGCCGGATAACGTCTTAGCATGCAGTCAAAGCGAGGTCGGGTGGCTCACAGGAGGGCGGTCATGGCGGTGGTTGCGCGAGTGCTATGTGGTCGTGGTGGGGTGCTGTTTTTGTTCTGGAGCGCGTTCCTCACTTGGAGTTCGCTGGTGGGTGCCGCGGCGGATTGGGTGCTTCGCGGCGGCACAGTCTATTCGTTGGACGCCTCGGCTTCCGATTATTCCGCGCTGGCCATTACGGGCAATCGCATCACCTGGCTGGGTGATACTGACGCCGTAGCACAACTCATAGGGCCAGACACAGAAGTGATTGAGCTGGCGGGCAGAGTTGTCTTGCCCGGCTTTATCGATACGCACATCCACAGTATGGATACGCTGCCGCTGGTTAACGGTGCGATGTTGAGCCCCTATCAGACTGCGGAGGAGGTGATTGCGTCCTTGACGGAACACGCGCGCACGCACCCCTACCAGAACCCGGTTTTGGGTTCGGGCTTTCTCGCTCCTGCCTTTGGCGTAAATGGCCCTACGGCCGCGCAGTTGGACGCGATTATCCCTGACAGACCCGCTTTGATTGTTGACGAAGGAGGCCACACCGCCTTGGCCAATACGCTGGCCTTGGCGGCGGCTGGTATTGACCGTAATACCCCCGATCCCATCCCAGGAGCGCATTTTTTTCAGCGCGATGGCGACGGGGAGCCGACGGGTTGGCTGGTTGAGGGTGCTGCGATAGCCCCAGTCGCTGAGGCACTGAAGCTCGTGAGCGAGGAGGCGCTGGCGTTGGCAGCACCTGCCTTTTTCCGAGAAATGTCTGCTGTGGGACTCACCGCCGCCTTCGACGCCGGGATGATCGACACGCGTGAGCTGGGGCGGCAACTGGGTCTGAAAATGGCCCAGTCGGGGGAGTTGCCGCTGCGAATGGTCGCGTCGCTATACGTCAACCAAGCAGAGCAGCTGACTAATGCCTTGCATGAGTTGTCGATCTTGCATGATCGCTATCAGCACGAGCTGTTTACGGTCTCAACCCTAAAGCTGTCCCTTGACGGAACCGTGGAAGCCAGAACAGCGGTGATGCTGGAGCCCTATACGCTCCCTGAGGGACACCAGGCAACGCCGTTGTTGCCAAATCCGGGGATGTTTGACGCAGTGTCGGCGGCTCATGAAGCCAATGTGGATCTTCATTTACACGCTATCGGTGACGGTGCGGTTCGTGCTGCGTTGGACGCTATCGAACAGGCTAAGCGGCGGTATCCGAAGAGCGATACGCGAACCACGATTTGTCACATCGAAATTGTCAGCGAGCAGGATGTGGGCCGATTCGCTGAGCTGGGGGCTGTGGCCCAGACAACGCCTACCTGGTTTTACTACGACCATTTGGCTCTGGAGTATCTGGGAGCCGATCGCTTCAATCAGATGTATCCCCTGGCATCGATTTTGAGGCATGGGGGGAGGGTGACACTGGGGAGTGATTACCCCGTCAGCTGGATTGGAAAGGATGCCCTGAACCCCATGTTTAACATTGAGATGGCCGTAACGCGCCAACAGGCGGGGAATCCGGAGGTGCCGATTCAGCCGCGCGCCAGTGAGCGACTCAGTGTGGATCAGGCTATTCGCGCGCACACGGTCGATGCGGCATGGCAGCTTCGACTGGAAGATCAGATCGGCACGCTCGAACAGGGTAAGCTGGCCGACCTCGTGATCTTGGATCGCGACCCCTATCTTAGCGATCCCTATTCAATCCATCGCATTCTTGTGGACTATACGTTTTCTGACGGTCGCCTCGTATATAGCCGTCGTTAGGCCCGTACCGAGACGCTGCGCGCATCTAAACAAGAATCGTTCTTGTTACCATTGCATATGAGAATAATTCGCATTACTATTCTCACCCCATAGTGAATCGAGTCTCTCCCAGTGACCGGTCAGGCCTTACAACCGCGGCGAATTGTCCTCGCCCTTATTACCGCAATGGCGGCCTCGCACGCGGTATCAGCGCCCCTGCTTGAAGAGGTCACGATTATCGGTAATCAGGAAGCTGCCCGCGAAATTGCCGGGTCGGGCGCTTTGATCGATTCACTGCAGATTCGTGATGAGCTTGCCACCGATATCAATCAGTTATTAAAGACCGTCCCCGGCACCTATATCCGGGAAGAGGACGGCTATGGTCTGCGTCCCAACATCGGGATACGCGGTGCGACTGCGGAGCGGTCAGCAAAGATTACGCTGATGGAGGATGGGGTCCTAATCGCGCCAGCACCCTACGCCGCGCCCGAGGCCTATTATTTTCCGACTCTGGCCCGTATGCAGGCCGTTGAGGTGCTCAAAGGCGCGTCGCAGCTTCGTTATGGGCCACAAACGACGGGTGGCGTGATCAATCTTGTGTCTACACCTCAACCGGTGAACGCTGGAGGCCGCTTGCAGCTGGTCTATGGCCAGGATCATCAGACCGATATGCTGGCAAGCTATGGCGGGAGTATTGGCAATGTGGCGTTCAATCTTGAAACCGCCCAGCGATTTAGTGAGGGGTTTAAGTCCATAGACCGGTCTGATCAGGACACCGGTTATCAGATTTCAGACTATGTTGCGAAAGTGGCTTGGCAGGGTGATCGGCACACCCTCAACCTCAAGGCGCAGTACTCAGACGAAACGTCGGACGAGACCTATCTCGGATTGACCGATGCCGATTTTGAGCAAGATCCCGATCGCCGCTACGGTTTATCTCAGCCCGACGCAATGAGTAACGAGCACAAAGCGTTGTCGCTGGGCTGGGACTGGGATGTCGGTGCTGACGCTACGTTGAGCACCACGGTTTACCGCAACGAATTTCATCGCGATTGGTTCAAACTCTCCGGTGGCGGGAAGTTGGTCGAGGCCGCGAATGCGGGCGATGTGGCCGCGCAGGCCGTTCTCGATGGCGACGCCGATGCGACCGACTTGATGTTCAAGCACAACAATCGCCGATACGTATCGCAGGGCCTGCAAACGAATCTGGACTGGGAGTGGTATGCGCATCGCTTTGCCATTGGCGCTCGGTATCACGAGGATGAAGTGGATCGTCTTCAACCCACAGAGCGATTCGATCAGGTCAGCGGCGAGCTGATTTTCAAGGGCGTGCTCCAGCCCACCGCCAGCGATAACAGGCTCCAAGGCGCTGATGCATTGGCTGTGTGGCTCACCGATGCTTGGCAGATTAGCGACAGCCTGAGGTTGGACATCGCACTGCGACACGAGCGCGTTGATACCTGGGAGTATCGATTCAGTCAGTTGGACCGCACTGACATTGCCTCCTCGCGTCGCAACGAGGTTGCGATCTGGCTGCCGGGTGTCGCTGCCCTTTATCAATTTAACGAAAACTGGTCGATATTGGCCGGTGTCCATCGCGGATTTTCTCCCTTGGGTGGCGGTGCCCAGTCGTGGGAAAAACCTGAAACCAGCGTGAATTACGAGTTCGGAGTCCGCTACGACGGGACCGTATTCGCTGAGGTCATCGGCTTTTACAGTGACTTTTCCAACAAAGGTGAAAGCTGTTCTAACGCCTATCCCTGCTCGAACGGCGCTACAAGTGGCACCTTTGTTACTGGAGAAGCGGTAGTAGCGGGATTAGAAATTCAGGTGGGCCATGTTTTTGATACAGGCGCCATTACCTGGCCAGTGTCGTTGGCCTACACGTTTTCCGAGGCAGAGGCCCGCGGTAATCGCGGTACTGGCGATATTCAGGAGGGCGATACGCTAGCCTCTGTTCCCGAAAACATCTTGAGTCTCAGGGTCGGCGCCCAGATCGGCAATCGTTGGGATAGCTACGCGGTGTTCAAATATACCGATGCGATGTGTGTCGAAATTGGATGCGATCGAGATCCCTCTCCGTTCGTTAAAACCGACAGTTTCATGAGCGTCGACATTGGGGCCCGTTATGCAGTCAGCGATGACGTGTCGGCTTTTATCAAGCTGGAGAATGCGTTGGATAAGCGAGCTATTGTCTCCCGCCAGCCCGACGGTGCACGCCCTAACAAACCCCTGACCGCGTTAGTGGGCGTTGAGTGGGTATTCTGAGCGCAATCCACTTCTTTTGAGGCACCTCCGGGTTTGCGAAAGCGGGCGAGCGTCGCGACAACCCGCGGACGTCATGGCTTGGCCGCATACTCGCTGACTGTTCAGGCTGAGTAGCTGACCTCCACTAATATCCAGCGTTGATTGCCCGAAGGGGTATCCAGCAGTACTTCGGTATCGATTGCTTTTCCCAGCAGGGCGCGTCCGAGGGGTGAGTCGCAAGAAATCGTGCCTCGACTCACGTCGAACTCATCAGGGCCAACGATGCGCCACTGCTGCGTTTCGCCCTGCTCGTCCTCGACCGTGACATAGGCGCCAAACCAGGCCTTATTGGGATCGCCCAGTGGTTCTGCCACAACTTGCAAGACATCCAGCCTTTTGCGCAGGAATCTGACCCGCGAGTCGATTTCTCTTAGACGCTTTTTGCCATAGATATAGTCGCCATTTTCAGATCGGTCCCCATTTGCAGCGGCAGCACTCACCGCTTTGGTCACCTCTGGGCGCTCAATTTTCCAAAGCGCATGCAATTCGTCGCGCAGCGCCCGCTCACCCTCTGGGGTGATGTAGGGAGAACCGGCTGTTCTGGGCGGCCTGTATCTGCTCATGCCATTGAGTGTAGGGGCCGTTGGCGCTGGGGGAAATACCCGGCGCTTTCTGCCGCTCGGGGAGTTCGCTCTGCCACGCACTGTAATACCATAGGAGGGATTAAACGCGTGCGTAGACTCACGAATCGTTACCGCGATGGGTTAACAGAGCGATCAGGCGTGTTGATTTAACTGGAGCAGGCATGGCATTGGCGAACACCTATTGGTGGTTAGGGGTGCTCTTCTTGATGACGAGTGTTGCGCTCCCGCGTGAAGTGCGGTCCGAAACCTGCGTAGCCCTCCATGGATATGCGTTGCAGGGGGGAGTCTTGTGGGGGCAGGTTTCCAGCGGAACGAAAGTCACTTTTGCCGGTCAACCGGTTCCCCTGCTGCCCGATGGCCATTTTTTGGTTGGTCTGGGTCGCGATATGCCCGCTTCCAACCCGCTCGAGGTCGATAACGGGTCTGTTTGCAGTCAGGAAGTATTGGTTGAGCAGCGGGAATATCGATTGCAAACCATTACGGGCGTGCCCCAGCAGACCGTGACGCCGAGTGAAACGCATTTGGCGCGTATTCGACGCGAGCGAGAGCTGGTAGGTGCGGCCAAAAACCGTCGTATTGCGTCAGACGATGGATTAGTGGCAGTGAGAGAGGGATTCAGCTGGCCCGTAACCGGTCGCATCAGCGGCGTGTATGGCAGTCAGCGTATTTATAACGGTACCCCCGGCACACCCCATTACGGAGTAGACGTTGCGCGACCAACGGGTACTCCTGTTATTGCACCCGCGCCGGGCGTAGTGACTTTGGCCGAGCCCGATCTGTTCTATTCCGGGGGTACGGTAATTTTGGATCACGGCCATGGTCTCTCGTCGTCTTTCCTGCATCTCAGCAAGCTCACAGTAAAAGTGGGCGATCGCCTTCGGACCGGTGACATACTGGGTGAGGTTGGCGCTACCGGTCGCGCGACGGGACCCCACCTCGACTGGCGCATGAGCTGGCTGAATCAGCGAATTGACCCGCAATTACTGGTACCGCCAATGCCCGAGTGACCAGTGCTGCATCGCGAGACTCGCTCGGCAAGCGGTGCTCTTGTGGTCAGTAGGGCTTATACTGCGCGTTTGGAATGCGGGAGCAAGGCGTGCTGGACCCCAAACTACTCAATATTCTGGTCTGTCCGGTGAGCAAGGCACCACTTGTCTATGATGAAGGCAAGCAGGAGTTGCTGTGCAAGGCGAGTGGGCTGGCCTATCCGGTGCGCGACGGAATTCCCGTTATGTTGGAAGAAGAAGCGCGCGCGATGACGGCAGATGAGAAGCTGAACTGAGCTCCAGAGATGACCGATACCATTTTTGGCAAAATCACGCGCGGTGAGATTCCGACAGAATTCCTGTACGAGGATGATCTCTGCGTGGTTATTCGGGATATTCATCCCCAGGCCCCAACGCATGTGCTCATCATTCCCCGTAAGCCCATACCCAAACTGGCCGATGCCGCTCTGGAAGATCAAGCTTTGCTCGGCCATCTACTACTGGTGGCGGGCAAAGTGGCGGAGCAGTTGGGTGTCGACGACGCCTTCAGGCTGGTGATTAACAATGGCGAGGGTGGAGGACAGACCGTTTTTCACCTTCACCTGCATATTCTGGCGGGACGTGACATGGCCGAAGGCGAGCTGGCCACTGGGCTCCGTTGAGCCGCAACTGTTCCATCCCATCGATCAATCTGAGACCACTCCATGAAAACCGCAGATATCCGCGAAGCATTCCTCAGCTACTTTGAGGCGCAGGGCCACACGCGTGTGGAGTCCAGTTCTCTGGTTCCCGCCGACGACCCCACGCTCCTGTTTACCAACGCCGGAATGAATCAGTTCAAGGAGACCTTTCTGGGGCTTGAGCAGCGGCCTTACCTGCGTGCAGTCACGGCACAAAAATGTGTTCGTGCTGGGGGTAAACATAATGATCTCGAGAACGTGGGTTACACGGCCCGACACCATACGTTCTTCGAAATGCTGGGGAACTTCAGCTTTGGTGATTATTTCAAGCGTGAGGCGATTCAATTTGCGTGGGAGTTCCTCACAGAAACACTCAAGCTGCCCAAAGAGCGCTTATGGATCACTGTGCACATCACTGATGATGAGGCAGCACAAATCTGGATCGATGAAATTGGCATAGACCCCGCCAGACTCTCGCGGCTTGATGAGGACAATTTTTGGCAGATGGGTGACACCGGACCTTGCGGGCCCTGCTCCGAGGTTTTTTACGACCACGGTCCGGACGTGCCGGGTGGGCCTCCAGGCAGTAAAGACGACGATCTGGATCGTTATATTGAAATTTGGAATCTGGTGTTCATGCAGTACAACCGCGACGCGCAGGGTGAGTTGCACCCGCTGCCGGCGCCATCGGTTGATACCGGCATGGGTCTCGAGCGCATTGCCGCAGTACTGCAGCACGTGCACTCTAACTACGAGATCGATCTGTTCACTGCCCTGATCAATGCCACCGCGAGTCAGCTGGGCGCCGCCGATACAGAGGACAAATCCTTGCGGGTGATTGCAGATCACTTGCGTTCTACGGCTTTCTTGATAGCCGACGGCGTGTTGCCAGGCAACGAGGGCCGAGGCTACGTGCTGAGGCGGATTATTCGCCGCGCGATTCGCCACGGTAACAAGCTGGGAGCCCAGGATCCCTTTTTCGCCGAACTGGTGCCCGAATTGATGGCTCAAATGGGTGACGCCTATCCGCAACTCTTGGCCCAGCAAGGGGCGATCACCGAAGCATTGCGAGCGGAGGAGGCGCAGTTTGCCCGAACGCTGGACAACGGTATGGCGATTCTCGAGGAGGCGCTCGAGGGTATTCACAACGATACGATCCCCGGAGACATTATCTTCAAGCTCTACGACACCTATGGATTCCCGGTCGATCTCACTAACGACATCGCGCGGGAGCGGGGATTGAGTCTTGACCTAGAGGGATATGAGGCGGCCATGGCCGCACAGCGCCAGCGGTCCCAAGACCATGCCGGATTTAAGGTCGATTACAGCCAAAGCCTCAGTGTTGAGGGAGAAACGGAGTTTCTGGGTTACGAAAGCGATCGCGCTGAGGCAGTGATCAAGGCGATTCTGGTCGACGGGGTCTCGGTGGACGCCCTCGAGGCGGATCAATCAGGCGTAGTCATACTGGACCGCACCCCTTTTTATGGCGAGAGCGGTGGTCAAGTCGGAGACTGCGGTCGGCTGACTGCGGGGAGTACATCCGCAGACGTCACCGACACGACCAAGGCTCAGGGGCATCATCTGCATCACGTCACGGTAACGTCGGGCGCATTAAGTCAGGGCGATCAGGTCGATGCGCAGATTGATTCGGCACTGCGTAATCGAACGCGTCTGAATCATTCAGCGACCCATCTGTTACATGAGGCACTGCGCCGGGAGTTGGGTGACCATATTCTGCAAAAGGGTTCTCTGGTGGATTCCCAGCGGCTGAGGTTTGATTTTTCCCACGGCGAACCTGTGCCAGCCGAGTCTCTGGCGCGTGTCACGGCGGTGGTCAACGAACAGATCCGCGCTAATGAAGGCGTATCAACCGAGCTCATGAGCATGGATCAGGCGGTTGAGGCGGGTGCCATGGCATTGTTTGGGGAAAAATATGGTGACGAGGTTCGCGTGCTGACCATGGGGGCCGATCGATTCTCCGTAGAACTCTGCGGAGGCACGCACGTAGCGCGGACCGGAGATATTGGGCTGTTTTTGATTACGGCGGAGTCGGGAGTGGCCAGCGGCGTGCGGCGTATCGAGGCGGTCACCGGCGAAGCTGCTTTGGCGCATGTGGCCAGCCTCACTGAAGACATGCAATCGGTATGCGGCGCCCTCAAAGCAACGCCAGACACAGCGGCTGCCAAAGTCGATGCTTTGCGCGCGGAAGTGCGAGAACTAGAAAAAGAATCTGCGCGCTTGCGCCAGAAGCTCGCCACCTCCGCGGGTGGTGACCTCACTGAAGACGCCGTGGATGTTGGTGGTGTTAAAGTACTTGCCGCCCAAGTCGATGGTGCAACCTCGTCGACGTTGCGCGATACGTTGGATCAGTGCAAGAACAAGCTGGGCACTGGTGTGATCCTGTTGGCTGCGGTGGAGGATGGCAAAATAGCGCTCGTAGCGGGCGTAACACCCGATACGACGGATCGCGTGAAAGCCGGGGATATCATCAAGCAGTTTGCTGGTCAGTTGGGTGGCAAAGGGGGAGGACGTCCCGATATGGCGCAGGGCGGTGGTTCTGATGTCGCTGCTTTACCCGGTGTGCTTGCCTCGCTGCCCGAATGGGTGGCCAACCAGCTGGGCTGAGAAACCGCTCAGCTGT
>Ga0181565_10001665_pt1 | contig 16966 bp, 8 predicted proteins | sample 101ome_16_FD_129661 | JGI IMG/M metagenome (GOLD analysis project Ga0181565, IMG submission 129661) | Coastal salt marsh microbial communities from the Groves Creek Marsh, Skidaway Island, Georgia - 101401AT metaG (megahit assembly) | ecosystem: Environmental > Aquatic > Marine > Intertidal zone... | reverse complement strand
TACGTCGTACGTCGTCGTGGGCGGGTGCGAGAACCTACGACGCGCGGGACGCGCGTACTGTCGTGTCGTTGGGATTATTAAAACAAACAAAAATGCGACTCAAATACCACGACGACCGTCAGAGCGCCGCGCCGTACGTGGCGTCTACGTCGGCGCGCGCGTTCAAGAGGGCGTCGTACGGCGAGAGGCGTTTCTCGTCGCGACGGACGCGCGGCTCGACGTCGTCGGCGCGCGGCGCGGCGCGGCGTCGGTGTACGAATACCGCGACGGCGGAGAAGGCGAGCGCGAGGGCGACGACGACTCGTATATCGGTCGATGTCTTCGGTGTCTGCGCGCGAGCGACGGTCGACGGAGCGCGTCGTACGTCTCCGAGCGCGCTCGCCGTCCGCGTCGTCGCGGATGCGGATCCCGCGCTCGGGGCGCAACGCACGTCGGCGTCGATTGAGAAGGGCAACGCCAAGTTTCCGGCGATGTCAGAAACACCCTTGACGTCCACTCTGTATTGACCGGTGGTTTGCGGTGGGAATTCGACGACCCACTTGCCGGTGCCGGCGTTGTTCACGCACTTGACGGTAAAGTCAGCTTGGAGTTGTGTCGCGGACACCGGCTCGTCGATGACTTCACCGGCGCCGGCGCAATTGGTATTCACCCTTGTGATGGAGACTTGGTGTAAATCTTTGTCGTTCGCGTCTCGCCTGGTGCAATCGATCTCTTCTAGATATTCCATGCCAAACGCACGTTCGGAGGCAGAGAATGATGTCTTTTCTATCGGCGCACCCGTGTCGACGTTCACGATGAGTCTTTGATCGGAGACGAACTCGTGTACGTCCATGGACGCAAACTTGCCCCCTCCGGAGCAGAAACTCTTCACTCGAACCTCGTACAAACCATCCTTGAATCCGCTCAACATCTTTTCGTAGTCGTTATTCATGTTCCAGTCGAAAGAACAGCCCTCCGTCAGCGAGTCTGGACACATGATGTTGAACTTGAAGTTTTCTTTAACGGTGGAGCTGGAATCCTTCGCCGTGATCCACTCTCCGCCCGATAGCGGACGATATTGCAAATACACCTTAACGAGGTTACCGTTCATCAAAGGATCGTCGATACCATCGACGGGCCATAAAATGTTCGGATCAGGGTTGAAAACCTTCAACTCGAGCGGTTCAGGAGCAGCCAGGGAAGCGCTGTGAGAGGCGTAGTTGGCCATGGTGCTTTCCGTGAACAGCACCTTTGGACACGCTGAAAGCCAATTCGCGGCGTCAGGTATTCTCGTCGTAAACGCGATGGGGTCCCTGTACGTGTTCACATTCTCCCACAGATCTGTCTCGCAAATGCTTTGCAAACGCAACGCCAGATATTGTATGCTCTTCGTCGCGTACCCCGGTTCGACGGCGAGAGTCAACGCGTACTCCGAGACTCGAGACTGCTTGTCGAGGGAATCGCCCTCGACCCAATAAAGGCTGTATTTCGATCCGAATCCCAACCATTGTCCGTTGATGCGGAAACTCGTATCGGCAAATTCATCATTCACGGGTGCGGATGTCTGAGCAGCCAAGTTCACGGCGTCAGCGGTTTGAAAGGCGTCATTTGGGTACGACGTGGCGCTCTCATTCGCCTTGAGAAGAATACGCAGCACGTCGTCAGAGAATTCGCCTATCGCGCCCTTGGCGGCTTCCTGAACGGCAACGAGCACGTTTGCGGCGTCTACCGGCGAAGCTTCGGCCGCTTTGTATGCGGCCGTTCGCATGGCGTCGATTGTCATGAATTTACCATCCATGAGACGAATTGCAAACGAGCCACCCTCTCTGTAAGGGGACTCGTTCTTGATAACGAGCGAGTATATCGCGCGTTGGTTCGGATTAAGATCTTTGTAAACCTTACTTTTGACGCTGAGCGAAACGTCGGATTCACGCCAAATGGTGCCAACTTCTCCGGGACACATACTTCTCCCGCCCATCACCGAAAAAACAGGCGTTCCAAATCGCTTGTCCCCGCTGACACTGACGACAAATTTGTCTCCGTTTTGCTCATCGCCGAGACTATACTTCGTGGTTAAGACGCCATGTCTATTCCACTGGAAGGATCGATCATTCGAATACTCTCTACCGAATTCCATGTTTGCACCTCCCAAAATTTGAAGTACAAAGGGTTCTTCTGAGCCATACTCACCTTCACCGGAGTACTTGTAGTTACCATCCAGCGAGAAACCAATCTCCCATACGGAGTCATAGATCAACTCGTTTGAAGTGAATGAAAACTCCAGTGATGCGCCACCGCCGCTGAAAGTCAAAAGCACGGCCTCTGAATTGTTACCACCGACCATGCCACTTGGTCCAGCGATGCCCGTCAGTGATGAAAACACGCGCTTCGGTGAGTACGCGTCCAGGTTTTCATCCTCACCCATTTCTCCGTGTGCTCCGCTGAAAAGCTTGCCAGCGTTAACGCTGAGAGTTCTATCCACATCATCAAATGCGAACCCAGGCATCCCAAAGTCGTACAACCTGCCGCCATCTTCATCGTATTGGAGGTATTCAGTAGCGTAGCTATGGAAGGGATCTTTCGGCCATCTCTCGTGGAAGAGAGATATTGACTGGCCACCCCCGTTATTGATGTACGGTAGTATTCGCGCTTCGCTCAGGTAAGCGGTTGGTCCCAGTAGAGCTGCTGGAATTGCGGCGATCGCTAATGCTCCAATACCTGCGGGCCCAGCCGCAATCATAGGCGCACCCATGATGCCCACTTGCGTGTAGTCCATCGCGGTTCCCGCGGCCCATTCATTTGCAAGATCTGTAGCGACACTCGTGAGATCGGCGTCTCGCTTTTCTCTGTACCCTTGCATGTTTATATCCGTTGTCTGGTCGAAAATTGATCCCGCTCCTGCGATGGAACTATCTTTTATATTTTTGTTGTAGTCGTAGGTTCCACCGTCAGATTCCACCTCGGGCGAAGACCAGAGAAGGGTGCGTTCCCAAGCTACAATCTTATTGTTCAAATACGCCGTCCAATCGGTACCCATCGGCATCCCAGAGTTATCTCTCTTGACGTATCCACGCTTCACGAGCGAACGCAAGAACTTCAAGTTCGGAAGCACTTGATTATGAATCGAATGCACTGTCATAATATACGTCGTTGGTTTACGTGGCAACCAAGTTATCAGCGTTCTCATCGCTAGGCACGGGACATCTTCGCCGTCGCGCTTTTCTTTTCCAGTGGCATCGATTTCATCAGACAACACGTACGTAAGTTCAACGCCACCGCCCAATATTGCATCTCCCACTCTCCCAGGCAGTGCAGGATCTGTGCTACTCGTGATGACTCGTTCCGTTTTGAATGAGATATCCCAACTATCGGTTCTCCTCGACGTGAAAGCAAACTTGGGCCCCTCCTGCTCAACCTTGAACGTGCCTTTGCCTTTGAGTTTGAATTCTGATTTGAGAGATGCCTCGGCGACCCAACCCGCGTTGAAACCGACTCCGAATGAACTTTCGAATCCAGCAGCCATACCCATATCGAAACCGCCAGTCGTATGCGCAGCACGGGTAGACACCAACTCATACTCCACCGCGATCTCTGAACCGCTCTCCAGCTGAGCAAACGAGTTTCCTCCCGGGGGATCGTGCACGACCGAGTACACGAGACCATCGAGAGGTACGGTAGCCCAAAAAGTGGAGTCACTACCGTCACTTCCACCACGACCTTTCGAACTCAGCGGCACCAGCTCTCTCGTCATGGAAGCCCTTGTAGTTCTCCCGAGTGAGTTGTAGAGAGCGACGCGAGTGACTTCGACCGTTATCTCTCGTCTGAAATTGCCACTCAAATTTGGAGGGCCACAGGTCAAAGTACGCGACGCCTCATTGCCTGGAAAAACAATGTCAACTTGTCCACGATCGTTGACGACCGTTTCCACTTGAAAGTCGCACAAGGGTCCTCCGCTTCCACTGAGGTGACAGTCCCCTTCCGTGCTTGTGACATCTTGACGGAATTTGATTGTGGTGCTGCCACTTCCAGAAGAGGTACTGGGAAACGCCTTCTCACAACGCTCTAAGGTTCCGTTATTGTTGTGCAACTCAAAGACACTGAGCTTGATATCTTTGGTCTCGTCAACTTTATCGGCGATCGCGGCAACCCCAGATTCACCGATCAGGTGTTCGGTGCGTAGACTACCGGGCGTGCGTTCACCCAAGTCTAGACACATCTCATGAGGGTCTTCAACTTTGAGTAATTGTTTATCCCCAAACGTCCCCGTTGAGGTCTTGACATCGACACAGATGTACCCATGATATTTATATCTGATTTGATACCAGTCGTTATTTTTTTGCATGAGTGCGAGGCGTTCAAGGCCTGCGCGATTTCGGAAGAAGGTGACCACGTCGCCCATTTCAGTATCGCACGCGTCTTTATCGATGTAGTCTGACGTCTTGCGATTGTTCTCGTCGATTAAGTCTCCCACGCCTCCAACGCTCGGTCCTTCGTGAAGCATAATTGAGTAATCCATCGCGGCGAATGGCCAAACTCGCGCGTTATTGGGCAATAGACTTTCGTCGTTGGCAAAAGGCGTTGGCAAACCGACGAAATTCGTCATCCACGTATCAATTTGTTCGCTCGTACGAAACACGGGTGGATGACATCCATTCACAGGCGTGATCTTGAACGTGACTCCGGTGTAGATTGCGTCACACTCACCTTGATACATGCCCAGATCGATATTCCCTTTCGTCGTGTCCGTGAAGAAGACGTAGTCATCGTCGGTAATGTGATCCAAGTCTGTGAAGGTAGGCCTCTGGTCGCAAGAGATCTCAAACGTGGCGTCTCCTATCGTCTTGCCTGTGTAACAGAGTTCGTGTTTCGGGTAAACTGCCGAGATGCGGAAAGATTTGCCTCGCGTCAGGGCCAACTCGAACCAACCTTGGCTGTCGGTTTGATATTCATCAGGCTCGCCTTTGATGCCTTTTTCTGCGACCAAGATTGTCGCCTTCTCCAAGCCGCAGCGCGTCGATCCTGCGGTCCAGTCTTTGGGGAACAAGACCGCTCCCTTCACAACGACTGAAGTGTCGTCCGTGAAGTCTTTCTCACCAATGCCGCGGTGACGAACGATGAGTTCAGTTGTCTTCATCGGTGCGTATTGAGAAAATTCAGTTCCCAAAGTGTCACTTTCCGGTTCTGTAACGTTAGAACCTGGTGGATTCTTTCGTTTTTCACCCTTGTCAAACACGTGTACAACGTCTGCCAATCGATGCGTTGCTTCGAGTCGAACTTGTAATTCAGGTCTGGCGACTCGCTTGAACAAATCATCTTCGCCACGCCGGGTGTGGATATCCGACGCTCTCAGATGAATTGCGAGTAAGTTTGTCCCGGGTCTGGACACAAGCATGGGAATGAAATGACGCGGTTTTCCGATGAAGGGTGCCGCGTGCACTTTCACTGGTTTTATCTCGTTGAAACCGTCAACAAGCTCGCCCGACCTGCCGAGAACTGCGGACTCGAGATACTCAGTCACGCGCTTCATCTCAGCACCTGTGAGCGAGCGACTCCACGTGATAACCTCAGCCACGCGCCAATCGGAAGGATCTTCATGTAATCCACCGTTTGGCGGAATATTGATACCCAAGTGTTTATGACCTGAATTTCCTCGTAGATCATTCGTGGCGACGTTGACGCCGTCGGCGTACGCTCGCCGACCGCTGTTGGTGCCACACATGACGAGCCAGTCGTCGATAGTACCCTTAGACCGGTCGCTCGTGACCCATTCATCGTAATAAGCCACGCCGCGACTATTTGCTCTGTGTCCGTGAAAAAAGTTGCCCGGGCCACCGACGAGTATTTTCCCGCGATTCGAACCCGCGTACCTCGATAACGTGCACAGCGTCCACGTTGGCGCATCCAAGATGGGGCCGAAGTTGATTCCTGAAATCGTGTCTCCACTAAGCGCGTTGACGGACTTCGTCGCGCCGTGCCCAGCTTCTGCGATAACTTTGACGGATCCAGCGACAACCTGTGCTCTGAAATCGCCAACGGCGCTCTTCCACGTGGGACTGGCCATGGAGCTTTTGAACCATGCTCGTGCGTCGCCAAACACGGCGTCGCTGGGCTCGCCCGGGCACTTTGACACGTCCGGTTCCGAGAGTAGATCGATGGTCCTATTTGTGGGATCCGAGAGTCGCGCGTACCAGGCGTTCCATGCGTCGGAGCTTGTCGGGACATTGCGTGTACCTTGATACACGAGAACAAAATTTTCACACACGTCACTGATGATTCTGCCATTTTTTCCGACGACGTCGATGGTGCGCATGCCGTATCCCCAGTGCGAACTGGTCACAGCCAAACGCGCCGAATTGAAAGTGAGCCATTTAATTCCATATTCCTTGGCTTTTGTCGGGCACGTACCCGTGATGTAGCGGGCATCATCAGCAATCGCTCGACACGCACTCGTGGTGCCATCGCGCCTGACGGTGATTCGGACCATTTTACAGTGTTTCGACGTCTGGAAAGTTGCGTAGAATCGTGCTTCGTCGTTCGGCTCAGAGAACTCGTACACGTGTGAGCTCGATTTACCATTCACACCCGACTTGCCATGATATCCCATCGCGGTGATTGTCAGATGACGAGTGTCTTCACAGAATCCCATTTCAGCCACGTTTCCGCTCGCCGAAATTCGCTTGTGCGCCGTCGCGTGTCGACCGACTTGTTCCTGAATCATCTTGAAGTCCTCATACGTGCTGGCATCCTGAGGAGGGTAGACGAGTAACTGCTCGAGAACGAGTTCTTCATCGTCCATTCGGCGCGCCACTGTGGTAAATTCTTCGTCATTGAGATATCCATCGCCGTCAACGTCAAACTTTTCCCAGAGCGAATCGCTTACGATGACGTGGCCGTTCGCTTCAAAACCAGATATTTGCTCGAGGTAATCGATAAACTCTGCCTTGGTCAAATTTCCTGAGTCGTCTGCGTCTGCCATATCGATTTGATGTATCGGTGGCGGCGGACTCGGCGGCGGCGGACTTGGTGGCGGCGGACTCGGCGGCGGCGGACTCGGCGGCGGCGGAGACGGAGGAGGAGGAGGAGGAGGTGAAGGAGGTGGTGGCGAAGGAGGAGGTGGTGGTGGCGATGGCGGTGGTGGGCAAGCTTGCGTGTTGCAAGATATAACTCGCATGTTGCCATTTTTTTGGGGACAACTGTCACCGCCGGAACCTGCGTTCTGTGTGATTTTGTAAACTTGTTTTTGGTCGCCGCCGCCACACACCGCGCTGCAACCACCCTTATTCACCCAACCACCTGTGCAGTGAACGCACTTATGGGAGTTACAATCGATGTTTCGAGTTTCCTTGTCTTTGTGAGGACAGGCGTTACCACCGGAACCCGCATGTTGTGAAATCTCATATATTTGCTTCTGGACGCCGCCTCCGCAACCTTGGCTACACGAACCGACATCCTTCCACGCTCCTTGGCAGTGCACGCACGCGTTGGTATTGCACGCCAGATTCGATTGCTTGTCTCCGTGCTTGTACTTGCAATGACTCTGAGGATAACACGTTGACATCCACGTTTTTGTGTAGGTTCCACCACCGCACTCCTTTGAACACTTCGAGCTGCTCCAAGAACCAGAGCACTCACGTTGTCCTGCATACCAGCACAGCGTGAATTGTTTGCCCTTGTAAACTGCACCGAGGAGATGTCTCCCGTGGTGCACGGGAACGGCGGGAGAGAATCCGTAGGGGGAGTGGGAATCATCTATATCTGCAGTATCAGCTCGTGATTCCTCATCTTCCCGAAGTTCGACGGTCAATGGAGATTCGATCGCGCCCGGCACGGCACCATCCCGAGGTGGTGAAACGCCGAGGGAGCTCGCACGCACCCTTTCCGTCAACACGAGGAGAACGTATGCAGGAACACTTCCCGATTGTGACGAATTTTTCGAATCGAGCAATTGTACTTTTGTCTTCGGAAACACTTCTTCCTTATACGCGCCGACGCTCACGTGCGCTTTTAGAGGAAGTTTGCCACTCAGATCGCTCATCGGAACTTCGTACGCGCCGTCGTCGTCAGTGATGGCTGAAAACTTACATGAGGAGGGCCAGCCATCTGCAACGATTTCGGTGATTTCGACGTCAGCGATTGCTTGCGCGGTGACGTATTGTCCATGGAACATTGTTCGGTTCGAACCAACACACTTGAAGGAGACACACTCGTAATTTTCCTCGAGTCTATCCAAAGACTCGTCGTATTCGCACTCGTGCCCGTGGTTCCCAGTATCCAAGGGATCCACGTCGCTGGTAAAGGCGCGAATCTTTGGGATTTTGCCAGTTTTCGCGCGTCCTTTTGCGCACGTTTGCACAGTCTGCACGGCGCTCCATCGCAGAAGATCCACGCGCAAGAATTCTCCATCCAAGACGTGAGAGGTCCCCGTCGAACCGTCAAAATTACCATCGGTAACGATAAAAGCGGATTGAGCGACGGTGCGACTTTTATCAAACGAGTGTGAAACCCACATGTTGTTTGCAAGATTTCTCGAAGAGTCTGGGATTTCATCGGCGGCGGCTTCTTTTACGGATTTGAAATCAGCGCAAATTCTTACGTTGGGAACCGGCACGGATGTCTTACCCGCAAACACGGACCCCGATAGACTCGCAATCCAAGGCGATTTGAAGTAACGTGCCGGAGAAAGAGCGGTACCAGTGTTTGTCTTCGTCAAAATCTTGTAGTTCCATTGGAGGTTTGGTTTCGCTCCTGCTTCGCGATCCATGTACGTGATGGCGGTGAAACGCGTGACACAGCTATCGAGAGCCGAGTCAAATTGAATGACGGCGTCATACGCTTCGTCGCTTTCATGTTTTTTACGAAGCACTTCGAACGACGTCTCCTCCCAGTGTGTGTCTCTGAACGCAAAGAACACTCCAGAATTGTCGAGATCGGCCCACAAGTCGATGGCCGAACCGTCATAGTATATGGATCCAGTGCAGAAGACATCTGAAATCGCTGGTGTACCACTCTGAAAGTCTGCAGTCAAGCAAACTACTCTTCGTGCGGATGGGGTGGCTCGTGCACGACCAAGACACGCAGATTTATGTCCACACGAAGCCGCATCCATGAAAACTTCGTCCGGTACGCGACCCGTGTACAGACGAACGTCATCAAACTCGACGTCGACGGCGCCGAGAATGATTCGGCTATCCACCTGTCGTAAGAATTCGGATGCGACGGGAACCCAGTTGGGCTTCGTTTTGAAATCACTGCTGGATTGGGGATCAACAAACAATTTGATTCCCGCATCGTCGTACGCGAAACCAACATAATGCCACTTCCCACAACTGATGGTGCCGCTCGAATGTTCAAAATTAGTGGCGTCTATGGCGTTCGCGCCGAGCATATTTGTCGCCGAAAGACGTCTCGTATTGTCAGATTTCGGAGAAAGATAAATAGCAATTCCACCACCGTCGCTGAGCTTGAAATGTGCGATGGCTTGTTGCTCTTTTAGACTCGTTCGGCTTCCACAACGAGTGTAGATCCATGAACTCATCGCAAAGTGTTCAGAGAAGGGTTCGGCGTCGAGCACGTAGCCGTACATCTGATGTGACGAAGGATTCTTTGATAGTTGTTTAGGGCACAACCCTCCCAGACCTCCGGTACACGTCGATATCACACGACCTTGATTTTGAGGTTTTAGACTTGGGAGAAACGACTGTCCCGCAGCCAAAATCGTAGAAGACGACTTTAGCTGCTGCGCTGCGTCGCCATCAAAGGTGAAATGGCCGACCAGCGTCGGTTGTGAATCTTGGACGGAACCAGACGGTGGACGAATATCTCTCAAAGCGGTCGTCATGTAGTGCGTGCTGCCCACTTTCGAACGAACGCTTGAGCTACTTGTCGTTGTTTCCCATGTATCGTAAAGTATGCCATCGATGTATGCGCACATGAAATCTCCAGTGGTGGTAGTGATTCCCGCTTTAAACGCCCACGTGACGTCGAAATTGCGCGCGCCAGTCTTGCACGTGTCCGCACTTGGATCGTCGCCACCACGACTTTTCCGTGGATACACGACGTTTCGAAACTCGATCTGGGATCCAACGTCACACTTCAGCGGACTGACGTCCAGATTCATGATGTGAGAAGGATTTATTTGAACATCTCCATCGCTCAAGCGCCAGTTGTCAAGTATGAAAGTATCGGCACTTTGTCTCATCAAAGCTTCTTTGAGCTCTTCGAATGACAACGTGCCATCCTCTGGTGCATTATCATACTTTCGAAACACTTTTTCTTTCGCTTGATGTATCGCGACGGCGTCGTTACAGTTCGCTCCGTTGAATTCATCTGACGTGAGTAGGAGATATCGCGCGACGTTACTCTCACTGTTCGAACCTTGAGGCATGAAATCCGCGCACGCGCGTTTCACCTCAAATTTCCAATCGTCGGACGGATTGGCGACAGACGTGGCTCGAGTACCCGGCACTTCAGCGCCAGCATATTCTATCCAGCACGCGTATTTGATGACGTAGTCGCCGGGAACAACTCGACCACTCGCATCCGTCACTGGCAGCTGTGCAGGAGCAAAGTTCGACCACTGTCTGCATGGAAGAAAATTGTTGAAACTGCTACAGCTGTCGCCATCACGCCTGACGGTAGCGTCGCACTTTAGAAAGGCTCGTTCAATATCCCTGATCGGCGCGTCGCGAGACGGATCGCTCGAACCAGCGAAGCAGTCGTTGGGATTCGCGCAGAGGTTGTGCGTGACTGTGATACCGAAATTCTTCGCTCCCGTGGAAACAATCGGTGTTGGACTTCCGACACTGAGCTTCGGCAACTCACACTTTCTGACCTGGCAATCAACCGTGCGTTTCGTACCGTGTGTAACGGGACACGACGAGCCACCGTGAGCGGCTCGCGTGGATATCTGATACTCTTGCTTCTTTTTGCCCGGTCCACACACGGGTTGATCGCAACCCGGTTCCAAGTCTACGTACTGACCGACGCAATTTATTGGGCAGTGATGCGTGTTGCAGTCTACTTCTCGTTTATCACCCGAATTGGGTCCACAGTTGTGACCAAGCCCGTTTCTCCAGCTTCCTTTCGCGATGATCTTGTACGTCTGCGTCTTTTTCCCACCGCCACACGACACAGAACACGTACTCGAATCGCTCCAACCATCACACGTCGGACACGTGTGGATGTTGCACGCTGCAACGGGCAACGTCAGCTTGTGACCGATGAAATTTATGTGTATCGATTTTCTCGGCTCCTCATGCCCATCCTCACCGCAGCTGTCGCGAACGTCTTGCGTCCACGGGTTGCAATTCCACTGCAGCTTGGAATATGGTAGGCCGCCGCCGCAGTTTTTCGAGCACCGACCTGTAGACACCCAGGACGTGTCGCACGCGTTTCTTGTACAACCTTCAATCTGTCTCCCGTTCAGGACTGTCGAGTAAGCAACCTTATTAATGATGTCAAAAAAGCTGCCGAGATCGCTCGTCTCGTTTCCCGCGCTCGAAGCACCGAGCGAAGCCATCACCTCCTCGGCGGACGACATTTCGAAAACTTTTTCAGGGAGTTCAAACCCGCGCTCTCGCGCTTCTTTCGTGAGCGCGGCGCGAAACTCCTCTTTGGAAGCGAAAGACTCGTACTGACTCGGCGTATCGACGCGAACGCCGTCCTCTACCATCAGCCTCTCGTCATCCATCGTCTTTCCTTCTGTCGCATCGTCCTCGCCCTTCTCCCATGCCCACGCGGGCGCCAACGTCAGCGCCAACGCCAGCGCCGCGAGGCACGCGACTCGCCATCGCGTCGTCGACCTCTCGCGTCCGCGTCTCTCGCCTCGCCGACGCCGCTCTCGACTCGACGACATCGAAAGCGCGCCGATACACGCTTCATCCATCGCGCGCGTCGTCCACGTCCCTCTCGCTCGCTCGCGCGTGTCGTCACCGACGCTCGCCCTCGAATCGACGGGCTAACACCAAAAATTGTAAATCTGCGGTCGTCTCGTCTCGTCTCGTCTCGTCTCGTTCTCTCGTCTCGACGCGACGAACCGACGAGAGGCGTCGCGCGTCGTCTCGATCTCACTCGCGCGTCTCTCTCTCTCTCTCGCGCCCTCCGTTCGCGTCGTCGTCGTCTGAGTCGAGCGTTCCCCGACCCGTCGCGTCGACGCCCGGAACCTCGTCGTCGTCGTCGACGGAAAATATCTCGGTGTGCGCGTCTGTGTGTGTTTTTCAGACCGTTTTAAAGACCGATGTTCGGACTCGTCGTCCGCGTCGTCGGGGCTTTTCGTCGATATAGTACTTAGAGGGTTCATGTCGTCCGCACCGGATGCCCGAGGTCGAGGCCACGCCGTCGATCGGAGCGCTGATGAACTGACGCGTGAGGCGCGCGCGACGTGAACACTAACACTAGAGCGTGCGCTTAAAAGCTACTGAATGACTACCCCTCGCTTCTCGAGCTCGACTATCGGATCACTTTCTCACTTTTCGGACTTCACTTTCTTCGAGGTGTTTGTTTTCACAGCCGGCGCCTCGCGCTTGGCGTTTGCCGCGCCTCGTCTGAAAACAAAGTTGAACTCGCTCGACGCCCCTGCGTCAAATGTCCAGCAGCCGTCGGTACCGACGAACGTTTTCAAATCGTCGGGACACACGACGCGCGCGTCGACGATGTGCCGAACCATGGCTCCTCTCGCCTGCTTGGCGTAGACGGCGGGTCCTGGGAACGTCATCGTGTACACGTCAACGCCCCTCTTCGCGAGCACATCAACCTTGACCGATTTCCAATACTCTTGCGACGCGCAGTTCACGACGAATGGTTTCGTTTTCGTGGTTTTCGCCAGAGCCTCAACGTCATCCGCGATGGCGTTCGCGATATCTACTCCCCAAAACTCGTACAAATCCTTCGCCTCGCCCGCGGGAGCCCAACGCGTGCCCATCTCCAGCCTGTACGGTGCGATCGCGTCATACGCTCGCAGGACGCCGTACATTCCGCTCAGAACTCGAAGGTGGTCTCTCAGGTATCGAGCGCCATCGGCGTCGAGCGACTCCGCGTCCAAACGTTTAAACGCCGGCCCGTCGAAGCACAGCGTCGCCTCCTTGGTCGTCGCCTCCTCGAACTCGGCGTACCTCTTCGCGTTCAGCGACGCGATGGCGTCCGAGACGCTCATCAACGACTTGATCTTCGCCGCGCTCAGCGTCTTCGCGGCGTCCGCCGCGATCACGCGCGCGCGGTCCGCGAACGCGGGCGTCGTGCGCAGCGCCTCGACGATCGCGCGTTGCTTCGCCGAGAGCGGTCGTTCGTTCATCGCCTTGGCGGGGGACAGCACGACGACGAACGCGCCCGCTCTCGGGATCGCTCGCGCGCGCATGACCGCGACGACGCGCGCGCGTGTCGCGCGCGCGCGCCTCACGCCGAGCACCCCTCTCGTCACGATACCTCCTCTATTTCTCGAGTCACGAATCGTCAAGGAGTCCATCGGACGAGCGTTTCTCTCATCAGGAGCGTTTTTCTCACGACACGACGACGCGCGACGACGCGCGAGCGTCCGCGACGGTGAGCGCACACGAAACGCGCTCGACGTCATCGACGCGCTCGACGAGGAGTTCCAACGCGCGGGTCGATCACAACCCCCGGCTGGACACCATCGTCATCATCGTCATCATCATTCATCATTAAAATCTCTCCCCTCGTCACGAACACCGAGTGTGATGATCGGGACGATGGATATCCATACAATACATACAATAATTGTACTATAAAATACTCGTATACACACCATATTACACGTAACCGTACTCTAATCAATACATCAACCACAGACACACCTCCACCACCCCCGCGCGCGTCGACCTCACACTCGTCCGCACTCCATCGACGCGCGCTGATGATGATGACCACGACGATGACGACGCGTATCTCTTCCACGGCTGGGTGCGTGTCGACGTGACGCGCGCGGACGTGCACGCGTCGAACGCGACGACGCGCGTTCGCGTCTCGCCGATCGATGGGCGATCGGTCGATGCGCGATCGTGCCGTCCCATCGAGCACGCGCTCGCGGGCGTATCTTGAGTCGATCGTATCGGTATCGTCGCACAGATCGGGGATTGGAATTGAGCGATCGATCGCGTATCCCGAATGCGCGCATCGATCGTGCGTGCGCGTGATGTGATCGAACTTGAGAGAGACTGACGATGACGACGCGCGGAACGACGCATCGCACGTTCGTCGTCGGCGATGAGGGGGACGGCGCGGACGACGAGGACGGCGGATCGGGACGATCGATCTTCGCCCTCGTCGTCCCCGCGCGCCCCTCCTCGCGCGCGACGACGGATGTGCGATCGCGTCGACGTGTGTGATCCCGTGCGTAGGCTTAAGACGCGCGCGATGACGAAGACTCGCGCGTCTCGATCCCCCATCGTCGTGTCCGCGAACGCGGATCGACCGGTGTGGTACCCGGGCAAGGCGCCGGCGGCGCACCTGGACGGGACGCTTCCGGGGGATTACGGTTTCGACCCGTTGTCGCTCTCGGCGGATCCGGAGATGAAGAAGTGGATGGTTCAGGCTGAACTTCAACACGCGCGATGGGCCATGTTGGGCGTCGCGGGTGCCGTCGCGCCGGAACTTCTCACGAAGATTGGCGTCGCCGATTTGCCCAACTGGGCCGACGCCGCGACGTACGAGTACTGGGCCCCGGCGGGGACGTTGTTCTTCATTCAAATGGCGATGTTCAACTGGGCGGAGATTCGACGTTGGCAAGACATGAAGAACCCGGGCTCGGTGAACACCGATCCGCTCTTTGGGTACAACTCCAACGACACGAACACGGACGTCGGCTACCCGAAGGGTTTGTTCGACAAGTTCGGCTGGGCGAAGGATGACAAAACCACGGCGGAGCTCAAGGTCAAGGAGATTAAGAATGGCCGATTGGCCATGGTTGCCTTTGCGGGCATCGTCGTGCAATACGCCGCCACCGGTGTCGGTCCGGTTGAAAACTTGGCCGCGCACATTGCGAGCCCGGGCACGGTCGGCGTGTTCACCGTCAACTAAACGCGTCGAGTCGCCGTAGCTTCCACTCGTCGTCGTCGCGCGCGCGTCGGTCGACGCGCGCGCTCGACGTCGAGTTTTTTTAAACAATCGCATCCTTCGTTCGTCTGCGATCATCGACCATCGACTATGCGTGTCTACGTGTATGTATTACAACGTCCGCGACCTACGTCACGCCTCCCCGTCGTCGTGGAGCTGTTTGGCGACGACGGCGGCCCACTCGCCTTGCGCGTACGCGAGTTTGACTTCGGCTTCGCTCAATTCGCGCACGCCGCCGGGCGCGGACAGAAACGACTCGCGCGCGGTGATCACCGTACCTACGACACGCACGCAACGTACACGACAAAAACATCACATCATCAGTCTCTCTCTCGCGCGCGATCGCGTGCACATCGATCGTCGTTCGCGCGTCAAAGGAGTCGACGAGACGTACGCACCGAGCGCCGAGGCGGCGCTCGCCGCCGCCGCCGCCGCCGCCGCCGGAGGCGCCCCCACCGCGATCATCCCGTGCTGCATGAACCACGAGTGCGCGGACATCATCATCGTCTCGTGTCCACCGATCCCAATCTCCCCAATCTCCGCGAAAACTCCCCCGACTTTCCCTTTCAACGGCGTCCCGCCGCGCGCCGCCGCCGCTCGCGCCGCGCGTTCGAGAAACGCCGTCATCTCCGTCGCCAGGACCCCGTGTCTCGCCGGCGCCCCGATCAAGAGACAATCCGCCTCGAACGCGTCCTCGGGCGTCGCGATCTCGGCGTCTAAAATCCCTCCATCGTACGCCGTCGTGCCGTCGTCCACGACGTCGCGCGCGCGCACCACGCGCACCTCCGCCCCGCCCACCGCGCGCGCGCCCTCGGCGATGACGTTGGCGAGCGTCACGAGTTTCGCCGTGCGACTGTAAAAGACGACGACGACACGAAACGTCATCTCGCCGTCGTCGTCGTCCGCGCGCCTCCCCTCGCCCCCGTCCTCGCGCGTCGCCGCGTCCCGTCTAACGCGCGCACCCGAATCGGTCGTTCACAATTGAAACATTCGCGCGCGCGATCGCGAGTCGAACTCGAGGGGGAATCAAAACCCTAGGTGGATTTATGTAGTATCGGTGCGTCACACTTTGGGTGGTGTACATGGGCGTACCATGTATTGTATATGCGTCAACGCACATCGACATGGACGACGACGGATGGGTGACGTGCAGAGCGCGACGGGACGGATGTGGCCGACGACGACGACGACGAAACCGACGACGACGATGAAACCGGCGGCGTCGCAAAATGGGACGTTTTTCGCTCGTCCCGGTACGTGCGCGCGCGCGTGTCCGGCGTGTCGAGGCACGGGCGCGCGTCCGCGATCGGTGGTGGTGGAGGCGTCATCCACCGTCACGCGTGCGCCGCGCGTGGACGAGGATGACGACGGGAGCCGCGTCTCGGAGCCATCGTCGTCGTCCGAGACGATGTTCGCTCGGCGACGGGTCGCGCTCGCGGTCGGGGCGTGCGCGGCGGCGTTCGCGGTGAGGGGATTCGAGCGAGACGCCGACGTCGCGCGCGCCGAGCTCGGCCCGAACGATTGTTTGGAGTGCGGCGGACGAGGGATCGTGGCGTGCGATATGTGCGGTGGAACGGGGAAGTGGAAGGCGTTGAACCGAAAGCGTTCGAAGGATACGTACGAGTTCACCGAGTGTCCGCAGTGTTTCGGAAGAGGCATTCGCGTGTGTCCGGTGTGTTTCGGCACGGGCGAACGCAACGTCAAGGGACTCTTGCGCAGGAGCGAGGCGACGGAACTCGTCAAGACGATGCAGCGGGGTGAACTTCGGCCGGGTGACGTGCAGGCGCTCATCGAGGAGGGTCGCGCGAGGGACGCGCAGCGTGGGACGTTTGAAACCGTCGCTCCGTTGAAACCGACGCAACGCGAATTTTAATCGAGAGACGACGCGAACGAGCGACGTTTCGTTTCGTTTCGTTTCGTT
>Ga0181565_10001664_pt1 | contig 16970 bp, 4 predicted proteins | sample 101ome_16_FD_129661 | JGI IMG/M metagenome (GOLD analysis project Ga0181565, IMG submission 129661) | Coastal salt marsh microbial communities from the Groves Creek Marsh, Skidaway Island, Georgia - 101401AT metaG (megahit assembly) | ecosystem: Environmental > Aquatic > Marine > Intertidal zone... | reverse complement strand
TTCAAATCGATGAAAAATTCCCAATCGATGAAAACGTCGATCGCGCCCTCGGCGTCGATCGATGAAAACGTCGATCGCGCGTCGCGCGAAAGGCCGCAGCCTTTTCCGTTTTCCGTTTTCTGTTGGCCGCGGCTCTTTTGGAACGGGCGAACGCATCGCGACGTCGACAGACGACGACGGCGATCGTCGTGACTCCGCGAACGAGACGAGCGGAAGGAAGAAACGCGATCAGACGCGTGGTCCCGCTTCCCGGGGTGAAGCGGTAACGTTGAGCGACGGTGCGAGGGTGCGCACGTGGACCGGCGTTCAAATTTATTTAGCGCAATCGACGACTGTTCGTCGTGTTGGTTCTCTTCGCGGGGAGATTGAGGCCATGAGAGCGCCGCGGACGGTGTCATTCGTGGTGATGACGGGAGAATCGGGCGATTGAGAGAGGTTTTAGTGGGGCTAGAGATGCGAGAGAAGTCGACGACTGACTGGCTGTTGCGCTCAGCGAGTGCGGTGCTCGGCAGTGGTTCGAGCAGCGCAAGACACAGAAGGCGAGGATGCGCATCCACGATGAAGAGTAAGGTTTTGTGTTCTGCTTTTACTCTCTTAGCGCTGCTGAACTTTGTCGTTCACGGTTTTGAGGTTCCAGAGGTGGAGTGGATTTCACCAAGCATAGGATACTCGGGTGGGGGCGAAACGGTGACGCTCTCGGGTAAGAAACTTGCATCAGTCCAAAACATTGTCGGAGTGGAGCTGACGTGTAAGTTTGACAACGAGTATGTCCCCGCATACTACATCGATACCGAAACGGTAAAATGTACTGCTCCACCGCACATAGAGGGGTTTGTGAATGTTGAATTTGCGCTCAACAATGAAACCGGAGACTTTTTGCGAACAAAAGGTTACCAATTCGTTTCTGGTGCGAAAGTCGACTCTGTATTCACAAATTACGGTGCACATGGGGGAATTGTCGATGTCACTGGCGCAGATATGCACGTTTCTCAGTACTGCAGATTTGGTGATCTGACGTCAACAGGTTACGTCGTTTCCTCTGCTCTGATGCGCTGTGAATCGCCTTCGATCGATTCTGGAACTGTTTCGGTGGACGTCTCGCTCACTTCTTCGTCATTTTTCGAAGCCTTTAGTAGTATACAGCATGTGTACACTGGGCTTCCAGAGATTACCCGCGTATACCCAGCGTTCGGGTCGGAAAAAGGCGGTACACTCGTCGGCATCACCGGCGCAAAGTTCTCACCAACAAGTATGTTGCGTTGTCGCTTCGGTGCAGTCGAAGTAATGGCGATATACAAAACGTCCGGATCGGTACAATGTGCATCACCTAGCCACAAGACTTCGACTTTGACCTCGGAATTGCGCTTAACGCTGAATCAAAGAGATTTCTCTTCGTCTGTTGGAGCTTTCAAATTTGAACCGAGTCTGCAGGTCGAGTCAGTCTCTCCACCTCAAGTCTCCGCCGCTGGATCATCACGCGTATCGTTGACTGTTCCAGGCGTGGTACAGACGTCAGAACTTGCATGTAGTTTCGGTTCGCAGTCGGTACCGGCGCTTGCCAGCGGCAGCGATGGTACAGTGACATGCATTGCTCCAGCCGGAACCGGCTTTGTCGCCGTCGCTGTGACGTCAAACGGAAAAGACTTTGAGTATTCTAGCGTACAGTTAGAGATGAAGCCAGTGGTAGAAATAAGTAGAATCGCACCTCGATTGGGTGCCATCGGAGGAGGCACACTCGTCCGAGTCGAGGGTGCGCACTTGCTTCAGGGTGTTCCTGTCTGTCGATTTGGGACAACAACTGCACCGGCAGTGCAGATGTCTTCAGCGTTGTTGACGTGCGAAACGCCGGCATTAGACGAAGGCACTTACGTGTTAGACGTATCAATAGTGTCTAGCGCAGTAGAACTGGCGAAGCGGCCGCAATTCATTTTCGATCCGGCTCCAGTAGTGACAGCTGTTTCCCCTTCAATGGGAATGGTGGAAGGAGGGACGACAGTCATCGCCGCCGGACATTCCTTTATTGACTCGCATGATTTAGCGTGCAAGTTCGGCTCAATTGGGCCAGTCGTCGGTGAGTGGATCGCAGAAGACGAGTATAGGTGTGTGGCTCCGGCACACGATGATGGATATGTTGAATTTGATGTGGGCGTGTACAGTGACTTTGGCGCTGCGGACGAGAACAGTCCCGCCGTGGTATTTTTATATGCAGACGAAGGGAGTATTACAGGAATCATAGACAATGGCAACAATACAGTGACAATCACAGGTTCAGGATTCGTACCTGGTCAAGACGTGTACTGTAATCTCGGCAATGGCGACGCGTTGGTTCCCGGTACAGTCATGAGCGATGGATCAGTTTTATGCGGCTTGCCTGAAGACAGCAATGGTGTGAACGAGTACGACATCAAAATTGTTGATAGTACTGGTAACAATGTGATCTCGAGCACGGACAAAAACGGCATTCTTTCTAGAAGAATCGTGCTCGAGCAGCTAATACCATTATCCGGCCCATCTATTGGAGGTACCGTGATCACGGTGCAAGGTGATCATTTTTCACCATCATCGCTGTGTAGATTTGGTACATTGCGTCCAGCACCCGCCGTATTCATTTCCCCAACGCATGTGCTTTGCGAATCACCAGAGATGGACGTGGGATACCATGCATTGGCCGTGTCGAACAACGCCTTCGATTGGTCTGTTCCGGGCCTCCCATTTGAGTTCATGAATACATCTTCATCGCTCATAAATCATGTTGCTCCGGGTTCTGGACCCTCGTCTGGTGGGACACTGCTTTCGTTGAACGGGCGTCACTTGAGAAACGATGTTTCCCTCACATTCAGCGTTGGTACCATTTTTGGCGTCGCTGGAAGATGGTTATCTTCTGAACAAGCGTCGTGCATGTCTCCGGCACACATTATTGGCCTGGTCCCTGTCGATGTGTTTCATCACAATGTGCGTTCGGAAACGAAATTAACACCTTCAAGCGCGAATTATAACTATAAAGATCCGTCACTGCTTTCTTCAATCACCCCGAACTCGGCGTTTGTCGGTGGAGGAAGGAAGGTGGAACTCCGTGGTGAAAACTTTTACGGAAGTTCCCTCACGTGTCGTTTCGGTAGTGCTGTCGGACACGGCTTCAGTGTTGGAAGTAATATCGTGTGTAGTGCTCCATCAGCCCAAGCTGGGTTCACGTCCGTCGAAGTCTCCATGAACTTGCGTGATTTCACGTTGTCTGACATGAGTTTCCAGTACGTTCCCAAGCCAAAAGTTGGTGCTGTTTCACCATCGACTGTACCAAGAATAGGGGGAAGTCTCATCTCTGTTTCGGGTTCAAATATGCTATGGTCAGGAACAGATTACCGCGTCGCATGTCTTTTTGTCGCCGATATGGGACAATCGGCTACTGAATCTGGCGCTAACGTCGTATCTTCTGCTCTCATTACCTGTGTCACGGGAGGATTTCCTTCAGAAACCAACCCATCTTCTGTCAACATGAAGTTATACTTTAATGGTGCGGAGTATTCGAATGGGTTGGCAATTCGTATGTCAGAACTTCCAGAGGTGGATACAAATCACGCGAACGCTAGAGGCTGCGACGAAGGAGGAGCGATGGTCGACATCTACGGCGATTTCTCTGATGATTCAGATGCCATCTCATGTAGTGTTGGTTCAATCTACGGGATATCTATTTCTCATGTCTCTTCCGAGAAGGTGGAATGCGTCATGCCCGCTCACGCCCCTGCGGCAGATATACCTGTCACGGTGGCGATGAACGGTCGCGATAGAGCAACGATGACGCTGTTGTACGAATTCTTTCCTCGTTTGGAAGTCACAGAGCCTCATCGTACAACCGCATCCTTGGACGGAGGAGCTTTGGTTCAGTTCAAGGTTTCACATGCCGATGGTACTCTACCATCGTCGTTCACAACACTGAGAGTGGCATGTACAATTGATTTAGACGTTGTGAACGCTGATCTATCCGCGGCTGGGATGGTGTCGTGCTTAGCTCCATCTCACGCATCTGGTTTTGTGGCAGTGGGCGTACAAGTGCAAGACATCGCAGTTTGGCCGCCATTCTCGTCGCAACTGCAGTACGAAGTTCGACCGCAGATTTTCACTGTGCAGCCAGTAAATGGGGGAGAAGGAGGCGGTGACGTGTTGACTCTTGTTGGGTCCCATTTTAGCAATGAACGAATCGTTTTTGGCAATGATCGGGCCAGTCAAGGCAAATTTGTTTCGAGCGCGCTCATGCTTATCGAGCATTCTACTCATGATGCTGGTTCAGTAGTACTCAGCACTCTAGTTGGCGGTTCTTCTTCCCTGAACGACGATGACTATGTATCATCTGGTGTGATATTTCAGTACTTCACGGAGGAAGATGCCCTGTTGCTTATGTCGCCGAGCCAAGGCGATGAGTATGGCGGTACCCAAGTTACGTTCTACTTTCAAGTGGACCTTGAACAAAACTTGGGCGATTACGGTGCGTGTAAGTTTGGCACTATTGCGCCTATTATCGGTCAAATCACTGGTAATGGCCTGGAGTGTCAAGTTCCGGCACACGTACAGGGTTCTGTTCCAGCTTATGCTCGTCTTTTTGGAGAAACGTTTGTCAAGAGCTCCTCAGTGTTCAGCTACCATCAGCGAGTAACTGTGGCATCTTCAGCCGTGTACCCAGCGCATGGTTCAATCAATGGCGGTAGAGTGGTTCGCATCCTTCATGAAGATCCTCTGGATAACAGTCTCCACTGCCACATTGCTGGTGCCTATGTTGCAGCCATGACGGTGAACAATGCTCATCCATACATGTCTGAATGCATTATGCCCACCTATGCCCCCGGATTTGCTCAAGTCAGCCTCGGCGCAGCACCAAGTAGTGACGAGGTGGATTCACTCTTCTTGTTCCTACCAGATCCCACGATCTTTTCCGTTTTCCCGTCTATGCTAAGCACAATGGGTGGCGAGATGGTCACATTGTTTGGAGAAGACATGCTTGAAATCACCATCGGCTCGGTGGAGTGTTACTTTGGTGATGAGCACATCGCTGCCCACGTAAAATCATCCGCTTTAGTGACTTGCGAATCGCCGAATCTCTCAGATCATGAAGGCAGAATGGCTTTGTATGTTGATTCCGGAGGCAATATTGATTTTGACCCGCAAGCAACGGCATCAGTCAGCTATGCACCCTTGCCAATCCTGTACGATATTTCGGCTGAAAAGGTCTCCTCTGCTGGGGGACAAGTCACAAGAATCTCCACCATGGGTGAGCCCCACCTGTTGGAACAGTTTTCAGAGGTACCAATCGTGCATGTGGGCACTATTGGTCCGATGTTCGTGCACAGCACGGGGAGCTACTTTGAGGTGGTGACACCCGCGCATGCGCCCACATCTGATTCCTTGCAGGTCTGGTTGTCAGCGCACTTGTCTTCGCCATTTTCGAAGAGCTATCAATTGATTTACCAAGATAACTCGATTGAGCTTACTGATGCAGTGCCAAGTAGAGCTTCAACGGAAGGTCTCACAGACGTCAAGTTATCCGCACTCTGGCACGAGTTGAGTTCTTCTCCGGAAGGATGTAATTTTGGCTTGCTATCTGTCCCAGCCACTACAGTCGAGCGAACATCGTTTTGTTCGGGCGGAAACGAACGGGGCTGCGTGGATTATACCATAAGTTGCACGGTTCCGACGTCGTCGGCTGGTTTCGTTGAGCTGACAACAATGAATCCTGAAAGCCCAGGCTTGGCCTTTGAAATTTTTTCGCGTCCAGTGTTAAGCAGCATCTTACCAAACCTCGCTGGTGCAGGTGGCGGTTCGGTCATTCACGTCCTGGGAGAAGATCTACACAATGCGGCTCAATGTCATTTTGGACATCATAAATCACCAGCTCGAACCATCTCTTCGAGCTTGAGCTGGTGTGAATCCCCTGCTAGTGACGCATCCTTGGCAATGTTTGGAATCAGTCCTCACGACAGCGAACTTGACGTCTCGGAGCTGGGCTCTGGTTTTGATTTTGTTGAAGATTTCGACTTCAAGATGATCAGTCCGCAGTCTGGCCAAGAACACGGAGGAACTGTGGCTTCGTTCACGGTATGGAACCTGGTAGAGGCGAACATCGCAAACGATGTGTACTGTCGATTTGGTTCAATAGGACCCATTCTTGGTGAGCGTCAAGGCCAGAGTGTCACTTGCATCACACCAGCAGGACTCAGAGACACTTCAATCTCTGCTTTGTTATCATACAATCGGAGAGATTTCTACGAAGCTGGCACCTTCCAATACTTCCAGACGCCTGAACTTGTGTCTTTCAGACCAAACAGAGTGGTGGAATTTGGCAGAGCTGAGCTTCAATTTCTATCCGATGTCACGATGGCTGCTTTCCCTCAGGGCTACCCGTTGGGCTGTAGGCTGGATGGTACTGCTGTATACGCAGAGTTTCATTCGGTTTCAGGGAATGGTGCCGTCTGGTGTAACTTACCTCCTGCCAGGGTTGGCTTCGCGACCTTGGAACTTCTTGTTTCAACAGATGCATTTGGACCAGTAGTTTTCGAGGTTTTTGCTTCTCCCGCTGTGCTCAACATGCATCCAATTCTTGGGCCAATCAGTGGCACGACCATTTTACATGTAGAGGGCAAAAACTTGCATGAATCACAATACTGTGTATTTGGGGCAGAGTCTACGGAGGGGCACATTGTGTCTTCCGCACTTGCGGTTTGTGTGACGCCTCCCGCATCGAGTGAGCTTGTTGGTTTTGGCATGAGTCCAGGTGACTACGAGACGTATGTTGCCGAGTATGGAACTGCCTTCGAACATGTCAATGATTTATCCATCACTGGCATTTCTCCAGAAACTGGTTCAAAAGACGGTGGAACCGCGGTTCAACTGTCGCTCGTTGGTCTGCGTGATGATGTTAGGTACAGCTGCAAAGTGGGAACTTTCTTTCCCATTTCGTCCTTCAGAACTCAAAACCACGTTTTGACGTGCATAACGCCTGCGAGTGTGCCACGCGATGTCAGTTTCAGTATTTCAGCGAATGATCGTGATCTTTCGACGTTGAACACAGTGACATTCAAGTATCAGTTGCCACCGCGAATTTCTGGGATTGTTCCTAGAGTTGGCTTGAGTGGCGGCAAGAGCCCGGTGTTCATAACAGGCTCGAACTTTGTGAACACCACTGGTCTGACTTGTAGATTCGGAAGCGAGCTCACGCCTGCCACCTTCCTGACGTCCAGGTCCATTTTATGTATAGCAGGCCAGGAGCAAACAGGCACGCGTACTGTTTTTGTTGAAGTTTCAACAAATGGTGTCGACTTTTCGGAGCAACGGTTGCTTTTCCACTTTGCACAGTGTCCACCGGGTTCTTATTGTCCGGAGAGCGAACCAATTCTTTGTCCGCGTGGCGCGTTTTGCGGTGGTGGAACGAACTTCACTCTCTGTCCACCAGGTACATTCCAACCGCGAACAGGTCAGGCGGATTGCCTACCAACGCCTGTTGGTTACATCTCTCCAGACTCCGGAGCGATGACACCAGTTGTGTGTCCACGTGGCTCCGTATGTGACTCTACGGGCCTCGCACTACCTAACAAGCCTTGTCCTCCGGGGCATTACTGCTTGGAAGGAACCCGAACGAGCAACTTCACAGATTTCTCAATTCCAGAACGACCGCTGCCATGTCCGTTCGGAATGTACTGTACTGCTGGCGTTGTCTCGAAAGAAAGTATTGCCTACAACTTCACGACGCCACAGCAGTGTTACGCTGGTTATGTGTGTGAACCCGGTTCTATCACACCACAGGGCTCTGGTCCATGCCCACCAGGGCATTATTGTCCGCCCGGCCAACAACTTCGCTGTCCGCGAGCTATGTACTGCCCAGGAGTGGCAAACGCAGAGCCCAAACCTTGTCTTCCGGGAGAGTATAATTCCGAGTACGGGAAGGACTCTTGCCAAAAGTGTCCAATTGGTACAATTTGTCCAGGTTTCGCGCGTGAAAAGCCAGAGCTTTGCACACCTGGTTTTGTCTGCGATGCCGAAGGTCTTGCCGTTGCAGAGACGCGTTGTCCTGCGGGGCATTACTGTTTGAACAATACCGTCACCGCCGATCCTCTCGCTGTTCTCGATGAAGATCGTATCGTGGCTGCGGGAGAGTCTGCCGGCATTGTTTTAGATCCGGAGAATTTCCGACCAAAGCCATGTAAACCAGGGACGTTCTGTACTGAAGGTGTCGCGACGGCCGTTGAGAAAGAAGGTTCATTCAAGCAACCTCAGCCGTGCAAAGAAGGTAGCTTCTGTGAATGGGCGACGGGCGACGCGACAATCGTGTCTGAGTCGGCGACAACCGTCTACAATCCGATGCGACCGTGTCCAAAGGGTCATTACTGCCCAAAGCGCACATACATTCCTATTCCAGCACAGCGTGGCTCCTTCGCATCAGGCTCAGGTAACGCAGCATCGACAACATGTCTGCCAGGTTACTACACACCGTATGAAGGATTCGAGGCTTGTCTAGACTGTCCAGCGGGTTTCGAATGTGTTGAAGAGGGCACTGCAGTACCGGTCATCTGTGATGCAGGCTACTTCCGCTCTTTTAGAGATTCTTTGACGTGCAGACAATGTCCAAAAGGCACCTGGTCTCCAGTAAAAGGTTTGACAGAAGAATCGTTATGTGCACCGTGTAACGCTGGTCTCGTGTGTGCTATTGACGGTATGAGCAACAACAAACCGCGTGGTGCTGGCACAGCCGCAACGAACGAATACTCAGCTTTCTGCGATGCCGATAATGCACTGTATGACGAGACAAAGTGTGTGCGAATCCAACTCGACGCAGAAGGCGAAGCCGAGCTCTGTCCTGAGGGTTACGTGTGCGATGCGCGTACCTCTATAGCAGCGCATAAGTGCCCTGATGGGTACTTCTGTGGCCAAGGGACCACTCCAGAGACTCAGTTCCACAACAAGTGTCCGGCAGGATACTATTGCCCGGCTGGTTCTTCTTACACTACTCGTACTCAGTTCCCATGTCAAAGTTGCTTCTTCTGTCCAGAAGGTACAGGACAAGTGCTTCGAAGATGTCCAACGGGCACCCAGTCTTCGTCGCTTGCGACAAGCCTGGATGACTGCTCCGCTGACCTGATCACTTTCTGGAGAGTGATGCCAGTCACCTTTGATCTGATCGAAAAAGCATATTACCGAATCATCAACAAGGATGTTGGAAACGTCACAGATCCCGTAGCTGCGGCAAGCTCACTTCAATCACTCGATCCCGATGCCGCCACAGTATTGAGGGCTCAAATTGACGCTGGACGCCAGCTTCTGCAGGCTGATCCAAGCGCAGCGGCATCTGCGAATACGACGAACACAACGTCTTCATCAGATCCCAATTCAAACTCCACCGAATCTGGAGACCCATTCGAGTACATGGGTGCGTGCGAAAACAGAAACTTTGATCTGTTAAATCCAACGTTCATTTTGTCCGATGATGGTACCAATGTTGCCGTTGATGAGAATGACGTTCCACTCATGAAGTTCACTCTACCGAGAGGGCATACAGCAACAATCAATCTTGATTGGAGATTCATCAACGAAGAGCTCAAGTACGGCGAACACTATGAGCTCCTCATCTTCACTGATCCAGTGATAGACGATACAATCTGTGCTACATCTGACTACAAGACGGTGCCGTGCCCACCTTGGGATGTCGGAGATGGCATCACATGGATCAATATGAAGCCCTTTGCTGGGCAAGAACAGGAAAAGAAGTGTCCAGCGTCACAAGAATCGCTTGAAATGCCGTTTTGGTTTTCTGGAAACAATGATGGAAGTGCCACTGGCTACAACGTCGATAATCCAGCATGGGGGAGCTACGTGTGGAAGCGTGGTATGCATCAATTGAAGCTTCAGGCTCTCGATGATATGCCATTCAGGATTGAACTTCGTATGCTCGATGGGCGCTATCAAGCTGACAACAGAGTGAGCTTCCTCAACACTGTGTGCATCGATACAGACTATCCAACCCGAGCGAGCGCTGAACCCACGTTCTCCGTGCACGCTATTCTTCCATTCGAGATTGATGCAGATTTCCAGTCGCCGCTCAATGCCCCGTTGGCATCAACTTTTTATCGTTCTGTGTCAAATGACTACTTCGAATGTGCTTCGATTACTCAAGATCCCGGTTGCCGAAGAAACGACGCCAGAGCTACACTGGACTACAACTCGACGTATGGCGCAGAGTGGAAGAAGTTCAAATATTTATCGAGTGATAGCCTGCAAATCTTGTCTCCGTCTGACTATCCCAGCCAGGCGTATTTTAACTTGACAACAGTCCATGAAGAGGACTGGGTGGTTCTTGACGAGGAAGGGCGCAATGACGAATCTGTAGTCGTTTCTCTACCTGACATCGTTGAGCAAGAAAAGTACTTGTTGAACGAGGGGTTATGGTCTGCAGATCAAACCCTCTTTGCCATGGACTATCTTCCCTTCTTCTCGGCTTGCCGGGGATTTGACAGTCACATTTATTTTACGCATATTACCGAAACAGGCTACACGCCTGTCATGTTCGGCGCCGACCGCGAGTTTGTGTCTTACGGCAGTGTGAACTTGGTACCTCCGGAAGAAACTATCTTTATCGAGCAGTACTCTCCTCAGGTACAAGCCGCCGTTGCGGATGAAGTATCAATCACAGTCGAGTGCTTTTATGAAGAGGCATTTGCTGAAGCATCAGCGAAGAAACGCTGGTATGAAGCTGAAGGAGAAACGCTCTTTCACCTAACTGCGGAAGCAGAAAGTCAAGAAGCCCTGTTTGCCGCGAGTATCCTGGCCAATGACCAGACTGAACCGCCCATCGACAAGAGCAAATACATCAATGACATTATTGCTCAGGAGACTATTCCAGTAATCTTTGCACCAGTGGAAGGTCTGGTTGTCACGGCGGGAATCATCCCAACGTCTGTCACGTTTGAGATCCTTTACTATCAAAGAACAGAACAAGACAAACGTATTATCGCCGCTACAGTCACGATGGATGAGTATGTGAACGCCAACGGTCACGATGGTAGTTACACTCTCACTGTGAGTATGTCTGCTCTAGGATGGTTCGACTTGCTGAACTTCTTCGCGTTTGATTTCTTCTTCTACTTCGTTCTGTTCGTGGCTATTGGTCTACTTGCAGTACTTCTCGTGTTTGCAGTCTGGGTAGTTGTACGAATTTTTACACTACTCAAAGAACCACCAAGATTCCGTTTCCTGCCATATTTGAGGATCATGTTAGGTCCTCCATTGATGGGTGTTACGCTCGGAATGCTACCGTTCATTTCTGCTCAGTTTGGTTTCCGGGCGGCGTTCACTGCTTTCCCTATTCTCACTCAGTTCCCCATTAGTATTGACAACGTTGGCCGCGAGGTAGACGAAGCCGTCGTCGAACAAGCGACGAGTGGTAGATATGCAGTTTGCTTCCTCACTGTTTCAATGTACATGATGGGCTGTTGTGCAGAAATTTTGGTGCCAGCTGAACTCAAGGATGAAGAAGAAAAGGAGCTCGAGGATGAGCGTTACGTCGATGAAGTGATGTTCAAACCAGAAGTATGGAAACGAAGCCATTTTGTGTTGATGAATATTCTCGTCAACGTCACAAACGTCTTCCTAATTGAATTTTCGTTCACGGACACTTTCGGGGTTCAGTTTTTCACAATCTTCTTCCTTTTGAAAGTCGTGCACGTCGTACTGGAAATGCAGATTGAGACTGCCCTAGGAGAAGCCTTCCTACTCGCGCCTATTTCAGTTGTACTATCTGCTTCTGTTGGCGTTGCCACCATTGGGGCTGATGACTTCACTGATTTCACACTGGGCTTTTTCTTTGAGACCATCATGGGTATGGTAGAATATGTCTACTTGGATGCATTTATCGCGTACTGTGCCATCGTGCTTCCCGACAAAATCAGCGCACTCGTCAACTTCGTGATGGACATGTTACCCTTCAATTTTGAAGATGATGACGAAGAGGAAGAAGAAGTTGCTGTGGACGCGGAAGATACGCTCGTTGAGGATTTGATGGGTTTCTTGGCTGCATATGGTGTCAACACAGCGGGAGTGTACATGTCGCCCTTCTTCATTTTCTTCTTCTGGGATTTCAACGACCACTTGCGTCTTTCGTATCTGTATGGCTTCCGTAAGAGAGATCTTTTGATTTACTTCCTCTTCTCAGTTGTCATTATCCCATTCCAGATTATTATGGACGTTTTGACGTTCAATATTCAAGAACTATTCCACGGCTGGAAAGTGTACGAATATTTAAAGTATGCTCGCTATCGTTTCGTCAATCGCACGTCGCGATGGAAGGGTCTTGAGAGAGTGTATGATGAATCAATCGATCCCGGTCTGCGGGCGATTGACCAGATGTGTTTCTCAAGCCAATTCTACTTTGTTTTGGCGCTCGGTGGCTCTGGATCTTTCTTATTTGTTCTTTCGTTATCAATGATGCTCAGAGCGAACTACAACATGTTCGGTGACATCTTATTCTGGGCGTTTGTCATCATGGTACTTGGTGCTTCTTACTGCGGCAAGCGCTTGGCTCTCATCGCCGCTGACCGTTTTGGTTTGTGGCGCATTACGTCAGCCATCACGAGCGGTGACATGATTGTCGAAGATGACGTCGATGAAGATTTCTCTTCGATATTTGTGCCAGCAATCGCAAAACAAGCCGAAGTCCAGGCTCCAGCCGATCCGTTGTCCATCACCACGGCTGACTTGACGAACGACCAGTTCCGCCATCTGTTCATGTCAAAGAATAGAGATTGGGTGATCGATCAGTTGCAAGAGATCCTTTCGCCCCGTACTGCTAAGCGCTTGAAGCTTGGCAAGGCTGTGCGACGGCGCATGAAAGCTGGTGAGATGTCTGATTCCGATGACGACATAGACGATGATTACGGTGAAGTGAGACTTACCGAAGGTTCGAATCACATCATGCGCATCTGGCTGACGCACGCGGCAGCGCGCGCATCAGGAAGAGGTAGTCACCTGCTTATGCTGTCCGATACGTCTGAGAGCGAAACTGAAGCTGGAGTACAACGCTTCGCACCGGTTAAATTATCCGAGAGCGCTTCGGCCGCCCTCACGGGTTGGTTGGCAGCGGTCAAGCAACTTCGCGCAAATAGGCAATCGTCAACACAAGTTCCGGCATCCTTTTCTTCAACAGATTTCTCCTCTGGTAGTGATAGCGATGCTGAAGTAAAATTCGAGTCGACGAAGCACATGGGTTCTGTATCGAAGGATGTGATGCGAGATTGGTTAGCACGAGCCAGAGAAATGCGAGCAGGTTTGTCAACTATTGATGAAGATGTTTCCGATGATTCTTTTGATTCTGCCGATACATCTCCAAGCAGTCAGCCGTCGTCATCGCACGCAACTCTTTCCCATCTGGGAGCGTCGATAATGAACTCGTGGTTGCAACATGTCCGTATGGTCAAAAAGCCGGAACGACAGCGTAAAATGTCGACGCCATCGCAACAAGACGCGGAGCGCTCCACTTCAGATTCGTCCACAGAAAGCTCTGAGCTCGAATCTTCAAGTGATCCAGAACTCACATTTGACCAAAGAAGACAATCCCGACTGAGTCCAATGTCCTCTTCTTTGCTAGGTGGTTGGCTAGCGAAAGCGAAAGCGAACAGAAAAGAGACGGGAGTAGGTGACTCTGGGGTATCATCTCGAGAGGATGCGCCAGACATCAGTTCTGACTCGGACATGGATTCACCACGTTAAGTTTAATCTCCCGACGCGCGTCGCATCGTTCTTCGATACACGCGTCAAGTCTGGGAAAGTGTATAATTTTAGCAATCTATTTAGCAATCTCTAGTTAACTAGCAACTTCCTTTTGGTGCAATAGCTACAGGTAAATCCAAAAGAACATTCATTCTGCGTTTCCGGCACCCGCCACGTCTAGCCAAAACAGCAATTCCTGATTCGGATCTAGGTCTACTTGCACCCCAATCGCATTAATCTGTCGATGTCCCTCCCAGTCCCTGATTTTCCCCTGCACGCGTGCCAACGTACCAACGCGAATACCCTTCACCATCATCGCCGCGCCGTCGGCGGTGCCGGCAATGCCAAACAGCTCTGCGCTCCCGTTTGACGCGCCGTCCGTGTCTTGGGTCCAAACCACACACTCGATGCATCCAGATCCATCATCGAGCGTAAAGATGACTTTTGAATCCTTTCGCGTGCGACGTTCCACGACAAACCCACAGATATCGACTCTTCGAATGACCGATTGCGGACGACTCTCTCGACCAACCGACGCACAAGCTCTCGCGTCGGGCGTAGCCATTTCATACAACTCACTCGCCAATACCCCATCGCTCACGCTCCCCGTCGACGCGTCTGCTCTAGAGCGCTCCGTCATCGCATCGCCGCCGTCGCCGCCGTCGTCTACGACGATGATTTCTCGCGCGTTCAAAATCTCCCAAACGAAACACTTTCGCGCGCACCAAAACTCGTGCAACTCTCCCAACCGACGGGCTTGCTCGCGCGATATCACCATTCTCGGCGGCAGCGCTCGAACCGCGGTCCCGTCGTCGCCGTCGTCGTCTTCACCACCCATCCCCATTCCTCTCCCTCTCACGACCGCGTTCCGGGCGACGCGCGTTCGTTAATGGGGTTGACGAGGACGAGGACGAACTGAAGATGAATGCAGTCAAGATGTGAATTGCGCCGCAGTCGTCGACGCACACCGAACGGAATTCCGCTAGCCATGTCGGGCGAGACGTCGGAACCGGGGAAGGAGACGCCAGGAGAAGAGACGGCGGCGTCTTCCTCTTCGGCGGCGACGAACGTCGCGCAGTCCCTCTGGTCATCGGTGGGTGGTGGAACCTCGACGTCGGATTGGAACAACTTTAGTTTTGATTCTCTCGCGTCGTCCATCAGCGCGCGGGCGAGCGAAGCGTTGAACGAACTGAACTCTGTGGATGTTAGGGGAATGGCGGATGCGCTCGCGGAGAAGGCGAGCGAAGCGGCGAAGGAGTTGGAACAGCGAGCGGATGAGGCGTTCGGCGTGAGTTCGACGACAACGGGAACGTCGGGCGCTGAGGAGATAGTCGCAGCTACGTCGACGAAGGAAGATGACGCGATCGACGCGTCGGAGGCGCGTGCGGGGGGTTCGGTTGCAAATGTTATAAAGTCAGAGCCCGCGAGTGGACGAGCGCCGGTTTCATCGCCGCCAAAGACGAAGGAAGATCACCCGAGCGAGGAAACCAAAGTGAGCGACGAAACCGAAACGGAAACGGATGGGATTGATGTTAAGGATGTTTTAAAAGAGCTGAAGGATGTGAAGAGACAGCTTGCGGCTCGCGAGGAAGAGATTGCGAGACGAGCCGTGCAGCGCGCTTCTTTAGACGCGGAGCAAGAGGATATCGTGGAGCGTGCAATTTCGGCCGAGCGCAAGCTCGAGACTGCAGAGGCTCGCGTCGCCGAACTCACAAAGCTCAATAAAGATCTGAAGAAGCGCGCAGACGCGCAAGAGAGCGCGGAGCTTTTGGTCAAGGAGAAGGATGAGTTTATCAAAGATGTCATGGCGGAAGGTGAGACGCTGAGTAAGAAGCAGGCGGAGATGGAGGGAGTTATTAAAAAGCTTAGAAAAGAGCTCAAAGAGCGTGACGAGCAACAGCACGGAATGAATGCTGAAATCGAGAATCAAGGAGCTTCAGTTGCAAAAATGAACGAAGATCTGCAGTCTTGGCAAAAGCGGTACAACGATGAAAAAGCTCGGCTATCGAAAGAACTCAGCGAGCAAAAGGAGTACTATCTGTCAAAGCTCGCTCAAGCGAAGGAGGAGCTCACTGACATTGAAGTCAAGGCGAGCGTAGCCAGGAGCGACGAGCTCGCGTCTGAAGTGAAGACGATGCGAGAGCGCGAACAGGCTCTACAGGATCAGATATCTGATCTTCAGCATTCTTTGCAGCGCTCTACGTCGGCTTTAGAGCGACAGGAAGAAAGATTTAAGAACGATTTAGCCGCCGTTGAAGAGAGATGTCAGGCTGCAGAAAGTAGCCACGACGAATTGCTCAGGCGCATGCCGGAGAGCACGCGCCCTCTTTTGAGGCAGATTGAAGCCTTGCAATTGCAAGCAGCAGAAAATGCGGAAGCGTGGGCGGCGACTGAAAAGGTTTCAAACGCTCGTCTTGCCGAAGCCGAGGCGCGGGCAGAAGCTGCGGCGGAGCGCGAGGCTGCGGCGTTAGACGAAAGGCAAGCTGCGATGACGGACAAACGGGTTGCGATGGAAAGTGTGGATAAGCTAAGAGCTGAGATAGAATCTCTCAAATCAGAGCGCGACACAGAGATAGAGAAGAACAAGACGCAGACTGCCAAGATAAACAAGATGCACGAAACTTTTGCTGAGCAAGAGGGACGCATTGCAGCGATCGAGGAGGAGTCTCGAGAGCGGGAGAGCAAGATAAAACAGCAGCTCGCGCAAGAGCGCGGTAAATGCAAACAGCTCGGAGAAGGCTGGGAGCAAGAGCGCGCCGAACTCCTTGAGAACGTCTCAAAGCTCGAAAACCAGCTCAAATCGATGACTAAGGAGATGCAAGCGCTACAAGCCGACAGGAGCGCGACAGAGGTTAAATCAGCGCCCGCTCCGTTGCTTATCGGCGACGAGGCTGGTTTGACTCTCGCTGTCCGAGACACTCTCGCCACTCTCAAAAGTCAGCTCTCAGCGAGAGAGACGGAGTTACAGATCGCTCAGGATCAAATCAAAAAGCTCGAGCAAACGCGAGACTCTCTTGCCGATGAACTCGTCAACGCCGGCCGACTCGCCGAAGGCGACGACGCGAGCGCAGAGCTTGAATCGCGATACGCCGCCGCCTTGGAGCTCATAGGTGAGCGCGACGAGGAGTGCGACGAGCTCAGAGATCGCATTACCCACCTTCGTTCCATGCTCGACTCCCAGGCGAGCCGCATCCAAGAGCTCGAGGCGCAAATGTCCTAATTCCATCCAT
>Ga0181565_10001663_pt1 | contig 16971 bp, 12 predicted proteins | sample 101ome_16_FD_129661 | JGI IMG/M metagenome (GOLD analysis project Ga0181565, IMG submission 129661) | Coastal salt marsh microbial communities from the Groves Creek Marsh, Skidaway Island, Georgia - 101401AT metaG (megahit assembly) | ecosystem: Environmental > Aquatic > Marine > Intertidal... | reverse complement strand
CGCCAACGCACCGCGCGCCAAGCACGGAACGCGAAGAATCCCCAAAACGCCACGCAAATGAGGTAGAACTGGCGCTCGTCTCCGGGGAAGGCCCAAACCCCGTATCCGAGCATGGCCCCGAGGGCCATCCAGGCACCAAACCAAATCTCGAGGGACTGCCTTTGCCAAGCGGGAATCGTGGAAGAGACGGTGGCCACCCAGCGGGATCCGTGGTGAGTCATGGCGATTCGTTCCCCAATCTTCGCGGTGCTCATGATGCAGGAGAGGTCAGAGCGCGGTCGTAGACGGCGAGGTATTGGGGAAGAATCTGGTCCATGTGGAAGTGCTCTGCACGTGCTTGTGCTTGGGCCTTGAACCCCGAAAGGTGCTCGTCGGAAAGCACGTGAAGGGCGTCCTCGGCCATCCCTGCCACATCGCCTACGGGTCGAAGAAATCCGGAAACGCCGTGGACGTTGACTTCGGGAAGCCCTCCCACGTTGGAGGAAATCACAGGAACACCCGAGGCCATGGCTTCCAAGGCAACAAGCCCGAAGCTCTCCGTTTCGGAGGGAAGCAACAGCAGGTCAGAAATCAACAACGGCTCGATCGGGTTTTTCACTTTGCCCAGGAACACGATGTCTTGTCCGACGCCCAAATCGCGACCCAGAGACTCGGCGGATGTGCGTTCCGGGCTATCTCCGACCATCAGGAGGGTGCATCGGCGTTTGTGACGGACTTCCGCGAAAATGTGAATCACATCTTGAATGCGCTTGACCGGCCTGAAATTGCTGATGTGACACAAGATTGGGGCGCCGGAAGGTGAAAGTTGAGAGCGGAAAGCCTCGTCCGCAGGTCGCTCAAAATGCGTCGGACACACAAAGTTGTGCACCACCTCGATTTCGCGAGTCACATCGAACAAGCGAAGGGTTTCGTCCTTCAAATTTTGCGAGACCGTTGTGACCACGTCACTTTCGTTGATGGCGTCGGTGATGACCGGTTTGAACGAAGGGTCTTTGCCGAGCAAGGTGATGTCGGTTCCGTGCAGCGTGGTCACCACGGAAACGTGCCTTCCCGCTCGAGCCAAAATGCGTTTTGCATTGACGGCCGCGCTCGCGTGGGGTATGGCGTAGTGCACGTGCAGGAGGTTGAGGTTGTGGGTTTGGGCCACCTCCACCATCTTGCTCGTCAGCACCAATTCGTACGGGGGGTATTCAAACAGCGGATACTTGCTGACCTCCACCTCGTGGTAGAACACCCGGGGGTGAAACGAGCCCAAACGCACAGGCAGGTTGTAGGTGATGAAGTGCACCTCGTGCCCTTGCACCGCCAAAGCTTTTCCCAATTCGGTGGCCACCACACCGCTGCCCCCAAATGTGGGATAGCACACGATGCCGATGCGAAGCTGGGAAGAGGACGGGCTCATGGGGTGTCAGGAAAACGACTTGAAGCGCCGAGATGTTCAAGCACGACACGCTGAATCTCGGTGCGCGTGTCCAAGCGCAGCAACTTGGCGTTGCTCGCGTCGGGGTAAGTTCGGTTGCTCAAGAACACGTAGACCAAATCGTACGCGGGGTCCACCCAAATCAACGTTCCCGTGAACCCCGTGTGTCCGAAGCTTTCCCACGATGCCAGGTCGCATGTTGGTCCCGAATCGGGGTCCAACGCAGGCTTGTCAAAGACGACACCGCGCCGGTTTTCGCCGTCGGGGAAGCCCCGTTTCGTCCACTCGCTCAGGACGAATTCGGGAGCGATTTCAACGCCTCGGAGGGTCCCGCCGCGCAACCAAGCTTCGCCGAGTTCCGCAAGGTCGTAGGCGTTGGAGAACAGCCCCGCGTGGCACCCCACGCCGCCTTGCATGGCCGCACCCGGATCGTGCACGGTGCCGTGCACCACGCACTTCCGAAAAGCCTCGTCCAATTCGGTGGGCGCGATGAGTTGGGACGGCAGCCCACGAGACAGCGGGTTGTACCCCATGCTCGCCCATCCCATCGGTTGAGCGAGTTCCGAATCAAACCAGCGTTCAACCTCGATGCCTCGTGCTCGAAGCACGCGCAACCACAGATAAAACCCCAGGTCGCTGTAGTGGTATTTTCCAGGGGGGCGGAGCTCCGAAGTCAGGATCATGTTCCACACCGAATCGGTGTAAGCGTCTTCGAGGTACATCGACGGCGTGACTTCGATGGCGCACCCGTCCGAAGGGGAGGAGCCAAACACCCCTGAACTGTCCTCCAACGCGGAGATGTAAAAGGGAATCCACGGCTCGAGTCCTGCCTGATGCGTCAGCAATTCGCGGACGGTGCGCGTGCCCAAGGGGTGGTCTTCCAATTCCGGAAGAAGACGGTTCATGGGCCATTCAAGGCCGAGTTCTCCACGAGACGCGAGGGACATCAGGGCGTTCCCAGTTGCTGCGACCTTGGTGATGGACGCCAAGTCGTAGATGGATTCTGACGTCACGGGAAGCGTTCCGTCGAGGGTGCCGATGGCCTTGTCGACGACGATTTGGCCTTGGTGCGCTACCACGACACGTGCGCCCGGCAGGGCACGGTTGTCCATGGCCACCTCGAGAACGCTGTCGATGCGGGACGCGGGGGAGCTCCAATGCCCGAGCCGTTCCGGAACGGGGCGCCCCAAGCGCCAATGGCCTTCCCAGTCAAGTCCGTCGCCTTCCCGCCACGGGGCGTCCACCGGCGAAACAGGCAAACGTCCTCCGGCCGGGGCAATCCCGCACAAGGCGTCCGCGACAGCGTGACAGGTTTTGTCGTCGTCTTGGTAAGCCACCGTCAGCGCACTCACATGCCCAGCAAGAGGAGCCAAATCCTTCAAAGCGTACGGATTGCCCATCCACACCACGTGCACGCGTTCCGTGGGGATGTTCCACTTCCGAAGCGCTTCGCTCAACGCCTCGACGCCGTCGCGCTGGAGACCAAAATTCCTCGAAGGCCGGTGGCTCATTTCTGTTGCCACCACCACAAGGCGGTCCATCTCCGCGAGAGACGCTTCCACCGCTTCCCGTCCCAACCCGCTTCCGTCCTTGGCCAAAACGTGACGCTCAATCGACCACCCTGCGCCCAGGTGAGACCGAAGTTGGTCTTCGAGCGGCTGGCACGACTCGGCGTGGTTGGCCAAATCCCACATGACCAACTTGCCTTTTGACTCAAGCAACGGGGCACGAGCGACGCTGTCGGTGCCGGGAAGTACGGTCAAGCTCTGTGCGAGAAGTTCGCGGTGGACGAGGTCGGCGTGCGCCGGTTCCCAGCGCGTGCCGAATGACGGCACGGGCTCGTCGGCCTTGCACCACGATTTGGCCAGCAAAACCCTGCGGCATTTTTCGGTGACCGCAGCGGAATCGAGCGTTCCGTCTGCCAGCGCTGCCATGGCTTCCTCGATGGCCAGCACAGGGTCGCCGGGGAACAGCAAGACGTCGTTGCCTGCGAGCAACGCGTCGCGGATGCGGGGGCGGTCGCCCACGAAGTCCGCAAAGCCTTTCATGCTCATGGCGTCCGTAAACGCCAGGCCCTCAAAACCCAACTCGCCGCGCAGCAGCGAATCGACAATCAAGGGAGACAGCGTCGAAGGCTGGGCCTCGGTGCTGTCAAGGCCGGGAACGTCGAGGTGGGCGACCATGACGGCGGCCGTCCCGCGGTCGAACGCGTGCCGAAACGGCGCGAGCTCCACCGAATCGAGGCGGGCCCGGTCGTGGCTGATGGTCGGCAACGTCGCGTGCGAGTCGCTGTCGCTGTCGCCGTGTCCCGGGAAGTGCTTCGCCGTGGCGAGGACGCGCACGTCCTGAAGTCCGTCCGCATAAGCCTGCCCCAATACCCCAACCCACGGCACCGATTCGCCAAAGCTGCGGCTTCCGATGACGGGGTTGATGGGGTTGGAGTTGACGTCGAAAACTGGGGCGAAATTGACGTGCACGCCCGTGGCGCGCAGGCTTTGGCCGACCACCTGCCCAAACATCCGAACCAACTCCGGATTTCGGGTGGCCCCCAGCGTCATGGCGCGGGGAAAGGACCGCGTGCTGTCGAGCCGCATTCCAAGACCCCATTCGGCGTCGGAAGCCACCATCAGGGGAACCTTCGCGAGGGCTTGAAGTCGCTTCAGCCGAATGCGTTGGTGCTCCGGGCCGCCTTGCATGCAAATCACGCCGCCGAGCCCCAGGTCTCGCGTCCACCTCTCGGCTTCTGTCCAGCCCGCCGTGTCGTTCCGCGCGTAGATGGGGACCATCAGCAATTGCGCCACACGCTCCTCCATGGACAGGGTTTGGAGCACGCTGTCCACTGCCAAGCTGTCTTCGAACAAGAACGCAGGCCGAATCGGTCCTTCAAGGGCGGTGCTGTCTTGGGCGCAGTGGCATCCTGCCCACGCCATCAGCACGACCAAGGTGTACCATGCGCGCGCCATCAAGCCTTGTCCTCCATGCGGGTTCGCGCCAGGGAGACCAAGAAGTTGAATTGCTCCTCCACCGTCAATTCGCTGTTGTCGACCACGACGGCGTCGTCTGCTTGACGAAGCGGCGCGACGGCTCGCTCTGAATCGATGCGGTCCCGTTCCAAGACGTTTTCCAACACTTGGTCGTAGCTCACGTTCTTCCCGTTCGTTTTGAGTTCGTTGAGGCGACGGTAGGCGCGGGTTTCGGGGTCGGCCGTCATGAAAATCTTCAGTTCGGCTTGGGGGAGGACCACCGTGCCGATGTCGCGGCCGTCCATCACGACCCCGCCGGCCTCGGCCATGCGCTGTTGGATCGCCACCAACTTGGTGCGGACTTCGGGGACGCGAGCGACGAGGCTGACCTTTTGGGCCACCTCCATCGACCGAATTTCCTTTTCGACGTTCACGCCGTTCAGGTGGATCTCCGATTGCTCCGTTTGGGGGTTGTAGCGGAAGGCCAAATACATCCGGTCCAACCCCGCCCGAAGGCTCACTTCGTTCACCGTCGAATCCACGACACTTCGTTCGCGCATGGCGTGCAACGTGGCCGCCCGGTACATCGCGCCCGTGTCGACGTAGACGTAGTTCAACTCCTTGGCCAGGGACTTGGCCATGGTGCTTTTCCCCGCACTCGAATGGCCGTCAATGGCGATGTTGATTCGGCTTCTCCCCATGCTTCGAAGATAGGTTCTCCCCGTTGAAAATCAGGGGGGCAGAGGCGTCGATTTGGGGGGTGCTTCCGGGCGTCGTAGAATCAAGCCCAAATGCGTTGAACTGCCCGCAAAATGGTAGACGCTGCGCGCCACACTCAGGTCGAAGTTGCGGAAGCGGCCGCGCATGCCCACGGACATGCCGTTGACGCCCGTGCGCCCGGCAGCCGCCATGGTTTTTTGGCGTTGGTGGTTGTAGCCCACGTAGCCGCGCAAATGCGCCCCCAAATTCAAGGTCACGCCGCCCGACAGGTGCCGGAAGAATTGATCGCCCCACACCCACGTGTCGTTGGGGATCACGTCGCCCGTAAGCGGATCGATGAAGTCGTCGTACGTCCCTGCCGGAGCAAGGTCCCAGGTTTCGAGGCGCTGAAGCCGCAGGTGAAACGTAAACGGCGCGTTGGGAAACCCCTGAGTCACGCCCACCTGAACGTTGGGGCGCAACCGTCCCTCAGGCATGATTCCCGAGAAATCTTCTTGCACGCCGAAGTTGGAAACCAAGAGCCCCACAGCCCCGAGGCCGTTGTCGGACCGCCTCACCAACCCCAAGTCCGCCCCGACAACGCCTGCGTTCACTTGCTCCAAGTTTCGAAGGCCGACCATTCCCGCCACGCCAACGACCCAGTTGGAATCGAGGACCCACGACGTGCCGTACTGCGCCGCGTAATCGCCCCCGGAAAAGGCGCCTGTGGGGTCGCCTGCCGCAGTGCTTCCTTCAAATTCACCAAACGTCGCAAACCGAATGCCCACGTACGAGGCTCGGCGCCCAGAAGGGGCAAGCGGCACGGCGACCGCGCCGGTGCGCATTCCGGCAAAATAGTCCAGGTACGAGGTGTACACGTGTTGCTCCACGGTCGAGTCCAGTGCGGCCGGATGAAGCACCGCCGACCAGCCGTCCCCGGCCACAGGCGCCACGTCCAGTCCCCCAATCGCCGCGTTGCGCGGGTCCGCACTCACATCCCAGGCGAGGGAAGGAGGGACGTCCGCGGGGGTTTGGCCCCAAGAAACCGAGGTCGCAACTACGCTCGCTTGAGCAAGAAGCGCAAAGAACATCAGGGGAAAGGGGCGAATCATGCGGTGCAAGTTAGGACGAGACGATGCGCAACGGGTGTTCAACATGTTGCCCCAACAACGCACGGTCCACCACTTCTCGCATGTGTGAAACGTAGGTAAAGCTCAACCCCTTCACGTAGCGGGGGTTGATGTCGTCGACGTCCTGGCGGTTTCGTTCGCAGAGGATGATTTCTCGGATCCCAGCGCGCTTCGCGGCGAGGATTTTCTCCTTGATGCCTCCCACGGGAAGGACCTGGCCGCGCAAGGTGATTTCCCCGCTCATCGCGAGGTACTTGCGCACCTTGCGTTGCGTAAACGCGCTGGCGAGGGCCGTCAGCATGGTCACGCCCGCGCTCGGCCCGTCTTTTGGAATGGCGCCTTGCGGAACGTGAATGTGCACATTCCACTTGTCGAAGACTTCGGGCGTCAGTCCGAGCCAATCGGCATGGGCCTTGAGGTGTTGCAGGGCAATGATGGCCGATTCTTTCATGACGTCGCCGAGGTTTCCGGTCAAGGTCAATTTTCCGGTTCCGGGGGTCAGCGACGATTCGATGAACAGGATGTCTCCGCCGCGTGGCGTCCAAGCCAGGCCTGTCACCACGCCCGCCACGTCGTTGCCTTCGTACCGGTCTTTCTCCCGCGCGATGCCGAGAATTCCGTGCAAGTCGTCCGACCCTACCTCCACGTCATGCGCCTCGTCAAGGGCGAGTTGTTTCGCGCGGTGCCGCACGAGTTTGGCCAGCCGTTTGTCAAGCCCACGTACGCCACTTTCGTTCGTGTACTGTTCCACCACCGATTGGATGGTGGCTACCGGCACCTTCAATTGATCGGGGGCGAGTCCGGATTCGTTGAGGTGCTTGGGGAGGAGGTGGCGCTTTCCGATTTGGACTTTTTCCTCGAGCGTGTACCCGCTGACGTCGATGATTTCCATGCGGTCACGCAGCGCGGGTTGAATGGTGCTCAGGTCGTTGCACGTCGCCAGGAACATGACCTTGCTCAAGTCGTAGTCCAGGTCGAGGTAGTTGTCGTGGAAGGTGTGGTTCTGTTCCGGATCGAGCACCTCGAGCAGGGCAGAGGAGGGGTCGCCGTGGTGGTCGCGACCCAACTTGTCGATTTCGTCGAGCACGAACAGCGGGTTGCTCGTCCCGGCTTTTTTCAAGTTCTGCAAAACGCGGCCCGGCATGGCGCCGATGTACGTTTTGCGGTGACCCCGAATCTCAGCCTCGTCACGTAGCCCCCCGAGGCTCATGCGCACGTACTTCCGCCCCAAGGCTTCAGCGATGCTTCGTCCGAGGGACGTTTTGCCCACTCCGGGAGGGCCGTACAGACACAAAATCGGAGCCTTGAGGTCTCCCTTGATCTTCAACACAGCCAGGTGTTCGATGATCCGTTCTTTCACCTTTTCGAGTCCGTAGTGGTCGCCGTCCAGGACGGCTTGGGCGTGCTTCAAGTCGAAGTTGTCGTTCGACACCTCGTTCCAAGGGAGGTCGAGCAGGGTTTCCAGGTAGTTCGCCTGCACGCTGTACTCGCTCGCCTGCGGGTTCATGCGCTCGAGTTTTCCAATTTCCTTGTCAAACGCTTCTTGCGCATGCGATGGCCAATCTTTGGTTGCAGCTTTTGCGCGCTTCTCCAAAACCTCCTCTTTGATCGGGTTTGCCCCGAGCTCGTCTTGGATGGTTTTCATCTGCTGGTGCAGGAAAAACTCTCGCTGCTGCTGATCCAGGTCGGTTTTCACCTTGCGCTGGATGTCCTGCTTCAGCGACAGCATTTGCTTTTCCTTGTGCAAAAGCTCGAGGACTTTTTGAGCGCGTTCCTGGAGGTTGATTTCTTCGAGGATGGCTTGTTTGTCCTCCACTTCGACCTGCATGTTGCTCCCGACGAAATTCACCAGAAAACCCAAACGATCAATTCCCTTGATGGCTTCCGCTGCTTCCGTCGGAATGTTGGGGTTCATTTCGATGAGTTCCACGGACAGGTCCCGCAGGCTTTCCATCATCGCTTGTCCTTCTTCCTCAGGGAGGGGCTCATCCACGCCTCCGTAGGGTTCGACTTTGGCTTTGTGGTACGGTTCTTCTTGGACGACCTCGGTCCATTTGAAGCGTTGCTGTCCCTGCAAGATGACGGTGTTCGTGCCGTCGGGCATTTTCAGCATCTTCAAAATTCGCGCCACGGTGCCCACGGCGTTCAGGTCTTCGGGACCCGGGACTTCGGTGTCGTCTTCTTTTTGGCTCACGACGCCGATCAGCGCCTCGGATTTGTTTGCTTCACGAATGAGCCGCACGCTCCGGTCGCGCCCCACGCTGATCGGGATGACGACGCCCGGAAAGAGCACCGTGTTTCGCAACGAAAGGAGAGGAAGCACCTCGGGCACCTCTTTTTCCTGCATCGCGTTCTCGTCCTCTTCCGTCAGGATGGGAATGAAGTCTTGGTCTTGCATGTCACTCAATCGCATGGCCTTCCTTTTCATGGTGTGGACAGGGACAAACCACGTGCCAAGCGCACGCCACGTTGTCCCTCTGACAAAACAAACGCCAACCTGTCCAGTTCGTTGCCCGTGCCGCGGACAGAAGTTGCAAACCCCGACAGGATGTCAGGTTTTCTTTCAAGGCATGCCCGCGTTAGGGCGTGGTGAAAGCCATGAAGGCGGCGCGGATGCGGGTCTCGTCTTCGGTCGTCAAGTCTTGACTGCGTCGTGCCATCACTTTTCGCGCCGTCTCCAAGGCGCGTTCGACGTCGTGCGTCTCGCCCTCAATTCCCCAAGAAAAAGGCGGCACATGTCGCGGCGGAGTTCCGTCGCCGAACACGTTGCACATCACGCCCACTACGGTGGCGGTGCCGAAGGCCGTGTGAATGGCGGTCTTGCTGTGGTCGCCCATGATCAGACCGCAAAACGTGCGACCACGTCCGAGAAATGCTCCGTCGGCCGCGCTCCATTCTGCGATTTCTCCGTACGTGTTTTTCAAGTTGCTGCAGGTGGTTTCTGCGCCGAGGTTGCACCACGACCCAAGGACGGAATTCCCAAGAAAGCCCCCGTGAGCTTTGTTGGACCAGTCGTGAAACACAACGTTGCTCAGTTCGCCTCCGACTTTGCATCCTTGCCCAACCGCGGTCGGACCGTACACCAAGGACCCCATGCGAAGAGTAGACCCCTCGCCGAGAGCAAAAGGCGCCCGGATGCGGCACCCTTCCATGACCTCGGCATCAGGGCCAAGTACGACGTCCCCTTGTTCGGTGTTGAAGGTTGCGTCACGCAGTACAGCGCCTGGCGCCACGTGGATTCGGTCCATGGGTCCGTGGACAATCACGCCCCGCGTAGCCCACGCTTCACGCTCGTCCTCGTCTAAAGTGCGCAGGCGCCAAGTGCGCTTCAACCGAGCCAAATCTTCGCGCAGGCCGTCGCCGACACGTTCAAACAGGGACGACACGTCGGTCCACATGTCCGGCGTAATGTCGCAGCGCTCCGGTCCTCCCGCCGCGCCAAGTTGCGCGACTTTCACGCCTTCGTGCACCCAGGACTCCCCGGACGAAAGTGCCTCGAGGGCCGCGATGTTGGCAGCTGTCGGGAGCAATCGGGGGTGGACCCGGAGGTGGGGTTTGGTCTGCAGAACATCCTGCCATTGCCTTGCAACAGGTCGCACGCCAAAATGCAACGTCTCTTCCGCGCGAAGCACGTTAAGAGGGTACAAGTCAGGTGTCGAATCGACGTCGAGAAACCAGGATGAAGCCATGACGCAAACTTAGGTTGTGAACCAAGAAGGTCGTTCAAGTGTTAACGCGGCGTGAAGCAGGAGTTCTCAATCAAGGACCTTGAAAACCTAACCGGGGTCAAGGCCCACACCATCCGGGTGTGGGAGCAACGCTACGACTTGCTGCGTCCCGAGCGCTCCGAAACCAACATTCGCACTTACTCAGGCGACGATCTGAAAAGGCTTCTGAACGTGAGCTTGCTCGTCGACCGAGGCCTCAAGATTTCCAAAGTGGCGACCATGTCCGAAACGGAGATGATGTCCGCAGTGCAAGAAGGTCCGGCGGTGAGTGATCAAGGGGAGGAATTGGTGGCCCAGCAGCGGTTGAAAGTAGCCATGATGTCTTACGACGAACAGCTGTTTCGGGACACCATGGACGAGTGCATCGAACGCATGGGGTTTGAATCCACAGTGCTGAGGGTGTGTCTTCCCTTCCTCGCGGAGGTGGGGGTGTTGTGGCTGACCAACGCCATTTGCCCAGCCAACGAACACTTCATGAGCAATCTGCTACGGCAAATGCTCTACGCGCAGGTGCACCATACGGACATCCCTTCGGATGAAGGCCAAGAAGTCGTGGTGCTGTACCTCCCGGAGCGAGAGATTCACGACATCTCGCTGCTGTTTGTGCATCAGTTGTGTCGCGCACATGGCCGCAGGTCTGTGTTCCTAGGCCAAAGCGTTCCATTCGATGACCTCCGTTCCGTGGCCGGACAATTTGACAAGGTCTGTTTTGTGACGTACTGCACGACGTACCCCTCGGAAGGGCAAGCCCAGGAATACGTGGACCGCATCGTTCGCACGTTCGAAGGAACGAGCATTTCTTTCCACCTTGCCGGGAGTGTCTTTCGCGACGCGAAGCCGGCTCCCGGGGTCACAGTAGACCTGACTGGCGGAGCGTTGGTTCAACGGCTCTTTTGACAGCTACGGCACGTGTCGTGAGATCACGCGTATTTTTAACTAATTGTATTCCAGTGATTTAGTATTTTTTGTTGAACAAAAGTGGAAAAAAGTTCAACAAATATTTGTGGCCAGCGTAATTCTGTTTAACCTTGAGCTCTGAACGTTAAACAACACGATCATGAGCACGCTCGAATTCAACCAACTCCTCGTCAGCCAATCGGACTTTCTTCGCGGCTTTGCTTTGGGTTTCACACGAAACGGGGCAGACGCGGACGACTTGGTTCAAGACACCATGGTCAAAGCTCTTCGTTACAAGAACAATTTCAAGGAGGGCACCAACATGAAGGGGTGGTTGTACACCATCATGCGGAACATCTTCATCAACAACTACAAGCGCAAGAAATTCCAAAACACCGTGCTGGACAGCACGGAGAACCAGTACTTCATCAACGCGAGCCAGGACTACCGGGTAGACACGGTGACCACGGTCATCAATCAATCGGACATCCACGGAGCGATTGATGAATTGAAGCCGGATTTCCGCAAGCCGTTCACGATGTTCCTCGACGGGTACCACTACGACGAAATCGCTGCCGAGATGGAGATTCCCATGGGCACCGTCAAATCGCGCATCTTCCACGCCCGCAAGAAGTTGTCTGCGTCCTTGGCGGATTTCAACTGAGGGTCCTCACGTTTCCAACTTCGCTTATCTTGCAGGGCGCCCTATGAGCTCTCTGCCATGAGAATCCCTTTCCGCTCCATCCACAAGCGCCCTGAATTTGGGGCAGTTCTCTCCGTCATTCTTGCATTTCCGTGCCTGGCTTCGGCTCAGGTGACTGTGGACCAAAGCCTGACGCCGACGCAATACGTCAACGACGTGCTTTTGGGTGAGGGGGTTTCGGCGACCAACGTTTCCTTCACTGGCTCGTCCTCCCAGATTGGGTACATGACAGGAGGGGCATCCATTGGTTTCCCCATTGAAGGCGGGCTGGTGCTCAGTTCGGGGAACGCTGCGGACGCTTTTTGCGCAGGCCTTGGCTGCTTTGATTGCCAAGGAGGCAACCCCACGGACGCGGATTTGCTGGAGATTGCCAACAGCGTGCCTCCGTTGATTGGTCAAAGTTTTGCGGTGGGAAGCGTCAACGATTTGTGTGTGCTGGAATTCGATTTTGACCCCGCCGGCGACTACGTTTCCTTCAACTACATCTTCGGGTCGAGTGAGTACGAGGCGTGGGAGAACACCCAATACAACGACATTTTTGCCTTTTTCCTTTCTGGCGCGGGGATTAACGGACCTTACAACGCACCTGCGGCCTTTCCTGGTCAGGCGATCAACATTGCGAGTGTGCCAGATTCCGACCCCGAATTGCCCATCACGATCAGTTCGGTCAACGGACTGATCAATGCCGAATACTACGTTTTGAACGAGTCGCCTGACGTGTGCATGAACGGCTACACCACGGTGTTGACGGCCGTGTACCCAGTGATTTGTGGAGAGACCTACCACATCAAATTGGCCATTGGCGACGGTTCAGACACCATTTTGGACTCCGTGGTGATTTTGGAAGAAGGAAGTTTTGGGTCGCCGATCCCGACGACCTACGAAGCGCAGGCCTCGCCGGAATGCGACCCCGATCCCGACGACGACGAAATCATTTACTGCGCGTGGGAAGATTGCGGCCCTTCCACAATCACCATCAGCCGTCCGTGCGCCGTTTCGTCGTTGTTCCCGTTTCCGTTTGACTTGATTGCCGCTCCGGGTTCGGAAGCAACGCTGGACGAAGACCTGTTGGGCTTGCCTTCTTCGGCGGCCATTCCCGTGGGAGAATACGGGATTTCGTTGACGTTTGAAGTGCCTCAAGATTTCATCGACGAGGGAACGGAAACGTTGAATTTGAAGGTGGTGAGTGGCACCATTGAGAGTGAAATCACCATCATCATCTACGACACGCCGCCTTTTGAGGCGTCCATGCCTGACGTGGTGACGGTTCCATGCGATGAAACCCAAGAAGTCTGCATTGATTTGATTCAGGACCCCAACTACGCTTATCCACCGGTTGAGTACACCTGGTCGATCAACGGCGTGGATTTTGGAGACGAGCAGTGCGTCACGTACGGGGCGCTTACCTCGTCGTTGATGGAAGTGTACCTTGAAGACGGATGTGAGCGTGAAATCTACTTGCAGAGTTTGTTTGAGGTCCCTTACGAACCGCTTGTGTTGACGGTGCCCAACGACACCCTGCTTTGCAACGGAGCTTCGGCATTCATGGAGCTTGAAATCCAAGGGGGAGAACCGCCTTACCAAATCCAGTGGGACGATTTTACCGACGAAGAATTGGTGCACCTGGTGGACCCCGATGTGAGCACGGAATACGAGGTCGTCGTCGTCGACAATTGCGACTATTCGGAATTTGCATCCACCCAAGTGGATGTCCAAACCGTCAAAGCCACCATTCTTCGTGAAAGCTTGGGCGACGACACCTACGAATTTGACGTGCTGGTGGACCCCGCGGAGCCTTACGAGGCGGCTTATTTCTACATGTGGGATTTCGGAGACGGCAACGTGGCTTACGAGAAGAACCCCACCCACGAGTACGACGGCCTGTCGACCTACGAGGCTGAGGTGTTCGTCACCACTGACATCGGCTGCACGGACAACGCCGTCATGGACGTTTACGGGGACGTCCTGTTTTACATTCCCACTGCATTCACTCCTGACAACGACGGATTGAACGACGCCTTTGAAATCACGGGGCGCCAAATTCGACTTTTCGAGATTTGGATTTACAACCGCTGGGGAGAGTTGGTTTACACCAGCACAGACCTGGACGAAGTGTGGATTGGGGACGTCAACGGAGGTACGCATTTTGCCCCCAACGGAGTGTACCATTGGGTCATCAAGGCAGCAGGATTTGACACCGATGCGCAGGAATTCCGTGGATTTGTTCACTTGATGCGCTAACCCGAACACTGCCTGTATCATGACGTCTTCTTCCTCGAGCCAATCCTTGCGAGGGGCTTTTGTCGCGGTGACCTCGCTGTTTTTCATGTGGGGCTTCATCACCGTCCTTGTGGACGCTCTCATCCCCAGATTGAAAGACGTCTTTGAGCTGACGTTCCTGCAGGCAGGGTTGGTTCAATTTGCCTGGTTTGCCGCCTACGGATTGTTGTCCATCCCTGGGGGAAACCTCATCTCTCGGATCGGTTACCAGCGAGGGATTTTAGTCGGTTTGGCGACGGCCGGTCTCGGATGTCTGCTCTTTTACCCGGCTGCGGCCACGCGGCTGTACCCGCTCTTTTTGCTGGCGCTGTTCGTCGTCGCAGGGGGCATCACCGTGCTTCAGGTGGCAGCCAACCCGTACATCAGCGTGCTGGGGCCTGAGGACTCCGCTTCTGCGCGGCTGAATTTGTCCCAGGCCTTCAATTCCTTTGGCACCACGCTGGCGCCCATGGTGGCGGCAAGTTTCTTGTTGGGAGACCAAATCTTGAGCGCCGACGCCATTTTGGAACTCTCCGACGCAGACCGGTTGGCGTATTACGCCAACGAAGCCTCTGCCGTACAGGTGCCGTTTGTCCTGTTGGCTTTGGCCTTCTTTGTTTTGGCAGTGGCGGTTGGGCTCGTTTCCCTTCCGAAAATTTTGGGGGAGACGACCGATTCAGCTGCGTCGTACGGCGCGGCATTCCAAAACAAGAAGTTGGTCTTTGGCGCCGTTGGAATTTTCGTTTACGTGGGTGCTGAAGTGGCCTTGGGCTCGTACATGGTGAACTACGGACTGAGCTTGGACATCGTGGACGAGATCAAATCGAGCGCACTCCTTGGTGGCATGGCAGGTTTAGCGGCATCCATTGGGGGGAAGGACTTGGCGGTGTTGGATGCCAAGGGCGTTTTAGGAGCGCTGCTCACCTTTTATTGGGGTGGGGCCATGCTCGGCAGATTTGTGGGGTTTGTGTTGATGCAACGCATCGCAGCGTCCAAGTTGCTCGCGGTGGCGGCGTTGCTTGCCATGAGCTTCATCGGCATGTCCATTGCCAGTGTCGGGGTCACGGCGTTGTTGTTGACGTTGGCCGTGGGATTTTGCAACAGCATCATGTTTCCCACCATGTTCACGTTGGCCATTGAAGACCTCGGAGTGGCCAAGCCGCAAGGGTCGGGTGTGCTGTGCACGGCCATCGTCGGGGGGGCATTCATCCCGCCAGCGATGGGAGCCTTGGTGGACAGCTTGGGCTTCAGTTGGGCCTTTGTCTTGCCAATGGCATGCTACGCATACATCGCGTGGTACTCAGGACGATTGGTTCCGGCGGCTTCGGGTTGAGTTGTCCATCGTGGCCTCGACGGTTCGCACTCACGCATGTTTGGGCGTTTTTCAGATTCGGGATGTGCCAAGTTTCCTTAACGTCGTTCGGGAGTTTATGCACATCATACAACTTTTTCGCGGCCGTTGCTGTTCTTTTGATGAACGCGAAACTCCGCGAGCGAATAAGCGCGAAACACAACATTCATGGCACGCAGAAAAAAATCAGAGAAGGAGCTTCAGCCCAACATCAAAGTTCGTCTCGATCGCCGGACGGTGATTACGGTGCGTGATTCAAGCAAGTTGGCGTATTGGAAAGAGAAATTTCCAGCCCTCGAGATTCTCGACGAAGCGTGAACAAGCGTGATGACAACGCATAAAAAAGGCGGCCTGAAAAGGTCGCCTTTTTTTTGTGGGGATCCCGGATGAACAGGGCACCCTCCAGCAAAGGAATATGGCTCAGGCCATTTCTTTTTTCCAGGGAGCGAACGCCAGTTGTTCGCGGCCCTTTTTCGTCAGGGCGTAGCCATCCTTGTTCTGGATGAGGCCGTCAAGGTAGAGGTTCGTGATGCGCTCGCCGATGCGAGCCTTGCCAACGTGCAAATCGGTGTCCTCTTCAATGCGCTTCCAAAAATTGCGCTCCAAAACGGCAAGACGAATGTGGCACTGGTTCTCGATTTTGTGTTGGTGAATGATGTCGAGAATCATGTGGTCGTACTTGTCCAAGTTGTTCATGGTGCAGGCGTTGGTTGGTGAAAGATTTGAACAGCAAGAAAGGACTTTTCACCCGAAACCTCAGGAAAATCAAGGGGTCCGTTATCCACGACTTGTTCACGTGTTTCCAGCAATTGTGAACAACATGTGAATATCGCACTTCACTTTGCCGTTTGGCGGAAGTACTTGAAGTACCTCGTCATGTAGTGAACGTCGCGGTCTGCGAACGCAGACGTTCTGAAGGGCGCATGCACGTGGACAAACCTTCGGCGTGGTTCCCACGCGCACAACGTGATCCGACTTTTAGCGGCATGTGCGGCTTGTTGAATGTGCATCAGTTGATCAGGCGTGGCAACGGTGGTCGTGGCGTTCGTTTGGCCTTTGGAGAAATTTTCAAGCCCTTGATTTCTCCGAGATTCCCAATCGGTGACATTGCCATCGAGCCAAACCACCCTCACAGGCATGATCCATTGCGTCGCCTTCGCTTGCCAAGGCTTGGGCGCCCAAATCACAAGCGTTGTGCGCCAAAACTGCGGGGGGAGTTGCCCGCGCATTTGCCATCCGAGCATGTGAACAACGAACCGGGCCAAACCCACCACCCAGGAGGGACGACGCGCGCCAGGCCTGAGGCGTTGATTTCTTTGCGGCTCTTGAGGGGGCTCATTCATGCGGTTCAAGTTCGTTCTCAAACGACGACCACGGACCTCTGAGGGTTCCGCCCGCATGGAGGTGCTGTGCGAGGGCAGTTTGGAACGCCTCGCGTGGCCAATTCTCTGCGCCTAGGGAGGCGAGGTGGGGATTCATGATTTGGCAATCCACTGGGCCAAACCCGCGCGTCTCGAGCCACCGGACCAACTTCACAAAGGCCACTTTCGAAGCGTTGGTCGCGTTGGAAAACATGCTTTCTCCAAAAAACATCCGACCCAAAGACACGCCGTACAAGCCGCCCACAAGTTGGTCGTCGTCCCAGGTTTCGACGGAGTGAGCCACACCCAGTTCGTGCAAGGCAAGGTAGGCCATCGCAATGTCGTCCGTGATCCACGTTCCTTCGCCGTCCCGTGGGGCGGATTGGCAACTCCGAACGACGGCTTCAAATGCGCGATCAAACGTGATGCGGTACCGGTTTCGGTTGAGTTCGTTTCGCAT
>Ga0181565_10001661_pt1 | contig 16980 bp, 14 predicted proteins | sample 101ome_16_FD_129661 | JGI IMG/M metagenome (GOLD analysis project Ga0181565, IMG submission 129661) | Coastal salt marsh microbial communities from the Groves Creek Marsh, Skidaway Island, Georgia - 101401AT metaG (megahit assembly) | ecosystem: Environmental > Aquatic > Marine > Intertidal... | reverse complement strand
ATTTCATCTATCGAACCAAATCTCTTATCGGATCAGATTATTGATTTCGTTGCTCAAAGCAAAAATTTTGTACCTCACTTTCACATTCCGCTTCAAAGTGGATCAGACACGCTTCTGAAGCGGATGAAAAGAAGGTACCTTACTAAACTGTACCGTCAGCGTATCGAGCGCATCCGTTCCATAATGCCAGATGCGTGTATAGGTGTTGATGTCATTGTTGGCTTTCCGGGTGAAACCGATGAGCTGTTTTTAGAGACGTATCAGTTCTTGCTTGATTTGGAGGTGTCTTATTTACACGTGTTTACCTATTCAGAACGCGAGAATACACCCGCTGCAACTATGGAAGGGGTAGTGCCTCATGAAGTGAGAAAAAAGCGCTCAAAAATGCTACGAAGCCTTTCAGAGAAGAAAAAACGTCAATTCTATGAACAGCACCTTGGAACTTCGCGGGAGGTACTTTTTGAAAAAGAGATCAATGAAGGGTATGCAGAGGGCTTTACTGAAAACTATATTCGCGTAAGGACACCGTGGGATCCAGCGCTATCGAATGCACTACAAAAAATAGCAATAGATCGTATTGATGAGAAAGGCTTTGCTCGAATAAAACAGGCGGTAGTTTAGATACGAATACCTACAGGTAGCATCTCTTTATACTGTTGTCTATGTTTTCTGAGGAAGCCCGCAATTTGAGGACTTGTAGGAACAACCCTTAATTTTTGCTCTTGAATATGTTCTAGAACCGCTTTAATAAAAGCGTCCTTGAATTCTTTGGTGTTGATTTGCTCCGGAATAACCAATTTGGTCAGAAACACTTTCTTCTCTTGTGCAGCGTATTCTATTTTGGCTAGATTTCCTTCAACGCAAACCTCGTATTGTCTTAAAAAAGTATTGTCTTTAAGTTCTAGGTCGCTCATTGATTCAATAAATGTTAAGATTTTGTAAAAATAATAAAAATCTGCCTATAAACCACGATAAGGCTTAGTCCAGTTCACTGAAAATGAGCTTTTTGTTAAAAAACAGCAGAATTCTTAGATGCGTTTGAGTTGCTGTTGCATCAGTTTTACTTGATCTAACAGCAAACCTCCTTTATCGAGCTTCTTGGCTTCTGTTAGCAGGGTTTGAGCTTCGATTTTTCTTCTTTTTTGCATCGCTATACCCGCAAGGCTAAGCTTCGTCATCGCTATATCCTGATCCATGCTTAGACCGAGTTTTAGGGCAGTTTTAAAAAACTTCTCTGCCTCGTTGAGATTGCGTTGAGAGTAAATAATCCCAAAGAGGTAATTGTAATACCCTTGTTGCTTTTTCACTAAAGCAGCTTTAGGATTTTTTATACGCAGCAACAAGCGCTCTGTTCCAGCTAGATCTTGTTTGCGTATTTTTAAAAACGACAAGAGAATAATTTCATTTCTGAAATATAAAAACAGTATAAGGGCACTAAGAAGGACGAAAAAGATGCCGTTGCCAATAAAACCTTCAATAAATTGTAAAATAGCGTAGCCTAGAGAGACGCTACTCAGTATAATCTTGATATTCTTATGGATCATCTGTTCAGCTTAGGGAGGCAAATTTAATCAAAACTATGGGCAAAGACTTTTTGCATTTGATTTTAAAAATATCTCTATATTTGCACCCGATAAATTCAAGGCACGATCCTCTAAAGAATCACGAATGAAAAGAACTTACCAACCTTCGAAACGTAAAAGAAGAAACAAGCACGGTTTTCGTGAGCGCATGGCTACCAAAAATGGCCGTAAAGTTCTTGCTAGTCGACGTGCTAAGGGAAGAAAGAAATTAACCGTCTCTTCAGAGCCGCGTCACAAAAAATAAGATGCGCAGAAGAGTCTCATTGAAATACTAGTTAAGAGGTGTTACTTTTAGGGTAACACCTTTTTTTTGATCTATACTTTTTGAAAACCAATTCTCATGCCTAAACGCAAAGACCTCAAATCTATCTTAATCATTGGCTCAGGGCCTATTGTAATCGGACAAGCCTGTGAGTTTGACTATTCAGGATCACAAGCCTTAAGATCGTTAAGAGAAGACGGCATAGAAACGGTTTTGATTAATTCGAATCCTGCGACGATCATGACAGACCCGTCGATGGCGGATCACGTATACTTACTGCCGCTTACGACTAAATCTATCATTGAGATCCTGAAGAAACACCCGCATATTGATGCGGTGCTTCCGACCATGGGAGGTCAAACAGCACTTAACTTGTGCATAGAAGCTGACGAGAAGGGGATTTGGAACGATTTTGGAGTTGAAATCATAGGAGTCGATATCGATGCTATTCAGATTACTGAAGATCGCGAGAAGTTTCGTGACTTAATGCAAAAGATAGATATCGGAATGCCGCCTCAGGCCTCGGCTAACTCTTTTTTGAAGGGTAAAGAAATCGCTCAACAATTTGGGTTCCCTTTATGTGTTAGAGCATCCTTTACACTTGGAGGTGCAGGAGCTTCTATCATTTACGATCCTGAAAAGTTTGATCAACAATTAAGCTACGGCCTTGAGATTTCACCTATTCATGAGGTGATGATTGATAAAGCGCTTATCGGCTGGAAAGAATACGAGTTAGAGCTTCTTAGAGATGCTAATGACAATGTGGTGATCATCTGTACCATTGAAAATATGGATCCAATGGGTATTCACACTGGGGATTCTATTACCGTAGCACCGGCAATGACCCTTTCAGATCGCACGTTTCAGCGCATGCGAGATATGGCGATCAAGATGATGCGCAATATTGGTGACTTCGCAGGTGGATGTAATGTTCAGTTTGCGGTAAGTCCGGATGATGAAGAAGATATTATTGCAATTGAAATCAATCCTAGAGTGTCGCGCTCATCGGCTCTAGCCTCAAAGGCGACCGGATATCCCATTGCAAAAATCGCTGCCAAGCTTGCGATTGGATACACTTTAGACGAGTTAGAAAATCAAATCACAAAAACCACCTCGGCTCTTTTTGAGCCCACCCTAGATTATGTCATTGTTAAAATTCCACGATGGAACTTTGACAAATTCGAAGGTGCAGATCGCTCTCTTGGTCTTCAAATGAAGGCCGTAGGAGAGGTGATGGGTATTGGACGTTGCTTTCAAGAAGCCCTTCACAAAGCAACCCAATCGCTTGAAATCAAGCGAAATGGATTAGGAGCCGATGGCAAAGGCTATACGCAATACGATGAAATCATTCAGAAGCTTACGGTAGCTAGCTGGGATAGAGTATTTGTTATTTACGATGCCATTCAATTAGGAATACCGCTTCAGCGCATCCACGATATCACTAAGATTGATATGTGGTTCTTGAAGCAATACGAGGAGCTCTATCAACTCGAAAAAGAGATCGCATCTCATAAGATTGAAGACCTCTCGAAAGAATTATTGCTTGAGGCAAAGCAGAAAGGATTTGCGGATCGTCAAATCGCGCATATGATGGGATGCCTCGAAAGTGAAGTATATAATAAGCGTGAGGCCTTAGGGGTAAAAAGGGTGTATAAGCTCGTAGATACCTGTGCCGCTGAATTTATGGCGCAGACCCCTTACTATTATTCCACTTTTGAAGAAGAGATGCAATATGCCGATGGCACCACCACTATTCAAAACGAATCGATCGTTTCGGATCGTAAAAAAATTGTGGTACTGGGTTCAGGACCAAACCGCATCGGTCAAGGGATTGAGTTTGATTACTGTTGTGTACACGGCGTATTAGCTGCTGCTGAGGCCGGATATGAAACTATCATGATCAACTGTAACCCTGAGACCGTTTCAACGGATTTTGATACCGCAGATAAGCTTTATTTTGAACCTGTTTTCTGGGAACATATTTACGACATCATTAAGCACGAAAAGCCAGAAGGGGTTATTGTTCAACTCGGTGGTCAGACAGCGCTTAAGCTCGCAGAAAAGCTCGATCGTTATGGTATACCGATTATTGGAACCTCTTTTCAAGCTCTAGACCTTGCAGAAGATAGGGGGAGTTTCTCAACACTTCTGAAAAACTTAGATATTCCGTATCCAAAATTCGGTGTAGCCGAGAGCGCCGACGAGGCTCTAGCCTTATCGGAGGAGCTAAGTTTCCCGTTACTTGTTAGACCTTCATATGTGCTTGGTGGTCAGGGAATGAAAATTGTGATTAATAAAGAAGAGTTAGAAGCTCATGTTGTAGATCTACTGAGAAGCATTCCGAATAATAAGCTGCTGCTCGATCACTATTTGGATGGGGCTATTGAGGCAGAAGCAGATGCCATATGCGATGGTGAAGAGGTGTATATCATCGGAATCATGGAGCATATTGAACCTTGTGGTATTCATTCTGGAGATTCAAATGCAACCCTTCCTCCGTTTAACTTAGGGGAATTTGTAATGCAGCAAATTAAAGATCATACTAAAAAGATCGCACTTGCGCTCAAGACAGTTGGTCTCATCAATATTCAATTTGCGGTGAAGGACGATACGGTTTATATCATTGAGGCCAACCCTCGTGCTTCAAGGACGGTACCTTTTATCTCTAAGGCCTATGGCGAGCCCTACGTGAATTATGCGACAAAGGTGATGCTAGGAGACAAGAAACTTAAAGACTTCAACTTTAATCCTCAATTGGATGGTTATGCTATTAAGCAACCGGTATTCTCTTTCAACAAGTTTCCGAATGTAAACAAGAATCTTGGACCTGAAATGAAGAGTACAGGAGAGAGCATTCTCTTCATTGAAGATTTAAAGGACGATGTATTCTACGAGCTCTATACCCGAAGAAAGATGTACCTGTCTAAATAGGTGATAGAGGCTATTCTTCTAGAGCTCTAGCTTTATTCGCCTCGGGCAACTCTTTCTTAGCCTTCGCTCCAAGGTTTTGTAGTTTGATAATACTACTCACCACATTGCCATTACCGGTGTGCAGTTTTTTCATTGCGTCTTCATAGGATTTCTTCGCATCATTCATTCGAATTCCAACCTTGTTTAGGTCTTCAATGAATCCTACAAACTTGTCGTGCAAAGCACCAGCCCGTTGTGCGATTTCTAATGCGTTCTTGTGTTGTCGCTCGTTGTTCCACATCGAATCTATGGTGCGCAAAGTAGCCAGCAGGGTGGTAGGGGTAACTAAAATAATATTCCGTTCAAACGCCTTTAAATAAAGCTGTGGATCTTGCTGCAGTGCGGCGGCAAATGCTGGTTCAATAGGGATGAACAGGATAACAAAATCTGGTGAATCTATATCGTAAATATCTTCATAGCGCTTTTCACTTAATTCTTTAATGTGACGCTGTAATGAATTGAGATGCAACTTAGCAAAGGTCTCTTGCTCCTGTTCAGTAGCATTTACGAATTGCTCGTAATGGACTAGAGAAACCTTTGAGTCGATAACAATCTTTTTGTTATTAGGGAGGTTTAAGATGACATCGGGCATCAGTCTGCGTCCTTCTTCATTGGTGAAACTCTGTTGCACCATATATTCGCTGTCTTTGCGCAAGCCTGACTTTTCTAAAATTCGCTCTAGAACGAGTTCACCCCAATTCCCTTGAAGTTTATTGTCACCCTTAAGTGCTTTGATGAGATTAGCCGTCTCGTTTTTCATCTCAAGACTTTGGTCTTGCATGTGTTTTAGCTGCACTTTAAAAGTCTCGTGAAAGGTGAGATTCTGTTTGTTGCTTTCTTCTACCTTTTGAGAAAAATCAGTAATGCGCTCTCTCAATGGATCTAAGAGCGTTTTGATGTTTTTCTGATTTTCTTCACTGATCTTGGTAGATTTCTCTTCAAAGATTTTCTGCGCTAAATTTTCAAATTCAGTTTTGAATTGCTTTTGCAGTTGCTCGAGCTCCTCTTGCCGATGCGTATTCTTGTCGTTTAAAAACTCTAATTCTTTTTGTGTTTCAACAAGGGTCGTATACGTTTCTTGGTGCTTTTCGATCAACCTTTGATGCTCATTCTTCTCTTGCTCAAGCGCTTCCTTAAGCAAGCTTAACCGCTCTTCTAGTCGTTGATCGTTTGGAGCGTTTGCAGCCAGTCGCTTTCCTAAAATAAATCCAAGAACTCCAAATACTAAGGTTAAAAAGGCAAGAACGGTTTCAAGCATTATTCAAATTCAACAAACATTAGTGATTCTTTTTCTCTTAGTTGCTCAGCGGGAATCCCAGAGGGACGGAAGGCTCTAGTGGCGCCCATAGTCCCAGACATATGTTCAATGGCTTTTGCAAATAATCCGTCTTCAAGCGTACCGAATGCTCCGATTCGGAAGACGGTGCGCCCATCGATCTTCACAATTTCATTGAATTGGACTTGAGGAACAAGTCCATCTGTATAATCTGAAAAACCTTCACTGTTCTCGTATTTACCCACTAAAGGTTGTAGGGCAAAGCTGTTCTTGGGATTAATCTGATCTATACGACTAGATTGGTAGAGGTAAGGAAAAATGGTGCTCCCTGAACTACTCCCGGGGTCATCTACCAATGTGATAGAAAATTCATTTTTTCCTCTAGTGGTATCTCCGATCTGGATAACCTCGATATAAGGTCGTAATCCATTGATCAAAAGTTCACTCGAAGAGGCGGTTCCTGATTGTGTTAAGACGTACACCCTTCGCATTCCCAATCGATTTAAGGGTATAGTTGCACCATCTACAGAAATTTGGCTACTGAATGTGTCCTCAAGACTAGAGCCAAACATACTGGTCCAATATGGGTTCCATCGTTGCTTTGCAAATACACCAGAACCATCGTGTATGAGGCTAGCTAATACGGCGGCAGCGGCTGTCGACCCTCCTGGATTATATCTCAAATCAATGACCAATTCATCGATCGCATTGGTTTTGAAGGTGGCGAAGATCTCATTCAGTTCTTGATTGTATGCGGATATAAATTGATTGTACACCAAATAGCCCACCTTTTGTGATCCGTTGTTAAAAATACTGTGATGCAACACTGGGTTTTCACTGAAGTTTTCAACCTGTGTCAATGTCACCTCTTCTTCAACACTCACAAAAGCTCCTGTAGCGTCCTGCGCTGCTTTTCCTAGACTGTAGGTGTCAGAGCGGTTGTTCAATAAACTCACATAATTAGAACGCGTTATAAGCTGACCGTCTATTCGATTAAATAGGTCACCGCGCTTGATACCAGCGACTTCAGCGTTTGATTCCCTAGCCACGTAACGTGTGTATATAATGACATCTTCAGAGTCATCGTTGGCTACTAGACCAAATTCAAGTCCATCACTTTTGCTAATTCCTCCAAGTGAATTGGCGAGAACGCTATAATCTTCATTGTAAAACGTAAAACGATCTTCTGAATTGGTGAGTGCGTCTACCATACTCTCAGGAGTACTAAATCCTTTGAGAAAATCGAGGTATTCTTGAAGGTTTGAGAAGAAATCCTCATCTAGTTCTGCGGTCTCTTCTTTCCAGAAATACCAAACGTTTAAGGCGTTCCAAATAAAATCCTGTGTATCTACTTCCTTTTCTGCAAATGCTGCTCTCACCTTATCTTGCCAAGCTAACCATTCAGTCGGATTTATCACGTTAAACGAAGGATTGTCAAATCCGATCGATGAGAGTGTTGAAGCGTCTGGTTCTGAAGGGTTAGCACTGTCTGGTACCGTTGGAGGTTCAACAACAGACTCTTTTGTGCAGCTTAAGAAAAGGAGAAATGCTGCGAAAAGAGAAATGAATTTTAATGCTGGGTTTGTCATAGCTTTATCTAATGTAACAAATCTACGCTGTTTTCGTCCTAGATGTAAAGGGTGATTCTTGAGAACCATTTTAATGAACCATTATAAAGTTATTGATGAATTGCAATCGATACAAGCGCGACTGTACAGAGTTGCGAGAAGGATATTGGTATCTCATGAAGAATCACAAGACTGTGTTCAAGATGTAATGGTTAAGATCCTTGAACGTCAAGAGATCGCAGAGCAAGCGAAGAGCATAGAGGCCTACGCCATAACTATGGTTAAGAACCAGAGTATGGATCGTTTAAAATCAAAGCAGGCCGGATTTTTAAGAATAGAGGAGAGCCGTTTAGAGGACGTAGTTTCTGCAGAAGATGAGCTAGATGAGACCTTCAGTAGTACACAGCGTTTGAGAAAGGTAGATGAAGCTGTTCAGCATTTGCCAGAAAAACAACGTTTAGTATGGCAATTAAGAGACGTTGAAGGATATGATTTTGAAGAAATTGAAAGTATAATGGATATGAATGCTAGCGCAGTTCGCGTCACGCTCTCACGCGCTAGAAAAGCAATAAGAACTCAAATTTTAGGCAAGGATGAAAACGAATCGTAACGCGATAGAGGCCTTACTAGAAAAGTACCTAGAAGGTCAAACAAGTCGAGAGGAAGAAAGGTTACTGCAGCACTATTTCAGAGACGCAGACGAGCCGCTCGACCCCAACTGGGAATGGGCTAGGGATGTCTTTTTGTATACCCATGGCGAGCAACAGCTCAAAGTGAGTCTTGAAGCGCCAAAAACAAACGCTTCTTCGGGCAGCTCATGGATGCGGATTGCCGCCTCGTTAGCCCTACTTATTGTAACATCTTTTGGAGTGTATCGTCTTCAAGAAGACTATCAAGAGAGAAAAATGCAAGAAGCTTATGTTGAAACCAAGAGGGCCTTTGAGCTCATTTCAAGGCAATTGCAACACGCTCAAAAGCAGGTAGTTTACCTCGATTATATAGATCAAACCGCACAGAAAATTTTAAAATAAAACCTATGAAGATTCAAACGATTAAAATTGTCTTACTCCTTATGGTAGTTGGCTTCCATAGCCTGTCTGCTCAATCACTTTTTGACAAATATGCGCGCCAAGAAGAGGTCACTTCTGTGGTTATTTCTGAGAGTATGTTTAAACTTTTTGCGAATATGCAACTTGTTATTAACGACCCAGATGCCCAGGCATTCGTCGATTTAGCAAAAGAAATAAGCAGCTTAAGAGTGTTGACCACTTCAGACAGCACGACTGCAGAAGCACTGAAGGAGGATGCCTTTTCTTACGTGGGCTCGAAGAAACTAATGGAACTTATGATTGTAAAGGATGAGGAGTCTCAGGTTTATTTTTATGCTGATTCGGGAAAAGGCGATAGGATTAAAGAATTACTCATGCTCGTCACTGAACTCAAGAATGTCAACCTCAACGGACACAATTTTGAGACCGTACTCCTTTCGATCACAGGAGATCTAGAAATGGAGAAAATAGGCTTATTAGCTTCTAAGATGAACCTTCCAGAAGAATTAGGAGAGTTAAACCGAAAGCAAGACTAAATGCCCGTGTAGTTGAACGGGGTAATGCGACGTAATTCAGCTTTTACTTCCTCAGTTACATCGAGTTGAGTGATGAAATCTGCTATTGAAGTCTCTGTGATGGCTTCGTTGGTTCGCGTTAACGCTTTCAAGGCTTCATAAGGGTTAGGATAACCCTCACGTCTCAGAACAGTTTGAATGGCCTCTGCCACCACCGCCCAATTATTAGAAAGGTCTGCACTAATCTTTTCTTTATTGACTAAAAGCTTTCCGAGCCCTTTTTCAATTGACTTCAGAGAAAGGAGTGTATGGGCAATTGGAACCCCTATATTTCGCAACACCGTGCTATCAGTCAAGTCTCTTTGAAGTCGAGATACAGGAAGTTTTGCTGCTAAATGCTCGAAGAGCGCATTGGCGACTCCTAGATTCCCTTCAGCATTTTCAAAGTCAATAGGATTCACTTTGTGCGGCATCGCTGACGAACCGACTTCTCCGGCCTTTATTTTCTGTTTGAAATAATCAAGAGATACGTAGGCCCATACATCTCGAGAAAAGTCGATTAGGATGGTGTTGAGGCGCTTTAGTCCATCAAACAACGAAGCGAGGTGGTCGTAGTGCTCGATCTGGGTTGTTGGAAAGCTGTAATCCAATCCCAAACGGTCTTCTACAAAGGTTTTAGCAAAACACTTCCAGTCTTTCTCTGGATAAGCTACAGCATGTGCATTAAAATTACCTGTTGCTCCTCCAAATTTTCCTGCAAACTTTTGACGCTGTAGACTGTTAAGTTGTTCTTCAAGGCGTACTACGAATACCTCCATTTCTTTGCCTAAACGTGTAGGAGAGGCTGGTTGTCCGTGGGTTCTCGCGAGCATAGGGGTATCATTCCATTCTGCAACCCTTGCCTTGAGTCCTTCAATTAAACCGCGATAAGCCGGAAGTATGGATTGCTCTATAGCATGCTTAAGAGAAAGGGGTATGGCCGTATTATTGATGTCTTGCGAGGTTAGGCCAAAATGGATAAACTCTTTAACTGAATTTAACCCTAACGTATCCATGCGTTTTTTAATGAAGTACTCGACTGCCTTTACATCGTGATTTGTAGTTTGTTCGATCGTCTTTACCTCTAGTGCATCTTCTTCAGTAAAGTTGAGGTAGAGTTCCCGTAGCCCATCAATCTGCACCGTGTTAAGTGGTGAAAGCGGTTTTAATCCGGTTTCGTTGAGGTATATGAAGTATTCCACTTCAACCCAAACGCGATAGCGGATGAGCGCAAATTCTGAAAAATAGGGTGCAAGTTCTTTGAGTTTACTTCGGTATCTGCCGTCGATAGGCGAAACTGCCGTTAATTCGTTTAGATTCATGGTAGATGCAAAAAACAAAGGTATTCATAAAACCTGAGCTGAAAAGTATATGTCTTTTAACGATTCAAGACTTTGTACTCCTCATAACACAAGTTCAAGGCATCAAGAATTTGCAAATCATTAGCAGATTGAATGAAGCCTTCTGAATAGTCACACTGATTGAGCATTCGTTCGATTTCGGTGCGATCAATTTGCAATAGAGCGGTTAGGGTTTCTCGGTCAAATTTTGTGGCTAGTAATGAGCGTATGCTCTCGTCTTGTTTGATATTCGGGAGTTTCCGCAGCTGTGGTGCCTTTTTGGCAAATAGCGAGCCTATGGTTTCTAAGGGATTCAGAAGACTGCTGATTACCTTTTGTGCCCCTCTTGATCTACTGTTTCTGGCTTCATAACTCTTGTTGAGACCTGAAATGCTATATTGAAAAGCAGTGCTTATAGGCAGGTATTTGATATCAATTTCAAGAAATCCGGTTAACTGATAAGGACGGACCACTACCTCTTCTAATGCATACGCTAGTTCGGTTAAGGCAATAGTAGATCCTTCGATGTTTAAAAGGTCATTATTCACTCGAATCTTTTCAGATTTATAGCCAAGATAGGTGACGTAAAGGGTATCGCCGACTTGTGCAGGAATTTCAAAGGCACCTTCTTGATCGGTTATGGTTCCGACAATAGATTGAAGATTAATGATATGCACACTCTCTAGCGGCAAGCTATTGGTAGCGCTCACCACCTTTGCCTTTAGTTGCTTCGGAGGACTAACTTCGTTTTGTGCACACACTCCAAGGGTCAAAAAGAAAACGAAAGAAGTAAGGAGTGCTTTAGGTGTGATCACATTCAATAATTTCTAGAAAATTACGAAAGAGCGATAAGAATACAGCCTCTAAAGCTTAGTAAAATCCTTTTCTAGGTTTTTTAGATCGTGATTTTTTACTGGGATGACTGAAATTTCTCGAAGTCTTGGTTCCTTTTCGACCGCTTTTCTGTTTTTTGTTTCTTCCGCTGTCTTCGGTGACTTCTACATTGATTTTATGTGAACCAAAGGGCTTGCCAGGAAGCAAACCTAGTACACGCTCACTCATAGCTGAGTCTACATTGAAGAATGAAAAATTCTTCAATACATCGACCTTGAACAAGTCGTCTTTCTCAAGACTTAATTCTTCACGTAAAAAATCTTTAAGTGATCTCCAATCAAATCCATCGCGTTCACCAAGATTGATAAAGAAACGCACTTCGTTCTGGAAGCTTTTACCCTTTGAGAATGAATCTTCAGAGGCAGGGCTCAGTGTACCACTTGAATTTTGATAGTACTTCTGTAGCCTGTTAAAGACCTCACTGAATACTTTTTTTATAAGTTCTTCTTTGGTAAGCTTTTTTAGCGACTTCTGGAGTTCTGGCAAATAACTATCTAGTTGCTCATGAACCTCAATTTCGGCCAGCTTTTGAGCGTGTTTATGAAGTTGATTTTGAATGATCTCTTCAACACTCGGAACGTTTCCTTCGGCAAACGGTTGCTTGAGTCTTTTCTGAAAAGCACTGATCTTTTGACGATCACTAGAGGTGATAAGACAATAAGAATAACCTGTTTTACCCGCTCTTCCGGTACGCCCACTCCTGTGATTGTAAGTTTCAGGATCGTCTGGCATTTGGTAGTGAATGACATGAGTAATATCATCCACGTCGATACCTCTTGCGGCTACATCAGTAGCAATAAGGATCTGTAGTTGGCGCTTTCTAAAACCAGCCATAACCAAGTCGCGCTGGTTTTGGCTAAGGTCTCCATGGAGTGCTCCAGCATTGTAGCCGTCTTCAATGAGACGTTCGGCGATTTTTTGAGTTTCTATTTTGGTTCGGCAAAAGACTACTGCAAATAATTCTGGATCGCTATCTACAAGGCGTTTTAAGACTTGGTAACGGGTGCGCGAAGTCACCTGAAAGTAGAAGTGACTTACAGAATTGGTTCCCTCATTCTTTGAACCCACCGTGATTTCAATGGGTTTACGCATGAACTCCTTCGCAATCTGGGCCACTTCTTTAGGCATGGTAGCTGAGAATAGCCATGTTTGCTTTGTGTCTGGGGTATGACTTAAAATGCTTTTTATGTCTTGATAGAACCCCATGTTAAGCATCTCATCGGCTTCATCTAAGACACAGTAATCAATCGCATCGATCGAAAGCATTCTACGCTCAATTAAATCGATCAATCTCCCAGGAGTAGCGACTACAATATGAGCACCTCTCTTAATTTGATCCGCCTGCTCTCGAATACTCGCGCCACCGTAGACAGCAACGACTGCTACGCGATTCAACTCAGAAGCATATTTCTTGAGCTCTTGAGTGATTTGAAGGCATAATTCTCGTGTTGGGGCAATGATAAGCCCTTGTACCTTGCGCTCTTGGGGTTGTATTTTCTGCAATAGCGGAAAGCCAAAGGCAGCTGTTTTTCCGGTTCCCGTTTGGGCAAGCGCAACCATGTCGGTTTCTTGCTCTAAGAGGGCTGGAATTGCTTTTTGTTGAATTTCAGTGGGGTCAGTGAATCCGAGTTGATCAATTGCTTGAAGCAAAGGGGCAGATAGTCCGAGGGACTTAAATGATTGCATTAGGTTGAATTTCGCTGCAAAGGTAGTCTATTCTTACGCTATGCTAGAAACTATTCTTTAGCTCCTAAATACTGAATGAGTTTTTCGGTTGCTTTCGCTCTGTGACTTAGGGCCTTTTTGACCACCGCGCTTAGTTCACCGAAGGTTTTGGTATGTCCCTCTGGAATGAAGATAGGATCGTAGCCAAAACCGTTTTCACCAGTGCTCTCTTCTGCGATACTTCCGTTTACTATCCCTTCAAAATACGTTGTTTTTTCATTGGCCTCTATCAAGCAGAAAATCGTTTTGAAGTAGGCTTTACGGTTAGTAATCCCGGCTAATTTTTCAAGTACGAGCTGATTGTTTACACGGTAATCTCTCTTTCCACTGTAATGAGCAGAGTGCACCCCAGGCTCTCCATTTAAGGCCTCTATGAATAAACCACTGTCATCAGAAAAACAGGGGGTTTTAAATATTTTGAAAATAGTTTGAGCTTTTTGTAAGGCATTTTCTTCAAGGGTGTCGCCCGTCTCGGGAATCTCATCCATATAGTTTAGATCGGCAAGAGAAACAATTTTTTTTGAGGGTGAAACCAGGCGCGATAGCTCGCTCACCTTCGCTGGGTTATGTGTTGCAAAAAGGAGTTTGTCAGCGGATAAATGGTTCATAACTAGTACTGGTAACTATCGTTTTCTGCGGGTTTAAAATATAAAATAAGGCTACATTTGCGTATCAATCATCAAACGCTATTCGTGGCTACTTCTTACGTTTTTGACTTCGACAGCACGATAACTAGGGTAGAAGCCCTTGACATCCTAGCCGAAATCGCTCTAGCTGACAATCCCGATAAAGATCAGATTGTAGCTCAAATACAAGAGATTACAAATCTAGGAATTGACGGGGAAATTTCTTTTACAGAATCTTTAGAACGCAGAATTAAGCTGCTCAGAGCGCATCGCTCGCAACTCGATCAATTGATTGAAGAACTCAGCGAAAAGATTAGTAAATCTTTTGTGCGGAATCAGCAATTTTTTGAAACCTTTAAAGATCAGATTTACGTAGTTTCATGCGGCTTTAAAGAATTTATTGTTCCAATTGTGAAGCATTTTCATATTGAAGCAGATCGCGTTTATGCGAACACTTTTGTTTTTGATGATGATGGGTATATAGTTGGATTTGATACTGCAAATGTATTGTCTTCTCATAACGGTAAAATCAGTTGTTTGAAGAATATGAACCTCTCTGGAGAAGTTCAGGTGATTGGGGATGGGTATTCAGATTACGTCATGAGAGAGGCTGGCATAGCAGATCGATTCTTTGCGTATACAGAGAACGTAAAACGAGAAAAGGCGATGAAAAACGCCGATCATATCGCTGAAAACTTAGATGAATTTTTATTTATAAACGATTTGCCAAGAAACGTATCCTATCCGAAGAACCGAATTAAGATGTTGCTTCTCGAAAATATTCATCACGACGCCTTATTGCGTCTTGAAAGTGATGGGTATGCTGTAGAGCTTGTAAGTACCAGTTTAAACGAAGACGAACTCATTGAACGCATAAAAGGTGTTCATGTTCTCGGAATACGTTCAAAGACTAAGGTGACTAAAGCTGTTTTAGAGGCCGCGGATAAATTATTAGTGGTTGCGGCGTTCTGTATCGGAACCACCCAAATCGATCTAGAAGCGTGCAAGAGTAACGGAGTCGTAGTATTCAATGCGCCATTTAGCAACACCCGATCTGTGGTTGAACTGGCTATAGGGCAGGTCATTATGCTGATGCGCAGTGTATTTGAACGTTCTTCTGAAATGCACCAAGGGGTTTGGAATAAAACAGCCTCTGGTTCTAAAGAGGTTAGAGGAAAGACACTGGGAATAGTAGGGTACGGAAATATTGGCAAACAACTTTCCATTTTAGCAGAAGGAATGGGAATGCGTGTTTGCTATTACGATGTTCAAGATGCATTGGCACTAGGGAATGCCCAAAAAATTGACGATCTAGACGAATTGTTGCGCCAAAGTGATGTGGTTTCTTTGCACGTGGATGATAATCCGCAAAACAAAAATCTCATTGGAGATAGAGAACTGTCTCTGATGAAGCCGGGGTCCATCCTTGTTAATTTGTCTAGAGGTTTTGTAGTGGATATTGACGCCTTGGCAAAACACTTAAAATCAGGTCACATTTCAGGGGCAGCAGTAGATGTTTTTCCGGTTGAACCAAAGGCAAATGGAGACTTTAGCACCCCGCTTCAAGGAATTCCGAATGTGATTCTCACACCACACGTTGGTGGGTCGACGATTGAAGCTCAAAAGGATATTGCAGATTTCGTTCCAAAAAAGATTTTAGGATATATCAATTCTGGTACCACAGAAGATGCGGTGAACTTCCCGACTATCCGATTGCCGCAACAGAAAGATCGACACCGTTTTCTACATATCCATAGAAATGTTCCCGGAGTTATGGCTGAAATCAACAAGGTTTTAGCCTCCTATCAACTGAACTTAGTAGGGCAGTATTTATCTACAGATCCTGAGGTAGGCTATGTGATATCTGATGTGAATAACGCGTATAATCCCGAAGTGGTTTCGGCGCTTAAGGCGATTCCGAATACCATCAAATTTAGAGTGCTTTATTAACAGCTTATTTGTGGTGGTAGGGCTCATTGTTTAAAATGGTAAAAGCCCTATACAGTTGTTCTAAAAAAATCGGACGAACCATTTGATGGGTAAATGTCATTTTAGAAAGCGAAAGTTTGGCTTGAATGAAAGGTTCTAGGTGGGATGAAAACCCATAGGCGCCTCCAATTAAAAAACACCATTCAGAGATGCCAGAGTCTCGCTTGTTCGCTATGAATTCGGCAAAATCAACGGAGGATTTTACCTGCCCCTTATCGTCCAAAGCGATAACAAAAGCTTTCGGGCTGAGGTGCTTTATAATTTCTTTTGCCTCGTAGTCTAGAATCTCCTTTTCAGAAAGGTTTTTAGATTTTGTAAGCGTTTTTGCAATGCGTAGGGTAAAATTACAATAGCGACTTAAGCGTTTCTGGTATTCATCTGACAGCGCACTTATGGCACCAGTGTCGGTCTTTCCGACGGCTACGAGGGTCACCTTCATTTTTACTAATTTCGTCTTGTTAAAGGTAAGGCCATCGGTTAAGCTTGAAAAATTATGAAACAGCAACTGTTAAAATCAATTGACCGATTCTATCGTTTTGCTTCCTTGTGGTTGAAACGTATCAGTTTGCCTGGTTATAGGGGCTTTACGCTCTTTGATTTGATTTCTCTTTACTGGTCTGGGCTCATTAAAGGCGCACTTAGTTCAAGGGCTAGTGCCATTGCCTTTAGCCTGTTTACCGCATTGTTTCCGCTTTTGATTTTTCTGTTGACCTTAATGCCGCATTTGTTCGAGCTCGTTCAAGCAAATGCCTCGTATGACTTGACCCTTTTTCGATTTTTAGAAGCGTTCTTGCCCGAGGCTACCGCCGATTATTTCTCACAAATCTTCACTGAACTCAAAGAAAAGAATACGGGCACTCTGCTGTCTTCAACCTTTGTACTCTCGATATTTTTAGTCGCGAACGGCGTGAATAGTATATTTAGTGAATTCGCTCACTCTTACCATGTGGCCTTTACACGAAATTTTTTCAAACAGTACCTCTATTCTTTTGCGGTAGGCGTGTCCCTAGCGCTAGGAGTGAGTCTTGGAGCTCTTGGATTTGTATATTCTGAATGGTACTTGAATCAACTCAGTGTGTCTACGGATTTCTTCTCTGCGCGATTATTGCAGCGGTTTTTGGTAGTCTTCGTTATTTTTTTAGCT
>Ga0181565_10001655_pt1 | contig 17004 bp, 13 predicted proteins | sample 101ome_16_FD_129661 | JGI IMG/M metagenome (GOLD analysis project Ga0181565, IMG submission 129661) | Coastal salt marsh microbial communities from the Groves Creek Marsh, Skidaway Island, Georgia - 101401AT metaG (megahit assembly) | ecosystem: Environmental > Aquatic > Marine > Intertidal... | reverse complement strand
CAGGATCGATAGTGATGTGGGGGCCATGACCATCCATGTCACACCAGTTAATGACCCGCCTGAGGCTGATCCGATTGTTGAGACACGCACGAAGCTTGAAGCTCAGTTTAGTGTTGACCTCATTACGGATGCGAATGCGACGGATATTGATGATGACACGCTAACGCCCATTAACGATGGCGATTTGAGTGATGACGAGCCGGTTATTACCGTGTCTCGCACTGGCACGACGCGGGTTATGATTACGGCGGATAGCGGTCTTTACTTAATTGACGATGCGGCTGTTGCTGCGGAGGGCTTTGCTCTTAATCCTGGCCGGACATATATCTTTGATTGGTCTGGCGCGACGGATCATCCTGTGCGTTTGTCTGAGACTGCAGACGGCACGCATGGCGGGGGTGTTGAGTATGTAGTTGGTGTTACCGTTGACGCTGATGCTGGCACGACGACAATTGTTGTATCAGACACGACGCCTACGACCCTTTATGCCTATTGCGAGAACCATGCTGCCATGGGCTTTGGCACACCGGTTGAGGCTTATACGGTTCCAGCGGAGTCATACAGCTTGGTTGGCTCAACGCTGACGGTAGACCCACAAGTATTTGCTGATCTTGCATCAGACAATGAAGTTGAGATTGCCATTGCCTATAAGATTGCTGATGGTGATGTCACTGACGATGCAACTTATGTAATTGATAACACTGCGACAATCACAATTACGGGCCTCAATACCAAGCCTCAGATTATTGATGATAAGGGTACAACGGACGACGTTAGCGATGACGTCCCCAATGTTGCCGATGTAACGACGCCTGAAGACACAACATATGTGTTTACCTTGGATGACTTCAACTATGTCGACCAAGACAATGACCCGATGGCGAGTGTTTTGATTACGCAAGGACCATTGCTTGGCGAGCTGACGCTGAACGATGTTCCAATCACTGATCCGACGCGTATTAGCCGCGCCGACATTGAGGCCGGTCTTTTGAAATACACACCGCCTGCAGATGAAAACGGTAACGACTACACAGCCTTCACCTATGCGGTGAATGACGGCAGGATCGATAGTGATGTGGGGGCCATGACCATCCATGTCACACCAGTTAATGATGCACCCACATCGCAAGACCGATTTGTCGGAATTATTGGCGAAATGCCGGTTGTATTCAGCGGCAATGAGTTTGCCTTTGATGATGTCGATGATGGAGACAGCCTCGCCCACATAACACTTCGTTCGCTGCCTGAAAATGGATCCCTCTATTTGGTGCCGCGAGATGTCAATTTACCGAATAATCCACGCGCTAATGGCAAAGCCTTTGCAATTGACGGAATGGAGATGGAAGCCCAGTGGGAGATAACAACACTAGACCCTCAAGATGGCCTTGATATCCCAGAAGCGGATCTGAGCCGGCTGGTTTATTTGGCCGATACTAAGGCATCTGACCTTAATTATGATGAATTTACTTTCACTGTAAATGATGGCTCTGAAGTGGAGCCCGTGTCACTAGACAGTGAGGAGGCCAATCGGATTGTGCTTGGTCAGCTTGTGGCGGCGGATAAATTTTATGTCATAGAGGAAGATGCGGAACTTGATTCACGCAATAGCGAAGGCATGGGCCTGAATGAAGAAGCCAGTCCAATCGCTAATTTGACATTTGATTTCAATAATATGCCAGCACGAGGAGAATTGATCCCACTTTCGAACGGCCATTTTGAATTCAAGCCAGAGAGACACTTCTACGATGTAGACAGCCAGTCGCCAGCCAATGTGGTTGAATATACTGTGACCGCCAATGGCATGACGTCTGAGCCAGGGAAAATAACGATTATCGTTAACCCCAAAAATGATCGCCCTGATGCCGTTGGCAAAGTCGCCAGCGTGATGCGCTCGCCTGATACGGAAATCAGGCCGATCCCCCTAGATGCCGAGACTCTTTTCGCTGACATTGACCGCTACGACCCGCGTTTGAATAACTTCTCCCGCATGACCGGCAATCCGAAGGCTGTCGCCTCACCCTCCGGTTCGACTTTCGACAATCTCGCCGATGACCATGACGGCGTGTTGTCTTATGCGGTTGACGGGCTGCCTGACGGGCTCGAATGGGACGGCGTTGGCGCAATCACGGGAACAACATCCGAAGCTGGCCGCCACTTAGTCACGGTTACCGCAACAGATGGCGGCGGTTTGAGCCGCGACGTGTCATTCTTTATCGATATTCTGAAGCCTGTTGTCGAGCTAATAGATCTTCCCGAGCCCAAAGAGCCACCCAAGCGCGAGGTCGAGAAACCCAGAGAGAAAAGGCCGGAATTAAACCCGCATGATTTGCCGCCAGTGATGAAAGTGGCGGCGAAGCCGAATGAAAATCGTCAAATCACCGATGAACCAGATTTCACCCCTGTCGGCAGACCGGAAATTGAGGCTATGAGCGACGATAATGCCGGCTTGGCTGACGATAATTGGATGAATGATAAGACCAGTTCGCAGCTTGATATTTCAGGCAATATTCGGGTCATTGATCTGAAGGTCGAAGGCCGCGAAATTGCCGTGCAAATCACTGATGAGGCAAGCGACCGCGCCGAGCGCTTTAAAGGCGAATTGGCTGATGGCTCGCCGCTTCCAAGCTGGGTTAAAGTTGACCGAAATACCGGCCTGACGACGGCGGATCCACCTCCCGGTGCCCAGCCTTTTGAGATGCGCGTTGTTGCCGAAGACGGCGGCGGCAATTCGCGGGCCATTGATTTGGTGCTCGACCCGACAATGATTGAGGGTGAGGGCGAAGCCGACCGCCAAGCCGACAATAAGATAGCCTCGAATACGGTCAATCAAATTGCCCCGGCCATTTTGGCCGACAGCCGGCCGACGCAGCCCAATGAGGCGAAACGCGACAATAATCCTGCGCAATCAAATGTTGATGTCTTGGCCGATGGTCGCGTCGCCTTTGACGATGGATTTGCCACCGACCCGAGCGGGTCGTTGAAATTAATGCGCATGGTCAGTGAAACCAACGCTGTGAAGGTGGAAATTACCGATGATGCGCGCGCCGACCAAACTCGCTATGAAGTGCGTCAAAAAGACGGCAGCGCGGCACCTGATTGGGTCAAGGTCAATGTGCAGACCGGTGAATTGACGATTGAGGCGCCGACAGATATTGCAACGATTGAACTGACCTTGGTGGCGCTGGATGGTGGCGCGCAACGCACCATGGACCTCGAAGTTGATTTGGAAGAAATGCGGCTCAACGGTGCCGATGATGAACCGGTTTCAGAAGACCCTGCGGCGGCGACACCCTCTCAAAGCGGAGAGGAATTAGGCAGTGAGAGCGATGGTTCTCTTCCGGTCAGTCAGTTTGTTCCGCTCGACGCCCAAATCAGCGCGGCACTTACTGAAAACTCATATGGTCACGATATTCAAGAAGCGGTGAAATTAAACGCTTAGCGACCCTGACGGTGCATGGTGTCGAGCTTTGCTCGGTATTTTGTCGAGGCTCAGCGGCACAAGAATTTCGGCAAGCTGTCATTATTTTTCAAGGGCCAAATGGAACCATCGGATAAATGACCCGCATGATTGACGGTCTTATTGCTGTTTGAACCTGTTTCTTCAAACAGGATAATAAGCCAGCATAATTTGACAACGTTGTCATGTTTTGCGCATTATACGCCTTGTATCAGGCCAGCCATAGTTTTAGTCTTCAGCCGCATATGGACTTCAAGTCATTGTGAGTCGGTCGTACGCTAATTTTCTAACGCTTAGGCATATAGGTGAGGGAATAATGAAGAAGAATTTTTGGGCGCTGGCTTTATTGGCCGTGCCGCTATCTTTGGCATCAAGCAATGCTCAAGATTTGAAACAAGTGGTCGATGTGGCGCAAGCGGCGACGGCAGATGGCGCGGCGTCGCAAACCCGCATCAATAATCTTGACGATGAAACCGATCAACTGACGCGCGATTATCGCGCTGCGTTGAAGCAATTGGCGGCTTTGCGCGAATATAATGCGCAGTTGGAAAAGCTGATTGACGGGCAGAAAAAAGAAATGGTGTCCGTGCGCAAGCAAATTGATGATGTCACCAATGTTGACCGCACCATCATGCCGCTCATGTTCCGTATGATTGATGCGCTTGAGCAATTCGTCAAATTGGATGTGCCGTTTTTGGCTGATGAGCGGCGCGCCCGCGTCGCTAATCTGCGCGCCCTGATGGACCGCTCAGATGCCAATCCGGCCGAGAAATATCGCAAAATTCTCGAAGCCTATGAAATTGAAAACGAATATGGCCGCACCATTGAAGCCTATGACGGCGAAATGGACATAAATGGCGAAACCCGCACTGTGTCGTTTTTGCGTGTCGGTCGCGTGGCGCTGGTTTATCAAACGCTCGATGGCGAAGAAAGCGGCGCTTGGAATCAAGCACAGGGCCAATTTGTCGACCTTGACGGAGATTTCGACAGTGAATTGCGCAGCGCTTTGCGCATCGCCAAACAACAAGCCGCGCCCGACCTGTTGGTCGTGCCGGTCACGGTCGGACAATAGGGGTTTATTATGATGCGACTTTTCACTACCGCCTTCATGACACTGGCCATTTTGGCCTTGCCCCTATCGGGTCACGCGATCGCCCAAGACGCCAAACCGGCTGCTGATGATGCCGTGACCTTGCAGCAATTGCTTGAGCAAGTGCGGCAAGGTCGGGTGCGCGATAATAGCGAATTTGCTGCCCGCGAAGCAGAGTTCCGCAAGAATCGCAATCAGCAAAAAACCCTGCTGACACGCACGCAAAATGCCATTAAACGCGAAGAAGCGCGCTCCGAGCGGCTTGAAAAAACCTTTGCCGATAATGAGGTCAAGCTGGCCGAATTGGAAGGGCTTTTGAATGAGCGCCTCGGCGTTTACGGCGAATTGTTTGGCATTGTCCGACAAGTGGCCGGTGAGACGCGCGGTCAAATTGAAGAGAGCTTTATCTCCGGCGAGATTAAAGGGCGCGCCGCGCCATTGGCCAAGCTGGCCAAAACCAAAGGTCTGCCGGAAATGGAGCAGTTGGAATATCTCTGGTTTGCTCTGCAACAGGAAATGACGGCGCAAGGCCAGGTCAAAAGATTTACCGGCGAAGTGGTCAATCTTGACGGCTCGGTGCGCGAGATGGAAATTCTCCGTGTCGGTCCGTTCACCGCTTTGGCTGACGGTCAATTTGTGCGCTATGCCGGCGACAATCGCTATGCCGATTTGGGCCGCCAACCGCCATCGCGCTTTGGCGATGCGGCGGATGACGTGCTCGATGGCGATGGCGGCGAATTGGTCGCCGCCCCGATTGACCCGTCGCGTGGTGGGATTTTGAACCTGTTCCTGCAAATGCCGACCTTGTTCGAGCGTGTCAATCAGGGCGGCTTGGTGGGCTATATTATCATTATTCTCGGCCTGTTCGGGATCGGTCTGGCGCTGGAGCGCATTACCCGCCTGACCTTGACGGCGCGCGTGGTGAAAGCGCAAATGGATGCCGGTGCAGCCGAAGGCGACTCGCCTCTTGGTCGCGTCTGGGCGGCCTATCACGCGGCCGCGGGACAGAAAAAGCTGGATGTGGAAACGCTGGAATTAAAGCTTGATGATGCGATTTTGAAAGAAATGCCGGCGCTTGAGAAAAACCTGTCTCTGTTGAAGCTATTGGCCGGTGTGGCGCCGCTTATGGGGCTTTTGGGCACGGTGACGGGGATGATTTTGACCTTCCAAGCCATTACCTTGTTTGGCACGGGTGACCCGAAACTGATGGCCGGCGGTATCAGCCAGGCTTTGATGACGACGGTTTTGGGTCTGGTCGTGGCCATTCCGATTTTGCTGCTGCACGCGATTGCGGCGACGCGCTCGCGCGAAATTGTGCAAATTTTGGAAGAACAAGCGGCCGGCCTGATTGCCGCGCATGCTGAAGGTAAATAGGAGCGCCGCGTCGTGACGTTTACCGACATATTGTTTTTGTTCTTGAACCCGTTTGAGGCGTTGCGCGGCGTGCGCGATTTCCTCGAATTGGGTGGCAATGTGTTGCTCATCATCATGCTGGCGACTTTGCTGCTTTGGGCTTTGATTTATGAGCGCTATAACTTCTTTCGCAATGAGTTTAAGACGTTGAGTGCGGCCCATATTGCCAAATGGCAAGCGCGAAAAGAGCATCAAAGCTGGATGGCGCATCGCATTCGCGAAATGATGATTTCCGATGCCAAGCTGAAAGCGCGCGCCAATTTGGCCTATATTAAAGTGCTGGTGGCTTTGGCCCCGTTTCTCGGGCTGTTGGGCACGGTCACCGGCATGGTGGAAGTATTTGACGTGATGGCGGTTACCGGCTCGGGCAATGCGCGTGCCATGGCGGCGGGCATCTCAAAAGCCACATTGCCGACCATGGCCGGCATGGTGGTGGCATTATCCGGATTGTTTTTTACCGCCGGACTGGAACGCAAAGCCGACCGCTCGGTCGAGCATTTTGCCGACCAATTGGAATTGGCTGATTAGAGGGAACCCCATGCGCAAACGACATGCACGACAGGAAGAAGAAAGCGCCATTGATATGACGCCAATGCTCGACATTGTCTTCATCATGCTGATTTTCTTCATCGTAACCGCGACCTTTGTCAAAGAAAGCGGCCTTGATGTGACTCGGCCCGATGCTGAAACCGCGGTCAAGCAAAGCCGTGTCGGCATTTTGATTGCCATTGGCGAAAATAATGAGATTTATATTAATCGCCGCGAGGTCGATTTGGCCGCCGTGCGCGCCAATGTTGAGCGCCTGCATGCGGAAAACCCGCAAGGCGGTGCGGTGATACAGGCCGACAAAAAAGCTGAGACGGGTGTGTTGGTCGAAATTATGGACCAAGTGCGCTTGGCCGGCGTTGGCGCCATTTCCATTGCGGCGGAAGAAAAATGACCGCCATTTTGTCGTCCCGCTTTTTAAGTTCGGCGGCTTTTGCCCTGGTGACGACCATTGCCTTGTTTTTGACCATGAAGGTTTTGGTCACCGGTCGCGATTATGAGATTGAAAAAGAACTGGCGACCGTCGGTATTGATTTTGTCCGTGTCGAGCGCGATGAGGAGGTCAATACGAAAGACCGCGCGCTAAAGCGGCCCAGCCAGCAAAAGCCTGAAGAACCGCCGCCGCCGCCCAAATTGCAGAAGACGCAGCGCCCCAATATGGATAAGACGACCATGAGCGCCGATTTCGGTCTCGGTCTGGCGGGTATGAATTTAAACGCGCCGGTCGATGGTGATGCGCTGGCCATTGTGCGTGTCTTGCCGCGTTATCCCAGCCGCGCCCTGTCGCGCGGCATTGAAGGCTGGGTGCTGTTGGAATTTGCCATTAATGAATTGGGCCAAGCGATTGAACCGCTTGTGGTCGATGCTGACCCGAAAGGGGTTTTTGACCGCGCTGCCATTAATGCCGTCAGGAAATGGAAATATCGCCCGATGATGGAAAACGGCAAGCCGGCCGTGCGCCCGGGTGTGCGTCAACTTATCAGCTTCAATATTGCCGAATAGGATTCATGAAAATGCACCGCCTGCCATTCCTGTTGATTGTGTTCAGCCTTATTGCGTTGCCTGTCAGCCCATTGGTCATTAGTGGTACGCTGGCAGAAGAAGCGAAAAAGGAAAAACCGCAAAAACCGAAAACTCGGCGTTCGCAAGTTTTGGGAAAAAGCGCTTTTCGACTGATTGAAAAAGCGCAAGAGCTTATGGGCGAAGAAAAATTCGACGAAGCCATGCAGCCGCTACAGACGATTTTGGATGGCGATAAATTTAAGCCTTACGAAAAGGCCGTGGCCATTCAAACCATGGGCTATATTTATGCCGGTAAGGAAGATTATGATGCCACCATTGCAAGTTTTGAGCGCGCCATTGCGACCGGCGATTTGCCGCCGCGCGTGATCTCTGATTTGACTTATGGTTTGGCGCAATTGCATTTGGCGAAAGACCGACCGCGCAAATCTTTGCAATTGATTGAACAATGGTTTGCCGCGCAAGAAAAAGAGCCGGGCGGTGAGCCGTTTGCGCTGAAAGCACAAATATATTTGATACTTGAAGAATTGCGTCCGGCTGAACAGGCCATCAGGAAAGCTTTGTCCAAAGCGCAAGAACCGAAACAGCCATGGACGCGCATTTTGCTGTCGGTTTTGCTGCAAGAAGAACGCTATGGCGAAGCGCGCCCGATTTTGGAAGATGCGGTGCAAATCTGGCCTGGCGTCAAAGTCTTTTGGCAGCAATTGACGGCAATTTATTATCATTTTGAGGAAGAGAAATTGGCCTTTGTGGCGCATCGCGCCATGCATGTGCAAGGCATGCTCACAAGTTCAAAAGAATTATCGACCATGGCGCAGCTTTATCTTTATCACGATGTGCCGATCAAAGCGGCCGAGATATTGCAAAGCGGCCTTGATGCCAAAACCATTGAAGCGACAGAGAAACATTATGAATTGCTGGCGCGCGCCTATATGCAGGCACGCGAATGGGACAAATCCATTGCCCCGCTGACCAAGGCGGCCGAGAAATCGGATGAGGGAAAATTTTATGCGCAATTGGCGCAATCGTATATTCAAAATGAGAATTGGAAAGCGGCAGAAAGCGCGCTCACCAAAGCGCTGGATAAGGGCGGGCTTGACGATGAGGCCGATAGCTGGCTGCTGCTCGGCATTGCGCGCACGCGGCTCGAAAAATTTGACGCCGCCATTAAAGCCTTCCGCAAGGCCGGTGATGATGATGATGTCGCAAAAGATGCGTTTCGTTGGATCCGCTCTATCGAACGCCGCTTGTCGGAAAACCGTCGCGCCTCGGCTGAACGCTAGGCGTGCTTTACATGCCAATGAGCTCGGCGCGATTGACGGTGTTTTGAAACAGCCGCGCTGATGCCGCATCAACCATAACCCCTTTATGGCCGACCGAGCCAAGGCCATCGGCTGCCGCCTTTTCGTAAACGGCAATAATTTCACGCGCAAAATCGACATCGTCTTGGCTGGGTGAAAACACATCTAAAGCCGGCTCAATTTGCGATGGGTGAATGGCCCATTTCCCGACCATGCCCAATGTCAAAGCGCGTTGGCACTCAATGCGATAGGCCGCATCATTTTTGAAATCGACAAATGGCCCATCGACCGCATCAAGACCGGCGGCGCGCGCCGCAATCGTCATATGGTAGCGCGGATAGTGAAAAATATCGCCGGGATAGCCTTCAGACAGGCCGATATTTTCCATCACCAGCCCTTGGCTGGCGGCATAATCGCCCATGCCGAAAATCATGGATTCGAGGCGCGCGCAGCTTGTCGCTATTTCGGCGACATTTTGCATGGCTTCAACTTCTTCAATCAGCACTTCCAGGCCGATTTTATGGGTCAGCCCCAATTTCATTTCCAATTGGCTGAGCAGCGTGTCGGCAAATTGCACATCGGCTGCATTGAGCGGCTTGGGCAGCATGATTGTGTCGAGATTTTTACCGGCTTTCTCAACAATGGTGATGATGTCTTCATGGCACCATTGCGTGCCAATATCATTGACGCGAACACAGCGGGTTTTTTTGCCCCAATCGAGATTGTTCAGCGCCTCGGCAATGGTCTCGCGCGCTGCTGCTTTGGCCGATGGCGCAACGGCATCTTCCAAATCGCAAAAAACATGGTCGGCGGCTGAAGCTGCCGCCTTGGTCAGCATTTTTTCACTGCTGCCGGGCACGGCCAATTGCGAACGGCGCAAGCGCATCGGGTTTCCACTCATCTCAGTCTCCTTATTCGTGCTCAGTGTAGCAAAATGAAATGCTGCGAACACCCCCGCATCGTGCCGGCTATAAAGATGATTAATTTTGACGTGAAGCGATGCGCGGCTTAGATTTGTGGCAATCGACCAAACACTAAAGGGTAAAAAGATGAATTATGATGATGTTGTTCTCGGCCGCCGTTCCATTCGCGGCTATCAGGATAAAGCCGTTCCCCAAAAGCTGATTGAAGAAATTTTGACATTGGCCATGCGCTCGCCTTCTTCCATGAACACCCAGCCATGGAATTTTACCGTCGTTTCGGGCGACGTGCTGGACAAGATTCGTGCCGGCAATACGGAGCGCAATTTGGCCGGTGTGCCGCATTCGCGCGAATTTCGTATCGGCAAAGCCTTTGAAGGTCAGCACCGCGATCGCCAAGTCGGTGTTGCCAAGCAATTATTTGCCGCCATGGGGATTGCCCGCGAAGATAAAGAAGCGCGCCACGATTGGGTGTTGCGTGGCTTTCGACAATTTGATGCACCGATATGTGTTATTATTACATATGACCGCGAATTGGCCGATAGCGATGATACCGCCTTCGATTGTGGCGCCGTGACGACGGCTTTGGTCAATGCCGCTTGGTCGCGCGGTCTTGGTGCGGTGATTAATTCGCAAGGCATTATGCAATCGCCGGTGGTGCGAGAACATGCCGGTATTGCTGATGATCAGGTTATTATGAAAGCTGTCGCGTTGGGCTGGCCCGATGACAGCTTTCCTGCCAATGCGGTGGTTTCTGAGCGCAAATCCGTCGCCGAGGCGGCGCGTTTTGTCGGTTTTTCCGGCGATTGAGATTATAATCGCGAAAAGCCTGCGCGGAATTGTCCCTTGCCCGTCAAGGTGGACTGCGCCACTGTTTGCGTTAAATAATGTGACAAGAATGGAACAGGGAGATGAACATGACATCAATGGCGCATAGCGATGTGTTGATTATCGGAGCCGGTATTTCCGGTATTTCATCGGCTTTTCACCTGCAAAAACACGCCCCACAAGCCAGTTTTGAAATTTTGGAACGCGGCGACAGCATTGGCGGCACATGGAATTTATTTAAATATCCGGGCATTCGCTCGGATAGCGACATGTACACATTGGGCTTTTCTTTTCGCCCCTGGCGCGATGCCAAAGCGATTGCCGATGCGCCGGCGATTATGAATTATCTGCGTGATGCGGTGCGCGATGGCAATCTGGACAAGAAAATCCATTTCGGAAAAAAAGTGGTCGAAGCCAAATGGTCAACAGCTAACGGCAAATGGTTTGTTACCATTGAGGACGGGGCGACCGGCGAGACCGAGACACGCAGTTGCAAATTCCTTCATAGCTGCGCCGGATATTATAATTATGATCAGGGCTATCAGCCCGATTTCCCCGGGTTTGAAAACTTCAAAGGACCGTTTGTGCATCCGCAATTTTGGCCTGAAGATTTGGATTATAGCGGCAAAAAAGTGGTGGTTATCGGCTCCGGCGCCACCGCCGTCACGTTAGTGCCGGCAATGGCCGAAACGGCTGAGCATGTTACCATGTTGCAGCGTTCGCCGACTTATATTGTGTCGCGCCCGTCTGAAGATGCTTTTGCGAATTTTACCCGCAAATATTTGCCGGCGCGCCTCGCCTATGGGCTGACGCGCTGGAAAAATGTGCTTTTGGGACGCTTTTTCTTCTGGTTGTGCCGTACCCGGCCCGAACTGGTGAAGCGGCGCTTGCTGGAGGAACTGCCCGAACAATTACCGCTCGGTTATGACATCGAAAAACATTTGACGCCGCGGTATAATCCTTGGGACCAGCGCGTTTGTTTAGCGCCGGATGGCGATTTCTTTGCCGCCATTTGCAACGGCAAGGCCGATATTGCCACTGATCATATTGAAGAAATCCAAGAAAACGGCATTAAATTGAAATCGGGTGACTTCCTCGAAGCCGATGTGATTGTCTCAGCCACCGGCCTTGATTTGAACTTTCTCGGCAATATTGAGGTCACGGTTGATAATGAGCCGGTGGAACCGGCCAATTTGCTGAATTATAAAGGCATGATGTATTCCGGCATTCCGAACTTGCTGGCCTCATTCGGCTATACCAATGCGTCATGGACACTGCGCTGCGATTTGACCTCAAAATATTTGTGCCGCTTGGTCAATTATATGGATCGTAAAAACCTCTCGCGCGTCATGCCGACACCGGATATGGGCCAGGTCGAATATGAGCCGCTTTTGGATTTTTCATCTGGTTATGTGGTTCGAAAATCAGCCGAATTGCCGAAGCAAGGCAGCATAAAGCCATGGGTCATGTATCAAAATTATATCGCCGATATTTTTCTGACGCGTTTTTCGGCCTTGCAGGACGGGGCGCTGAAATTTACTAAATAATAAAAAGAGGGTGAGGCCGAAGCCTCACCCATGCGCCGTTGGGCGGCGCGTTTCCGCTTTGCGCTTTCATCGTAACCGATGCCTTGGGAGGGACTTAAGCGAAAGCGAAAATAAGCTTTATCAGTTTCCCTCGTAAGGCATGGTTTTATTCATCCAGCTTTGGTCAACAAAAACACCTGCATTGCTTTTAACCGCTTTTTGGAAAAACCGCTGATATTCAGAGCTGTCATGGATGAATGACCATTGAGTAGCAGCAGTTGTATAGCTATCAAAAGCCCAGACCACCATATATGTGTCATCATAACCATTGGCATAGACTTGTGCGAAAATACCATTGTTTTCGGCGGTTTTAGCTGCCTCAATAAGAATGGCCTGTAGCGCTAAGGTTTGCCCCGGCAAGGCCTTCCATTGAGAAATATAGAATAAGCTTGCACCGCGATAGAGATCAGCCCTCGCGTCGGGCTCGTAAATGTTGTTCATCAAGGCTGTATTAACTTGAAGTGCATTAGCTTTAGCGCGGAAACGAGAATTCCATTTTTGGAAATCCGCGTCACCACCGAGCCGATCGCGATAGGCTCCCCAACCCCGCATATTGTCAAATTTCACGACAAAATGAGAAACTGGTGCGCCGTCTATGTCTTCGAGATAATATTCAACATATGCGCCCAATTCTTCGACAATTGGTCGTAGACGCTCATATTGTCTAACATTTTTGGCATAATCACCGTTTTCCAAACTATGCGACCAGACTTCCATAACTTCTGCGCGTGCGCCTGTCGCGCTGAGCGCCAGAGCAAGAAGCAGCATTTTCAGTTTTGCTAATATTTTCATCTGTAACTCCAACCAAATAGAACACTTAAAATGGTAAGTAAGTGCCCTAGGGATAGAAGCCCAAAAATACTGTTTTTGAACTTTTTGCAGTGGAGCAAGAATTTCGCCTTGCCGAAATCTTTCTGTTTCGCCACAGTGCCGCCCTATGAACAATGCAAATATGACGATTCATGGCGCATTAAATAGTGATGCCATGGTCTTTTCTGATTTGGACGGCACGCTGTTGAACCATGACGGCTATTCTTTTGAAGCGGCCAAACCGGCTTTGGCGGCATTGGCAGAATGCGCCATTCCGGTCGTGCCGAGCACCAGCAAAACCCTTGTTGAATTAGAGAAATTGAGCGTCGAGATGGGCCTGTCGGGCGCTGCCATTGCCGAAAATGGCGCGGCAATAAGGTTTGCCGATGGCACGATTGACCGCGCCGTCACGCGCGCCGATATTTTTGCTGCCATATCCGATTTGCCCAATAGCATAGGCAACTGCATGGAGTGTTTTTGCGATATGTCGATTGAACGCCTGGTTGCCCTGACCGGTCTTGACCGGCCATCAGCCGAGGCAGCGGCGGCGCGCGAGGCCAGCGAGCCGTTTCTGTGGCACGGCGATGCGGCGGGAATGGCCGATTTAACGGCGCGGCTAGCGGCGCATGATATGCAGGTGACGCAAGGCGGTCGGTTTTTTCATATTGTGCCGCCGCGCGACAAGGCCGCAGCCATGCAGGCCATATTGGCGCAGTTTGACGCGCCGCCGCAAAGCTGGGCCTTGGGCGATGGCCCCAATGATGTGTCTATGCTGTTGGCGGCTGACCGCGCGGCCCTGATTGCCAATCATCATCTTAACACTAAAAGCCTGTTGCCGCGCCATCATCAGCTGCACATAACGCGCCGCGAGGGGGCGGCCGGTTGGTGCGACGCGATAGCGGTTTTCCTCGCAGCCTAATTCGGCTAATCTTGTTTTTTAACTGCGTAAAGGACACCCTCCCATGTCCGATTTTTTTCAAAACGGCAATGTGTCGACATTGCACAATCTCACCCGCCGCTCGGTCGAAGATCTCGAAGCGGAATTGGCCAATTTCGCGGCCAGCCGCCCGATAGGTTTGGTTCTGCCCAGCCTCTATTCTGAGTTAGAAGGGCCGGCGCTGGAAAATATCGTCAATGAATTGGCCAAAGTGCCGTATTTGAGCCGCATCACCATCGGCCTTGACCGCGCCGATAAAGACCAATTTGCCCATGCCAAAGAATATTTTTCGCGCCTGCCGCAAAATCACGATGTGCTGTGGCATGACGGGCCGCGTTTGACGGCGCTGGATGAAGAACTGGCAGAATTGGGGCTGGCGCCGCCGGAACTCGGCAAGGGTCGCAATGTTTGGTATTGCTTCGGCTATATGCTGGCGGCGCGCGATGTCTTTGCCATTGGCTTGCATGATTGCGATATTCTGACCTATGACCGCGCCATGCTGGCGCGCTTGCTTTATCCGGTGGTCAATCCGGTTTTTCCTTATGTGTTTTCCAAAGGCTATTATCCGCGCATTGATGGCGACAAGCTGGGTGGACGCGTGACGCGCTTGCTCATCACACCGCTATTGGCGGCTTTGCGCAAAGTATGTGGTGACAATAGCTATTTGCGTTTTCTCGACAGTTTCCGCTATCCGCTGGCCGGAGAATTTGCCATGCGCAGCCATGTGGTTGCCGATATCCGCATTCCATCCGATTGGGGTTTGGAAATCGGCGTGTTGTCGGAAGTGCGGCGCAATTACTCCAATCGCGTCATCACACAAGTCGATATTGCCGATAATTATGACCATAAGCATCAAGAGGTGTCAGCCGAAGATGCGACGCGCGGGCTGTCGCGCATGAGTGTCGATATCTCCAAAGCCATATTCCGCAAATTGGCGACCGATGGCGAAATTTTCTCATCGGAGAAATTCCGCACGGTCAAGGCGACCTATTTCCGCGAAGCGCTTGATCGCATTGACAGCTATTATAATGACGCCCTGATGAACGGCCTGACGCTTGACCGCCATGCCGAGGAGGCGGCGGTCGAACTGTTTGCCAAAAACATCATGCTGGCCGGAGAGACATATTTGACCAATCCGATGGAAACGCCGTTTTTGCCCAGTTGGAACCGCGTCAATGCCGCCGCGCCGGATTTTCTGGCGCGCTATGCTGAAGCGGTGCGCCTCGATAATGAGGCGTAAAAGTCAAGCCTGATTGGTAATCCACACGCTTTGATAAGGGGCCAATTCAAGCTCCTCATTTTCAGGGTCAATGGTCGCGCCGCTCAATAAATCGACCCAAGCTGCCGAGCTGAAGAGATTCATATCGCGAAGGCTCAAAAGTTTTTGCTCATGGGTGATATTGGTGACAACAAAAAGCGATTGCTGGCGGTCAAGGCTTTGCCGCCAAAAGCCGAACATGCCGGGCTTGATATGCAGGGTGAATTGTGTGGCATCGGGATGAAAGGCTTTTTGCTGTTTACGAATGGCCAAACGGCGGCGCAATTCATAAAACACTTTGGCCATAGGCGTGTCGGCATCGGCCAATTGCGCCTCAACTTCCTCAGTGCGCCATTGCTTGCGATTGAGCGAACGGTTTTGACCGGTCTCGGCAGCCAGCGCTTCATCATTTTCTGATGCAAGAAAGCTCTGCACATAAAAGGCCGGTATGCCCTCCACCGACATCATAATGGTTTGCGAGGCGATGAAACGCTCGACCTGCAGCGCATCGGGGCCGTCAATCGTGCCTTTCAAAGCGCAAAACAAGGTTGTGTTCATTTCATAAGGCACTTCGCGTTCACCATAGCTGCGCATGGTCAAGCGCCCTCCAAAACCCTGCACCGCTTGCGTCATGCGGTTGATCTCTTGCTCCGGCAGCAGACCTTCAACGGGGCGCAACCCGATACCGTCATGGCTGGCCGAGAAGTTGAATATGGTGCAGCCTTCAGGGGTCGGCGCGGTGGCCATCATCCAGCGCCGCAAATAGGTTGAGTGACCGGTCAAAAGCGCATGCACCAAAAGCGGTGGCAGAGAAAAATTGTAAATCAGATGAGCTTCATTACCATTGCCGAAATATTCGAGATTTTCATGCGCCGGCACATTTGTCTCGGTAATCAGCCAAACATCATCATCCACATGGTCAATCAGCGTGCGCATCAATTTGATGATTTCATGAGTTTCGGCCAGATGCAGGCAACTCGTTCCCGATTGTTTCCACAAAAAGCCGACCGCATCGAGGCGAAATACGCGTACGCCCTTATCAATATAAAAGCGCAACAAGCGGATAAATTCGAGCAATAGATCAGGATTGGAAAAATCCAAATCGACCTGATCCGGGCCGAATGTGCACCAAACCAGCTTTTCGCCGGCTTTGGTGTCATGCGCATAAAGCAGCGGTGTCGGCCGGGGGCGCGTGACGGCGCTAATATCATCTTGCGGCGCGGCGGTTTTGATGAAATCGCGGCCCGGCGCCTCATCATTGAGAAATTGTTCGAACCAGCAATGACCGGCCGAGGCGTGATTAATGACGACATCGGACATCAGCCGGAACTCTTGCCCAATCGCGGCAATATCTGACCAATCGCCCAAATCGTCGCGCACATTCTGATAATCGCTCACCGCGAAACCGTCATCTGAGGTGAAAGGGAAAAACGGCAAAATATGAACGCCGGACACTGTGTTCTGCAAATGATCGGTCAAAAAAGCCAGCATATTTTGCAGCGGTTTTTTATCGTCGGAAACCAGACTGTCGCCATAGGTAATGAGAAAGCTGTCTTCTTGGGACCATGGCGTGGCTTTGCCATGCGCCGCGCCTTGGTGCATTTGGCTGTCGGGTGGCAGATTAAAGGCGGCGCATAAACGTGCACTCAAAGCTTGTGCATCTTCTTGCGGATAAATGAATTCAATATGGCGGGTCAGAATATCTTGCAGCACAGAACGGCCTATTCGTTAGTTTCATCCCCTCATTGAATAATAGTCATAGGAAGGCGTGCGGCCAATAACAAAATCGGCGCGCGGTGTTAAATCTTTCCAAATACCGAGTGTCCAACTTTGATAAT
>Ga0181565_10001653_pt1 | contig 17012 bp, 13 predicted proteins | sample 101ome_16_FD_129661 | JGI IMG/M metagenome (GOLD analysis project Ga0181565, IMG submission 129661) | Coastal salt marsh microbial communities from the Groves Creek Marsh, Skidaway Island, Georgia - 101401AT metaG (megahit assembly) | ecosystem: Environmental > Aquatic > Marine > Intertidal... | reverse complement strand
TCCATGCTCTTCTTGCCCGTGTCCTCATCAAGGAGTACCCAGCGGGCTTCGTCGCCCGTAGAGAGCCAGTTCATCATGGGCATCCCTTCGCTCCACTCGATGGGCGGGAAGTAGAGCGTGTCCACTTCCATCATGCGCATGGTCATCGGGTGGAGATCCTTCGTCTCGATGGTCAGGCGCAGGTTGTGGTCGGGCGCCTTGTCGAAGTAGCGACGGAAACCGTCGATGTCGGCAATCGTGTCCTCGTTCGTACGCGCCTCGGCAAACGCTTCAGCGTAATCTTCCGACGCCTTTCCGGAGGCCGTTACCGTTCCGAGCTGGTGGATTTCCGGGACGAAGATGCCGCGGAAGTGGTCGATGGCCTGAATCGAGTTGGCGATGTTGTACGTGCGGGCCTCGTCGAAATGCACGTCCACGATGTAGCGCTCGGCCGGCGCGATGATGACGCTTGAGACGAACTGCTCGCGCTCGAGCTTGCTGACATCATCCGCAATGACCTTGATGCGGGCGCCATCGAAGGTCACGTTGAAGGTGCGCGTATTCGCCACGTTCGTCAGGTAGAAGCGCACCACGTCCCCGGCCTGGATGTCCAGATTGTAGTCCGTGATGCCGTTGACCAGCATGACATTGCCGAAGCGGCCCATCAGGGCGTGGGTCGGGGCTTCCTCGCCGTAGGGGAAAAGGCCGTTGGCATCGACCAGGATGTCATCGAGGATGAGGGGTACCTCGCGATTGACCGGGGCGTAGTAGCCTTCCTCGGTCGGATCGACCAGCATGTTGCCATAAAGCCCCAGGTCCTGCTGTACGTCTTCGCGCATGTGCGGGTGGTACCAGTACATGCCCGTGTCGGGGAATTTGAGCTCGTAGGTGAACGATTCTCCTGTTTCCACCGGATCCTGGGTCAATCCAGGGATGCCGTCAAAGGCATTGTCCAGGCGCAGGCCATGCCAGTGCACGGTCGTGGGCATGTCGATGTTGTTGGTGAACTCGACAATGACCTTGGAGCCGCGATCGGCCCGGATCAGGGGACCAGGATACATGCCGCCGTAGGCCATCATGACATACTCGCGGCCGTCAATTGTGCGACGAACGAGCGAGGCGTCCATATGCAGCGTATCCCCATCGGCCATGTCGATGATCTCGGAAGGCTTGGCCTCGGGATACATCGAGACGTCCATGCCAAAACCCGGCAGAAAGGCGCCCACGTCCGGAATATCGTCCATCATACCCGGCATCATGGGCATGGTCATGCCATCCATGGGGGCCATGCGCCAGACCAGACTGTCGCTCATGGGCATGGCATGATTGTGGTGCATGTGCATCGAGTGATCCATTTCCTGGGCCTGGATCTGGTGGGCCGGAAGAAGCAGCATGGCCATGACGAGCAGGCCAGCGAATCGGAGAGCGTTCATGCGATCGGGTGGGATGCTGTTCAGGGTGTGACGGGGTCTAGTAGCCGTAGACGGCGCAGGGCTCGGACTCGAACGGACCATGGCCGGCCATCGTGTGCATGAGGCCACTACGGGACATGCCACGCGATACGACGGGACCGGTCCACATGGCGCCCGGCTCCTTGCCTTTCGGTTCGAGCGTGATGACCAGGAGGAATTTGTTGAAGTCGGTCTGGCCGGTGACCCGCAGGTTCTCATCCAGCGAGCCGAGGGCCTTGATCTGGTCCAGCTGTGGGGTCGTGACCCAGGCTACGAGCTGTTTGTCCTCGTCCAGGCGGACATTGCTCATGGAGACATCAATATTGACCAGGTAGGAGCCTTCTTCCGACACCGAAATGCCGAAGGGAGAAGCGGCATAGGTTACTTCGCCTTTGCCCTTGGCCAGGCGGGCACCGGGCACCTTGCGCGTGGTGACCAGGTCGATTTCATAATAGTCGGGCGAAGAAACCTGGGCACACTCGGGCGTGGCTTCCGAAGGCGAACTGCCGGCCTCCACGATGGGGGAGACCAGCACGGCGAGCGCCAGCAGGGCGAGGGAACCGAGGTAGAGCGGAAATGTCCGGGTCATGGTGGATGCGGAGAGGGCTACGGATACAGGTGATGTATGCATCAGCCCGATCCGGGATCCGCCGCTGAACGCTTACAGGGCACAAAAAAGGGCGGGGCGCCTGCTGGCGCCCCGCCCTCACACACCTGGATCAGATGCCTCAGCGCGTGCCCTCGCGGGACTCTTCATCCCAGTGCTGAACCGAGGACACATTCGGCACGCCCCACTCTTCGCCATTCCACCCGTTGAAGCCTTCCATGCGGAAGGTCCAGAAGCCCGTCGTCATATCGGAAATCACGATCAGACCGTCCTCGTTACGCACATCCACGCCGAAGGCGCCATTTGCCACATTGCCGGCCATACCGCCGTTGTTGCGGCTGCCCGTGAATGTATCGAAGTAAGCTACCGTCCGCGGCTTCTTGGGATCCTCCATCGAGAACACTTGCAGCCCATCGTGATAGCCACTTACGAAGACGTACGGCCAGCGCACCTCATGATTATGTACCAGACCTTCCCAGTGCGGTGTCCATGCAGCAATGGGACTGTTGATGTTGGACACCTTCCCATCGAGTCCGGGCTGCAGATCGAAAATGCGAAGCGGGGCATACTTGTACTCCGTCTCGGCTACCGCATACCGACCGTTCGGTCCGGGCGTAAAGGTGTGTCCGCTCCGAACGCCATTGATGCCCGTCAGACTGACCAGCAATTCTGGGTTGTCGATATCCGTGAAGTCATATACGTAGTATCCGCCCGTACCGCCGCCATAGAACCGATCCGTACCGGTGTCCACATGGTAGCCGGCGTAGAAGTCATGGTAACCGCGGCGGCTTGACTCGGCCGGCGTGGGAATACGACCAACGAGCGCCTTTTCAACATCGCCTTCAACCACTTTTCCCAAGTCGTACACATTGGCGAACGCATCAGAAACCGTGCTGAGAAGCAGCACCCGTCCTGATGAGTGCTTGTAGACGAAGATGTTGTGGAAGCCACCCGGCGTGTCGGGCTCGTGGATGCGAGCCACTTCACGTACGGTCGAGGGGTCGGGCAAATCAGTTACATCGAGCACGACGGCGCCCAAATCGTGGTTTGGACCGCCAGCGCCGAACTGCAGGGACTGCACCACATAGTAGCGGTCCTTCCACTTGAAGTACTTCACGTCCATGCCACCCGTGCGCATGTGCAGGTCCTGATTCTCGATGCGCCATTTGTAGATGACCTTGGGGTTCGATGGGTCGGAGAGGTCGATGATGTCCGTGCCCTTTTCGCCCATCTCCGCATAATGCATGCGGGCCACATAGGCATAGGGTCGGCTGACTTCCTGCTCGAGGTCCATGTCGGCCACGCTCAGACGGGGACCCAATGGAATATGGCCGAGGACCTCAATGTTTTCACTGCCTGGATTGGTGGGCGTCCAGGGCGTGTCCTGGGCCTGGCCGTTCTGCGGGCCGAAAGCGAAGGCCATGATGAACAGGCCGGCAAGGATAAACGTGGTGCGTTTCATGATCGAATGAATGCTTGAGAGTAGGGATTGAACGCATCCTGAGAGGAGAGGCGTCAACATAATGATTCAAGGGCGGGATTGTCAGCGCGTGCCTTCCTTGGACTCCTCGTCCCACTCTTGAACTGAGGAGATATTGGGGACGCCCCAGTCCTGGCCGTTCCAGCCGCCAAAGCCATCCATGCGAAAGGACCAGAAGCCGGTGGAGCCGTCCGAGATGACGATCAGGCCATCTGCATTGCGGACATCCACGCCGAAAGCGCCGTCCATGACACCGCCCGTGGCGTTGATGATGGTGTCATAAAAGCCGACCGTCCTGGGGTTTTCAGGGTCTTCGAGGGAGAATACCTGCAACCCGTCCAGGTAGCCACTCACGAACACGTAGGGCCAGCGAACCTCGTGGTTGTGCACGAGGTTTTCCCAGTTGGCCGTCCACGCTGAAATGGGATAACTGATGTTTTGGCGCTCGCCGTCCAGGGCTGGCTGCAGGTCGAAGATGCGCAGAGGCGCATACTTGTACTCTGTTTCGGCAATGACATAGCGCCCATTCGGGCCTGGCGTGAAGGTATGGCCGTAGCTCACACCCGGGATGCCGGTCAGGGTGATGCGCAGCTCGGGGCTTTCCACATCAGAAATGTCATACACGTAGTAGCCGCCGAAGCCGCCTCCGTAGAAGCGATCCTCGCCCGTGTCCGGGTGGAAAGAGGCGAAGAAGTCGTGGTAGCCACGTCGTCCGCCTGTATCTCCCGGAATGGGGATGTTGCCGGCCAAGGCATCTTCGACATCACCCGAAACCACTTTGGACAGGTCATACACATTGGCGCCCGGACCGCGTACCGTGGTAATCAGGTAGGGCGTGCCATTGGAGTGCTTGTAGATGAAGATGTTGTGGAAGCCACCCGGCATGTCGGGCTCGCGGATGCGGGCCACTTCCACAACGGCGTCGGGATCGGGCAGGCCGGTCACGTCGAAGATGACGGCGCCCAGGTCGTAGTCGGGACCCTGACCGAACTGGGTGGCCAGGACGACATAGTAGTGGCCATCGTGTTTGAACTGCTTGATATCAAGCGCACCAACGCCCGTATTCAGGTCATCGTTGTCATTGACCCAGCGCTTGAGCAGCCGGGGCCGGGCGGGATCGGAGATATCGATGATATCCATGCCGCGCGCGTAGTTGTCCCGGTAACGCGCCTTGGCTACATAGGCATAGGGACGCTCCAACTCCTGCTCGAGCTCGATATCGGCAACGGACTCAGGCGCACCCAGCGGCAGGTGACCCTGAACGTGGATATTATCGCTACCCGGATTAGTAGGCGTTTGGGCCGAAGCACCGGCTACCCATCCGAGCAGGAGCGCAATGCAGATTAGCCTGCTCATCGGGTGCCCTCTTTGGATTGCTCATCCCAGTGCTGCACGGAAGAGATGTTGGGCATACCCCAATCTTCGCCGTTCCAGCCGTTGAAGCCTTCCATACGGAAGGTCCAGAAACCTGTAGACATGTCCGAGATGACGATCAGGCCATCCTCGTTGCGCACATCCACACCGAAGGCGCCGTTATACATACCGAACTCGCCTTCCATGAGTGTCGGACCCGTGTAGGTGTCGTAATAGGCCACTGTCGTAGGCGTGGAGGGATCCATCATCGAAAACACTTGCAGTCCGTCGAGATACCCAGAGACGAACACGTAGGGCCAACGCACTTCATGGTTGTGAACCAGGTGCTCCCAGTTGGCAGTCCAGGCGGAGATGGGGCGTCGAATATTTTCGACCTCACCGTCCATACCCGGTTTCAGGTCGAACATGCGCAAGGGCGCATATTGATATTCCGTTTCCGTAACGGCATAGCGTCCGTCCGGGCTGGGTGTGAAGGTGTGGCCCCATTGAACGCCCTGAATGCCAGTCATCTCAAACTCCATGGTCGGCTTTGCCACGTCAGTGACATTCCAGACGTAGTATCCCCCAGTACCTCCACCGTAGAACAGGTCAGCCTCCTTGTCAGGATTCCAGGCAACATAAAGATCATGATAGAAGAGAGGAGATGGCAGTATTTCCTCTGCGCCAGCCGGTCCTCCGACCGCTTCGGGTGGTACCGGAACGGCAGCTACCAAGGCATTTTCGACATCTCCCGAAACCACCTTTCCCATGTCATAGACACTGGCCTGTCCCGCGTTGACAGTCGTAAAGAGGTAAACGTTGCCGTCGGAGTGCTGGTAGAGAAAGATGTTGTGGAAGCCACCCGGCCAGCGGGATTCCGTGATGCGAGCGACCTCCACGACACTTTCCGCATCAGGCAGTCCGGTTACATCGAAAACGACTGCGCCGAGGTCATAGTTGGGACCTGGTCCGAACTGGAACGACTGCACAACATACGTGCGGCCCTGCCACTTGAAATACTTGACATCCATGCCGCCGAGGCCGGTATGCAGGTATTCGTTTTCGATACGCCATTCCATCAGAACCTGCGGAGAAGCTGGATCTGATAGGTCAATGATGTCCATGCCTTTGGCTACGTATTCTCCCAGATGCCCACGTGCCACGTAGGCATACGGGCGGTCCATATCCTGCTCCAGTTCCAAGTCCATGACACTGAGTACCCCTCCCAAGGGGATGTGACCCTCTACGGAAATATTGTCCGTACCCCGCTTTTCCACCGACTGCGCGGCAGCAGCAGCGGGCAACAGGAGCAGGGTCAGTACGAAGAGGAAATATGCCTGATGTTTCATGGTAGTACGGATTGATACGGAAAGTGACGACGTCTCCAGGCAGGATGGCTGGAGGTCAGCGTGTGCCTTCTTTGGACTCCTCGTCCCACTGCTGTACCGAAGAAATATTGGGCATACCCCAGTCTTCGCCATTCCAGCCGTTGAAGCCTTCCATGCGGAAGGTCCAGAAGCCAGTGGACATGTCGGAGATGACGATCAGGCCATCCTCGTTGCGCACGTCCACACCGAAGGCGCCGTTGCCGACCGCACCACCCATGGCGCCCACATCACGCGGGCCGGTGTACGTGTCGTAGTAGCCCACCGTGACCGGGTGCTCCGGATCCATCATGGAGAAAATCTGCAGCCCGTCGTGGTAGCCGCTCACAAAGACATACGGCCAGCGGACCTCGTGGTTGTGGACCAGGTTTTTCCAGTTGGCGGTCCAGGCCGAGATCGGGCGACGGATGTTTTCCGTTTCGCCGTCCATGGCCGGCTTCATGTCGAACATGCGCAGCGGAGCGTACTGATACTCCGTCTCTGTGATGGCGTAGCGGCCGTCAGGCGAGGGCGTGAACGTGTGACCCCAGTCGACGCCCGTGATGCCGGTCATCGTGAACTCGAGCTCCGGATTGGCCGGGTCTGAGATGTTGTAGACATAGTACCCGCCCTGGCCGCCGCCGTAGAACAGGTCAGCCTCCTTGTCCGGATTCCACGCGGCGTAGAGGTCGTGGTAGAACCCGTACTCATCGACCGCAATCGGCACGGTGCCCACGTACGCATCGTCGACATCGCCACTGACGGCTTTGCCCAGATCGTAGATGTTGGCACCCGGACCATTGATGGTGGTCAGAAGCAGGACGCGACCATCCGAGTGCTTGTAGATGAAGATGTTATGGAAGCCGCCCGGCAGGTCCGGCTCGTGGATGCGGGCCACTTCAAAGACCTTGGAAGCGTCCGGCAGACCGGTCACATCCAGGATGTAGGCGCCGAGGTCCTGGTTCGGTCCCTGACCGAACTGCGTGGACTGCACGACATAGTAGCGGCCATCATACTTGAAGTACTTGATGTCCATGCCGCCCAGACCGGTGTGCAGGTCCGGATTTTCCATGCGCCAGCGCAGAAGCACCTTGGGATTGGTCGGGTCGGCAATGTCGATGATGTCCGTACCCCGCTCGGAGTTCGGTCCGACCGTGCCGCGCGCCACGTAGGCGTACGGGCGGGACATTTCCTGCTCGACTTCCATGTCCATCGTATTCAGGATGCCACCCAGTGGAATATGTCCTTCTACCGTGATGTTGTCTGAGCCTGGCTCAAGCGTTGTCCATGGCGTGTCATCCTGTGCCGAGGCCGAAGCCGCAAACAGCAGGGTCAGGGTCAGCAGTGGGATCAGTCGTTTCATGAGGTTGGCAGAAAGGTTGATTGCTCTGTAAATGATGGTTGGAGGCGCCAGGTCAGCGCGTTCCTTCTTTGGATTCTTCGTCCCACTTCTGGACGGAGGAAATGTCGGGCTGGCCCCAGTCTTCGCCGTTCCAGCCGTTGAAGCCTTCCATACGGAAGCTCCAGAAGCCGGTAGTCATGTCGGAAATGACAATCAGGCCGTCTTCATTGCGGACATCGACGCCGAAGGCACCGTTGATGACAGGCGAGAAGCCCTCGGTATTCGTGCCCAGGTACGTGTCGTAGTAGCCCACCGTCTGCGGATTCTTGGGGTCCTCCAGTGAGAAGATCTGGAGGCCATCCAGGTAGCCACTCACGAAGACATATGGCCAGCGCACTTCATGGTTGTGGCTCAGGTTTTCCCAGTTGGCGGTCCAGGCCGAAATCGGCTGGTTGATGTTCAGTCGCTCGCCGTCGAGGGCCGGCTTGAGATCGAATATCCGCAGCGGTGCGTACTGGTATTCCGCTTCGGCCACTACGTAGCGACCATCAGGCGATGGCGTGAAGGTGTGTCCCCACGTCACGCCCGACACGTTCTGCAGGGTGACTCGGATCTCTGGATTGTGGATGTCGGTGATGTCCCAGACGTAATATCCACCGCTGCCGCCGCCATAGAAGCGGTCTTCGCCCGAGTCGGGGTGATACGCTGCGTAGTGGTCATGGTAGGAGCGGCGCACGGTTTCCGGCTCGTAGGTCGGGATCGTGGCCACGTAGGAGTTCTCGATGTCGCCGGCCACGGCCTTGCGCAGGTCGAAGGCCTGCACCATGTCACCACGCACGGTGGCCAGCAGATAGATGTTGCCGTCGGAGTGTTTGTAGATAAAGATGTTGTGCATGCCACCCGGATTCTCAGGCAGCACCCAGCGACCGATTTCCGTGATCTTCTCCGGAAGGTCGGTCACGTCGAAGAGCACGGCGCCCAGTTCGTAGTGGGGGCCACCGCTGAATTCGAAGGACTGCACCACGTAGTAGCGACCGTCCGTCTTGAAATACTTGACATCCATGCCGCCGCGGTTGGGCAAGAGGTCCTGGTACTCCAGGCGATAGCGGTGGATGACCTCGGGATTGGAGGGATCGGACAGGTCGATCACGTCCATGCCCTTCGGACCGCCATCCACGATGGAGGCGCGACCGACGTAGGCATAGGGTCGATCCAGCTCCTGCTCAAGCTCGATGTCCGTGACGCTCGAATGCTTGCCGAGTGGCACGTGACCGAGCACTTCCATGTTGTCGGATCCGGGTTTGAGCGGGGTCGCCTGTCCCAGCGCCATGGGCACGAGAAGACTGCTCGCCGCAAGAAAGGCGAACAGTCGGAAAGCCGGTTTCAGAGTCATGTCAGATGTGCGGGTGGTTGAAAGAAAGGGTGGGTGATGTGCGGGGTTCATTCGTCGAGCATACCTTCCCAGTTCTGGGCGCTCGACACGTTGGGCATGCCCCAGTCTTCGCCGTTCCACCGATCAAAACCTTCCATCGTGAAGGCCCAGAAACCGGTGGTCATGTCGCTGACCACGATCAAGCCGTCGGCATTGCGGACATCGACGCCCCAGGCGCCATCATAGACCTGCCACGTGTAGGGGCTGCCCATGCGTTCCATGGCCGCGCCGCGGTCGTTGTGGATGCCATTGAAGGTGTCGTAGTAGGCGACGGTGTAGGGATTTTCCGGGTCGACCATGTTGAAGACCCCGAGTCCCGTCTGGTAGCCGCTCACGAAGACATAGGGCCAGCGGACCTCATGGTTGTGGGCAATACTTTTCCAGTCGGCGTGCCAGGCGCCCACGGCGTGATCGATGTTCTTGTCGGGCAACGTCCCATCGAGGGCGGGACGCAGGTCGAAGATGCGCAGGGGCTGATACTGGAACTCCGTTTCACCGATCGCAAAGTTGCCGTCCGGCGTCGGGGTGAAGGTGTGCCCCCAGGCCACGCCCGGTACGCCGACCATGGTGGCCAGCACGTCGGGCTTGTCCAGATCGGTTACGTTATAGACGTAGTAGCCGCTGCCGCCACCCCCGTAGAAGCGGTCTTGGCCGCTTTCCGGGTGATACTGCACCATGAAGTCGTGGTAACCGCGGGACCACATGCCTTCGGTTTGGTGCACAGGCACGCGGGCTACGAGTTCGCGGTTGTCATCGCGCAGCACCGGGTCCATCTCGGTCTGATCGCCATCGACGAACAGGGCCATGTCGAAGACCTTGGCATATCCAGCCGAAGTGGCAAAGAGCAGCGGCTTACCCGAGCTGTGGCTATACATATAGATATTGTGGAAGCCGCCCGGGGATTCCGACTGGCGAACGCGGCCTACTTCGGTCATGCTTCCAGGAAGGTCCGTTACATCGAACACGATGGCTCCGACGTCCGAGTTGGGTCCGGACTGCCCCAGCTGCATGGACTGCACGTAGTAGTAGCGGCCATTGTGCTTGAAATACCGCCCATCCATGGCTCCGCCGGTGTGGAGCTCTTCATTTTCGATGCGCCAGCGGTGGATGACCTTGGCGTGGTCCGGGTCGCTAAGGTCGATGACGTCAAACCCTACCACGCCGTTACGGCGCGCCACGTAGGCATAGGGTCGGGAAAGCTCTTGCTCGATCTCGATGTCTGAAATCGTACCGGCCGCGCCCAGTGGAATATGGGACATCACCGTGATGTTGGCCGAGCCACGTTGCCCTGGCGGGGGAGGATGGGGCGGCTGTTCGATGCCCATCTGCGCCATTACAGGTACTGCAGCTAGCAGCGCTGCAACAAGGAGGGATAGTCGTTTCATGATTACCACCTCGTCGATTGTGTGGGACCATTGTCCCAGTCCTGGACCGTGCTCACGTTGGCAAAACCCCAACCGCGACCGTCCCACCCCTCGAAGCCTTCCATGCGGAACAGCCAGAGACCGGTATTGACGTCCGTCACCGCGATCAGGCCATCGTGATTCCGGACATCCACGTCCCAAGCGCCATTGCGGTGCGTGCGTTCGTTGGCAAGCGAAGCGCGCGGGCCATCCCAGGTGTCGTAATAGCCGACCGTGTAGGGCTCAACCGGATTCATCATGTTGAAGACCTGCAGCCCGTCGTCCATGGCCGCCGTGAACACGAAGGGCCAACGCAGTTCGTGGTTCTCGGCCAGGTTGCGCCAGTCGGCCGTCCAGGCACCCGTAGCTACTCGAACCCGCGGTACTGTGCCCTCGAGGGCAGGGCGCAGGTCGAAGATGCGCATGGGCGCCGTGCGATATCCGGCTGCCGTGACCAGATGCGTTCCGTCTGGCGTGGCCGAGACGGCATGGCCAATCTGGACGGCTGCCGAATTGACTTCGGTAATGAGGGACGGATCGGCAGGGTTGGTGATGTCGAACACGTAATACCCACCGGCACCGGCTGCGTAGAGACGATCGGTTTCGGAGTCGGCGTGCCACTGGGCGGTCATGGCGTGGTAGCCGTAGTCCACGTTGACCACCGACTCGGGGAGCGTGTACGACGCCATGGGGGCAGAGGCCCCTTCCAGCAATCGGTCGATGTCGAACACGTCAATCGGGCCACCTCCGGTGGCCAGCAGGTAGCTGCGGCCGTTCGAGTGGCGGTAGGCGAATATGTGGTGGTAGCCTCCCGGACGGGATGCGTCGGCAGCGGCATCAAACTGGCCTTCATCGGGGTCGGTCACCTCTCGGACAGACAACCCGTCAGCATGCGTGACAGCCAGAAAGGAACGGAAGCCGTGCCTGAAAAGGGTCAGGTCACCGACGTCATCAGCCGGCAGTTGCCACGACCCAACTTCGATCGGACGATTCGGATTGTTGATGTTGATGGCAACGATCTCAGCGCCTTCCACATCCGTGCGGGCCACGAAAACAAACGGGCGGCCTGCTTCCTGCTCTATGACCAGGTGCCCTGTACCGCGCCCCAAGGCCTCGAAGCCTGCCGACGGCGACTCGGGCGATTGCATGCCGCCGAGGGGAAGGTGCCCGATCAATTCCATGTTACGGCTGCCCCGCGAGCCGTCCTGACGCGCCTCAACCGGCAGGGCACAGCAGAGCAGGAGAGAGGCCACGCCGAGCACAAGGGTCGGGTGAATGCGCATGTGGGAACAGACCTGAATGAAAAGGGGCTCTGAAGCCAAAACGGGAGGATTCGACGTTACGAAGCGCGCACCTGAATTGCAAAGACAGGATGAAGTCAGGGCATCTGGTCGAGCAGGTTGGCGTAGGCCGTAATCAATCGGTCCCGGAGAACAGAGGCTCGATCTGAGAACGCGCGCTGTTTGCGCCCAAATTCCTCGCGGCCCTCAGCTGTCTCCACCGGCATGGGGTCAAGACCGTAGTCGCGCAGATCGTACGGGCTGGCCGCCATGTCGAGCGTCCGGATGTCGAGCGCTAATTCGAAAGCATCGAGCACGAGCTCCGACGGTATCCATGGTGAGCGCTTGAAGGCCCAGCGGTAGACGTCCATATTGGCGTGCAGGCAGCCCGGTTGCTCGTGCGCTGCCATGCCCAACCGCGTCAACTGGACCGGATTCAGCGGTCGGGCCGGCTCGGTAAAGAAGCGGAAGGCATCGAAATGGGTGCAACGAAGGCCAACAGATTCCACGACATCGGCCAGTTCACCTTGACCCACGCGCAGGGGAACGCTGTCGTGGCGGGTCATGTCCGTGCGGTAGAGCATGGCCCATTCATGCAGCCCGAAGCAGCCGAAACGCGCTGGCCGATCTTGCGTCGCGGTCAGCAGATCATATATCCACTTCGTGCCAGAGCGGAATTTCGAGGCGTTTTTCCCGAGGACTTCCGGCGTAGGAAGGAGGATGCGTCCCCCGTCCATGGTTCGATAGCCGTCTTTATCGCGAAACCGTTCCGGATCGGCGCCCTCGAGCAGCACACCGGTTCCGGGATGCCATGGCCGCAAATGCGAGGGGCGGAAACGGTAGTACTCGAACAGGAAATCCGCCACGGGGTCCTCCTCGTGGCGGCTGCGCCGCTGTACGTGCGGTGCCACCACGGCGTCGAAGCGGGCCGTATGCCTGCTCCATGCCATCTCCCACTCACGTCGCGGTATGGGGACACGGATCCTGGGTGCTATGTCGACGGCGGATGGGGCCATGGGTCGTACGTACGGTAGCAGGTGCTCCGTGATCCGTAGATTGGGGTTCTGCGCCCCCCGCCCACCTTATCAGACGTATCATGAATCCCTCCCTTCGCCTGTCCAGCCTGCTCCTTGGCCTCATCGTACTGGTTGCAACCGGATGTTCGGACGCGGAGATCCGCACTGCCGCAACCCCTTCGTTCCAGACCACTGTGGACACCGCTCGGGTGTGGATTGCCGAGACAGTACAGAAAGAAAATTACCCGGGACTTTCCATTGCCGTTTCCGTGGATGGAGACCTTGTATGGTCCGAAGGATTCGGGTATGCCGATCTGGCAACAGGCGAACCCGTCACAGTGGAATCGAAATTCAGGGTGGGCAGCATATCCAAGCCCTATGCTGCCGCTGCAGCAGCACAATTGATGGTGGCAGATCTTCTGGATGTGGATGCCCCCGTGCAGACCTATGTGCCTGCCTTCCCTGAAAAAGAGTGGACTGTTACCACTCGCCAAGTAGGTGGGCACATTGCCGGCATCCGGCACTACGAGGGCAATGAGAACGTCTCGGACGTGCGCTACGAAACCGTGGATGAGGGCCTGGAGATATTCAAGGACTCGCCCCTCCTGTTCGAGCCAGGTACGGAGTATGCCTATTCGTCCTACGGCTGGAATCTGGTTTCTGCCGTGGTGGAAGGCGCCTCTGGTCAGTCTTTTCTGTCCTACATGGACGAGCACGTATTCGGCCCGCTGGGTATGACCCATACCGAGGCCGACTGGGCTACAGACGAGATCGCGGGTCGCGTCTCCTTTTACGTCCGCTCGGATGAGGGCATGCCCGTCGAAGCGCCGTACGTGGACAACAGCTACAAGTGGGCCGGTGGAGGATTCCTGTCCACACCCGAGGACATGATCCGTTTTGCACAAGCGCACCGCACGCCGGGATTCCTGCCACAGGAAGCACTCGATTTCCTGATGACCTCACAGGTGCTGGACGACGGCAGTGAAACAGGATACGGGTTTGGTTGGACGACATCGCAGGACACATCGGGCCGCCGCCTTGTAGGCCACACCGGTGGATCGGTGGGGGGCACGACGCTCCTCAGTATGAACCCCGAGACGGGTGTTGTCGTAGCCATGGCCATCAACCTTTCCCAGGCGGATCTTTCTGTCGGGAGACGGGTGATGCAACTGTTCCTGGACGAGGCTGCATCCCGTCCCGCTTCGAACTGAACGCGACCCGTATGAAACGCGCCCTGCCGCTCTTGCTCATGCTGTCTGCCTGGTCCTGGGCCTGTGCTTCCGAGCCGATGGTGCCGGTCACGATCCACACCGCCGAGGGCCGGATTGAAGTGGCCATCGACACCTTGGCGGCACCGATTACGAGCGCCAATTTCCTGCGTTATGTGCAGGGTGGTCTCTACGATGGCGGGGAGTTCTTCCGCGTGGTGCGCATGGACAACCAGCCACGGGACTCGATCCGCATCGAGGTCATCCAGGGCGGCGCCAATCTGGATCTGGATTCGCTTTTTTATGATCCCATTCCGCTTGAGCGGACCTCTGATACGGGTCTACGGCATGTGGATGGCACCATTTCCATGGCGCGGGGAGGGCCGAACTCGGCCACGCACTCCTTCTTCTTTACCATTGGGGAGCATCCGTCACTCGACTTTGGCGGCATGCGCAACGTGGACGGGCAGGGGTTTGCCGCCTTCGGGCGTGTGACGAAGGGCATGGATATCGTCCGGCGCATCCAGTCCGGCGAGGTGGAGGCCCAGATCCTGGTCGATCCGGTGCGGATTGACAGCATCCGGGTGGACTGACATGGCACTGCATGAATGCCCCTCGTGCGCCCTTGAGTCGGACCGCAGTGGCCACCCCGAAACCTGTCCGTACTGTGGGTACGAATTCCCCGAGGCCAGCAAGGGTCTATCCTGGGTGGCCTGGCTGTTTGTGATCCTGCTTCTGATCTGGCCTGTTTCTCGCCTTGTAACCCTTCTTTTTGGGTAGCACACTCTCTTTTTGAATCTCCATGACTCCTCCTGATTCATTTTTCGGCTCCATGACCGTCCAGCAGTTTCTGGACGAGTACTGGCAAAAGAAACCCCTTCTTGTACGCGGCGCGTGGCCTGGATTCGAGAACCCACTGCCGCCGGATGATTTCCTGCGCCTTTCCTGCAGGGACGATGCGCTCTCACGCCTCATGATCAAGCATGAGGGCGAGCACAATTGGGAGCTTCGGGAAGGACCCTTCGAGGCTGCCGAATTCACGTCGCTGCCGCAGTCCCAATGGACCCTACTCATTCAAGAAGTGGACCGTCTTGTACCCGCCGTCCGGGACATGCTGAGGGCCGTGGACTTTCTGCCCCGCTGGCGCATGGACGATGTCATGATCAGCTATGCCGCCAACGGCGGCGGTGTGGGTGCGCACATTGACAACTACGACGTTTTCCTGCTGCAGGGCCATGGGCGCAGGCGGTGGCAGATCAATATGACGCCGGTCGAAGAGGAGCGGCTGATTGAGGATATCGATGTGTCCATCCTGGCGGACTTTGAAGCGGACAGGGACTGGGTGCTTGAGCCGGGCGACATGCTCTACCTGCCCCCGCGCATTGCCCACTTTGGCGTGGCCGAAGGTGAGTGCATGACCTTCTCGATCGGGTGTCGCGCTCCCTCTGAGCAGGACATCCTGGGCGCTGTCCTTGAGCAGGCCCTGATGAGCGTGGATCCGGATGCGCGCTACGCCGATCCGGATCTGTCGCTTTCGGATCCTCGTGCAGGGCTCGGTGATGGCGTTATGACGTGGGTATCATCCCTTATCGAGGGCCTTATGGCCGACAAGGATGCACTCCGAGAAATGCTTGGTACGATCCTCTCCCAGCCACGCCGATGGACAGACGAGTCGTCGCTACCTCAGGAGGCGTTGGCTGATGCGCTCGCAGGCGGTGGTCGCGTGCGCCCGGCTTCTTCGTCGCAGGTGTTGATGGAGCCTGGTCCGGACGGCGTGCTTTGGTTGTTTGCCGCCGGTGAAGCCATCGAGCTGGACCCGGCATTCGAGCCGGCCCTGACCCAGCTTATTTTGGGCGATGGGCTGACAGCTGATGATCTGGGTGCGGCAGCAGAATTCGACGACTTGCTGGACGAGCTCTATGGGCAGGGCACGCTGGTCGTGGACGTAGCGTGATCGGATAAAAAAACGGGGGCATCCCGCATGGGATGCCCCCGGAAAAACAGGAGCGCCGCGACGTGCAGGCGGTCAGGATCAGCGCACAGGGATGGTGAGGACCCGTCGGAACTGGGCCAAGCCTTCCTTCTTGCTGCCCTGCTCGGAGCGTCCGAGTCCGGTTGTAACCATGCGGCTCGCTGCAACGCCTCCATCGATGTAGAACTGCTCCACAACGCGGGCTCGGTCTTCAGACAGCTTCTGTGGAGCGCGTTCTCCCGGAGAGGCCAAGCCTTCCAGGCGCACATTCATGTTGGGGCACTCAACAAGGATGGCCAGGTTCTCGCGCAGCGCAGCGCGTCCTTCCTCGGTAAGCGTCGACGTATTGCGATCGAAGAGCGCAACGTTCATTTCCGTAATGTCCCGGCAGATAGCGGCCTCGTACGGATCGACCGTGATGGTCATCGTGCGGCGTGTTACGCCGGCACAGTTTTCTACCTCAAGGGTCACCGTGTAGGTACCCGCCTCAGCGTACGTGTGGCTCGGGTTAGCGCCCGACCCCGTGTTTCCATCGCCGAAGTCCCATCGCCAGGTACCATCGGTGCCCGTGACACTGGCCGAGAAGGCGACGGATGTCTGCGTATCGGGATTCATGTTCGACGCGCGCATCGCAGTGATGGCAGCCGGAATGCAGGGATCCTTGACCGACACGACACATGACCGCACTGACTCATGGGCGCCCTTGCCGTTGGTCGCGCGAAGGTCCACCGTGTAGTCCCCTGCGCGGTCAAAGGCGTGGGTGACTGTCATGCCCTGCGCGGAGGAACCATCCCCGAACGCCCATTCGAAAACCACTGGCGCCGAGGCATTCGCGTTGTGCGAGGCGGTGAAGGTGACCGGTGTTCCAGCGTCCACGACATCCACAGGACAGACCAGGTCCTGAAGCTCAACGGGAACCGTTCTTTTCAGGTTGAACCGCGCGCCAACGGCATGTGCACCGAGAAAATCCAGCGCCCCGAATCCGTTGTTGTCACGCCCGTCGGAGGCCATGTCCGGCGTCCGTATATCGATACTGCTCTCAACGAAGAGCGATGTACCCGGGTTGAGGAAGATGTCCAGACCGACTCCGGCATGGCCTCCGTAACTCAACTCGTCCTGCTCGGC
>Ga0181565_10001648_pt1 | contig 17030 bp, 15 predicted proteins | sample 101ome_16_FD_129661 | JGI IMG/M metagenome (GOLD analysis project Ga0181565, IMG submission 129661) | Coastal salt marsh microbial communities from the Groves Creek Marsh, Skidaway Island, Georgia - 101401AT metaG (megahit assembly) | ecosystem: Environmental > Aquatic > Marine > Intertidal... | reverse complement strand
GTTAGAGAAACTATAGTGATAAAACTTCTTCCAATTTTCTTTATTGCACCAGAAAATGCCTTTTTAATTTCTATAATTTACGGTCTAATGACATTACTAATTTCTCTACCTGGAGGAATATTTTGGCTAACTAGAGAATAGGTGTATCTATGAAGAATGATAAAAGTAAAAATTATATTAAACATCACTTTAACAACTTAGCATCTAAAAGAGATATATGGCTTAAAAAAAATAAATATTTTTATTCTAGCGACAATAGTTATATCAAATTCCTAATCGGTGACAATAAAAAAGTTCTTGAATTGGGCTGCGGTAATGGCCAGCTATTAAAAAAATTAAAATTAAAACATGGTGTTGGCATTGATATCAGTGATAAATTTATTGAGCAAGCTCAAATGCATGAAAAAGAAATAAAGTTTTTATGCTGTGATTTTGAAGATCCTAATTTCTTTGATAAGCCTGAATTGAATATAGATTTTGATTATATTATCTTGTCAGACTCTATTGGCTACCTCGATGATTGTGAATTATTCTTCAAAAATCTTCATAAGATCTGTTCACACAAAACTAAAATCATTTTGACTTATTACTCTTGGAAGTGGCAACCTGTAATCAAATTAGCTGAAAAATTAAAACTCAAAATGCCCTCTTTTGAAATGAATAATTTGTCGACTGACGATACAATATCTATATTAGATTTAGCTGATTTCGAGTTAGTAAAAAGAGAGTGGAGACTTTTGAGCCCAAGAAGTTTTCTTTTAATTGGACACATAATTAACAAGTTATTTGCCCCGTTACCTTTGTTTAGAAAATTTTGTATCAGAAACTATATTGTGGCCAAACCAAAAATTAAAGATCCTTTTGACCCTTTATCTGTCTCCGTGGTAATCCCTTGCAAAAACGAAAGAGGTAATGTTGAGAGTGCAATAAAAAGAATACCAAAATTCGGCAAAGAACTAGAGATAATTTTTGTTGAAGGAGGAAGCCATGATGGTACGCAAGAAGAAATCAATAGAGTTATTAAAGAATATCCATCAATCAAGATCAAAACAATTTCCCAGGATGGCAAAGGCAAGGGTGATGCAGTTAGAAAAGCATTTAGTCAAGCTTCAGGTGATATTTTGATGATCTTAGATGCCGACTTAACTGTTCCGCCAGAAGATTTACCTAAATTTTATGATGCAATAATTAATCGCAAAGGAGAATTTATAAATGGAACAAGATTAGTTTATCCAATGCACGATCAGGCAATGAGATTCTTAAATTTATGGGCTAACAAAACATTTTCAGTTATCTTTTCTTGGCTATTAAATCAGAGACTTACGGATACTCTATGTGGAACAAAAGTTTTACTAAAAAAAGATTATTTGGAAATTGTAAACAATAGAAGCTATTTTGGAGATTTTGACCCTTTTGGAGACTTTGATTTAATTTTTGGTGCAACCAAAAGTAACCTAAAGATTATTGAAATCCCCATTAGATATGACGAAAGAAAATACGGATCTACTCAAATATCAAGATTTAGACATGGCTGGCTTCTCCTGAAAATGGTTGTTTTCGCCTATAAAAAATTGAAATTGATTTAACTTTTACTTCTACTATGCATCAAATCCATTCAAAGGTTTGGGAAAGAAAAGAGGTTCTGAGGTATATCTACTCGGATTATTATAAGAAAATAGAGAATAGCTGTTTTAATGGATTGGTTTTAGAGGTTGGATCTGGCATAGGAAAACTTAGTATTAAAGATTGTAAAATCATTAAAATAGATATTCTTTATTCGGAAGATATCGACATTACATGCGATGCACACAAACTTCCGTTTCGAAGTGCAGTCTTTGATAACATTGTCTTATTTGATGTTTTTCATCACCTAGAATCACCCTTGTATTTTCTTAAAGAGGCTCGTAGGGTACTAAAACCTAATGGAAGAATAATTTTTTTAGAGCCTGGTATTTCACCATTAAGTTGGATTTTTTATAATTTTTTTCACCAAGAAGAAGTTAATTTTAATTATTCGTTTTCGAAAGATTACAAATTGAATTCAGAAAAGGATCCCTATGATAGCAATCAAGCTATACCAACAATATTATTTGAAAAACAGAAATATCTAATCGATGAATTGGGTTTTTCTCTTATACAAAAGAAGTGGATTAGTCTCTTTGCTTACCCTCTATCTGGGGGGTTTAAGGAATGGAGTTTGATAAATAAAAAAGTTGCAATTTTTCTACTAAAACTTGAAAATTTCTTAGAACCATTTCTTGGTAAGTTGATTGGTTTTAGAATTTTTTGTGTGCTTGAAAAAAATAGTGAATTTGATCAAAGATAAAAAAAATTCAGTTTTATTAGTAATATTTTTAACTGTAAATATTATTTTATTTCTATTCTCATTCAAGGATGCAACCCTAATAGAGGGGGCAGATTCAGGTCAGTACTTCTATCCAGCCCTATCTTTTGCCGATAAGTTCGAACTTAGAACTGCGAATGGAGATTTATTGATGTTTGGAACTCCACTCTATTCAGTATTTCTTGGAATTATATTTAAAGCTTTTGGTAGTTCGAATTTATTCTTCGTGGTAATGTCACAATGTGTTCTATTATTTATGACTGGTATGATTGCCAGAAAGATAGGGCAAAAAATATTAAAAAAAGATAGTTTTATTATCCAAATATTATTAATTTTTAATCCAAACAGCCTCATTACATCTCATTTAATTCAGTCCGAAACTCTGTTTACTTTCATATTAATTTTAATTGTTTATCTAATTGTCAATTTTGAGAATCTACTGAAAAGTAAAAAGTTTCTGCTTGCTGTATTGTTCGGTTTACTTACTTTGACAAGGCCAGCTGGATTGTATTTTTCGATATTCATTGTATTTTCTATTTCTTTGATACTGCATTTAAAATTTAGACATACAATAATCCAGATCTTTCAAAGGTTTACATTACCGGTTTTAATAGTATTCACTTTGTCTCTAAGTCCTTGGCTACATAGAAATTTTGCGATTACAGGCGAAGTGTTTCTATCGACTAATGCCGGTGCATACCTGAAAGACCAATATTTGAAATTACTCAAAGACAACTCTCCAGATTCTGAAATCGTAATATTGGAAAAAGTTGATAAGAATCTAAAAGCTTATTTTGCGAAGAATGCAAATTATTGTATAGATAATGAGCGAAATTGGAGGTGCAACTCTTTACTAGAAGAGCACATAAAAGAACAAATGCTTCAAACTCCAGTAGAGCACCATATCAAATCTTTAGGTCTTTCATTTATGAATTTGTTTTTTTCTCCCGGATCAAGTAATTATAGAAATTATCTTGCAATTGATGGGAAACGGGATTTTATTGAATTTTTATCTAATAATGACTTTAGATATACAAAAATTGAAGCTTACTTTAAAACAATGAATTATGGATATTATTCTATTTTTATATTAACCGCCATCTATTCAATTGTTTTAAAAATATTTGCTATTAGTGGTTTATATAAGGGCTTAATAAATAAGAATACTAGATTAAACATTGTGTTTTTTATTCTTATCTTTTGTATTTTTATGGCGATGTATTTATACTTGGGTCAGTCAAGATTCAGAGTTCCTTTAGAGCCAATTTTAGTTATCATTGCTTATATTGGCTTAATAAAACGAAAAGATGAAAAAAATAACTAAACTTTCCATAGTAGTTCCTTGTTTTAATGAAGAAGAAGTTATAAGTAAGACTTATTCTGTCATAAAAGAGATATTTGGTGCTTCTAATTTTATACTTGAACTTATATTTATAGATGATGGAAGTACTGATGAAACACTAAATATTCTTAAAAGCTTCGCAATTTCGGATGAAAGCATAAAGGTTATATCTTTTTCAAGAAATTTCGGCCATCAGCCAGCTGTTACTGCTGGTTTAAATCATGCTTCAGGGGATGTTACCGCTATTATTGATGCTGATCTACAAGATCCTCCATGTGTAATTTTAGAGATGCTCAATGAGTGGAGAAATGGTGCCAAAGTTGTTTATGCGGTAAGAAAGAATAGGAAAGAATCAGTTTTTAAGAAAGCAGCATATTTTTCTTTTTACAGGCTTTACTCAAAATTATCCGATATCGATGTTGTGGTAGACAGTGGAGATTTTTGTTTGATGGATAAATCAGTTGTCTCTACGATAAATTCTCTTCCAGAAAAAAACAGATTTAATCGAGGGCTAAGAAGTTGGGTTGGTTTTAAACAAGTTGCATTGAATTATGATAGAGATAAGCGAAATGCAGGAGAAACCAAGTATAGTTTCTCTAAGCTTATTAATCTAGCAATGGATGGGGTTTTTAATTTTTCAAGTAAGCCATTGGGTTTCGTATTTTTTTCAGGAGTAATTGTATCTTTATTTTCCTTTTTGCTTGCCATTTTTTATTTTGTTTATAGAGTATTCAATCTTGGATTCTTAGGAAGTTATAGCTCTCAATCTCAGGGTTTTACGACAATTGTGGTAATTATGTTATTGTTAGGAAGTTTGCAAATACTTGCAATAGGCGTTATTGGTCAATATATCTCAAGAATATACCAAGAAGTTAAATCTAGACCATCATATATTGTTAAGGAATTTATTTCGAATGAAAAGTAATTTGAATGTTCTAGTCACGGGTGGCGCAGGATATATAGGTTCACAAGTTTGTAAAAATTTATTCTTAAACGGCTTTAATCCGGTCGTAGTAGATAACTTAGTTTATGGACACATTGAGAATGTTAAATGGGGAAATTTCTTCAAGATTGATCTAAAAGATAGAAAGAAAGTTTTTGATTTCTTTTCAAAAAATAAATTTATTGCTGTTATTCATTTGGCTGCATATGCTTATGTTGGCGAGTCAGTTGAAAAACCTCAAAAATACTACGAAAACAATGTTTTGACAAGTTTAAATTTGTTAGATGCCATGATAGAAAACAAAATAAAAAATATAGTTTTTTCAAGTTCATGCGCTACTTATGGACTGCCGACACAATTGCCAATAACTGAGCAACAAATACAGTTACCAATAAACCCATACGGTAACTCAAAGTTATTTGTTGAAAGAATAATTCAAGACTACGCAAATGCCTATGATATGAACTTTGGTATTTTGAGATACTTTAATGTAGCTGGGGCAGATATAGATCAAGAGATTGGTGAATTGCATATTCCAGAAACGCATCTTATTCCCTTGGCGATTCAAGCTGCTTATGATAAAAACTTTACTTTAAAAGTTTTTGGTAATGACTATAACACTACTGATGGCTCTGCTATTAGGGATTACATTCACGTTTACGACCTTGCTGACGCTCATATTTTGACATTGAAGAAAATTATTTCATCTAGAAAATCTCTAACCCTTAACTTGGGAGCTGGCAAGGGCTATAGTGTTATTGAAGTTATCAATCAAATAGAAAAATATACCAAGATGAAAGTAAAATATGAATTTGCTGACAGAAGAGCTGGGGATCCGCAGAAACTATTTTCTTCCATCAAAATGGCCGAAGAAAAGCTAAATTGGAGCCCAAAATACAGCAATATCGAGAAGATAGTTGAAACGGCAGTTTTATGGTATAGAAAGGTTAATTCAATATTATGAAAAAAATTTTAGTTACAGGTGGTGCCGGTTTTGTCGGTTCTCACTTATGTAAGAAACTCATAGACGGCGGCAATGAAGTAATATGCTTGGATAATTTTTATACAGGATCAAAAAAAAATATAGTCCAACTCTTAGATAACCATAATTTTGAATTACTAAGACATGACGTAACATTTCCACTATATATTGAAGTTGATGAGATTTACAATCTTGCCTGTCCTGCTTCACCAATACATTACCAAATTGATCCAGTCCAAACCACCAAAACTAGTGTTCATGGAGCAATAAACATGCTTGGATTGGCAAAAAGAGTTAAAGCTAAGATTCTACAGACCTCTACTAGTGAAGTCTACGGAGATCCTGAGATTCATCCACAAAATGAAAGTTATTGGGGTAATGTTAATCCAATAGGTTATAGGTCTTGCTACGATGAAGGTAAAAGGTGTGCCGAAACCTTATTCTTTGATTATAAGCGTCAACATAACTTAGATGTAAAAGTTGCACGTTTATTTAACACATATGGGCCAAATATGCACGAGAATGATGGTAGAGTTGTATCTAACTTTATAGTGCAAGCCCTAAATGGCGATCCAATTACAGTTTATGGAGATGGATTGCAAACCAGGTCTTTTTGCTACATCGATGATTTAATAAATGCTTTGACCGGTCTGATGGATAAAAAGCCTGAATTTTCGGGTCCAGTTAATTTGGGCAATCCTAATGAATTCACTATTATTGAGCTAGCAAAGCAAATCATTAATATCACTAATTCTAAATCTCAAATTGTATATAAAGCACTTCCTTATGATGACCCTACCAGAAGAAAGCCTGATATTACTCTTGCAAAAAGAGAATTGAACTGGGAACCAAAAATAAATCTAGAAGATGGCCTGAAAAAAACTATTAAGTATTTTGAATTAGTTCTTAAAAAGTGACATCTTTTAAAAAATTTAATCTATTAAAATTCATATTTGTCTCAATATATTTTGTGCTTTTGTACTTAGGTATTGATTTATCAATACCTATCCAAGTCATTCCAGACGAAACATCACAGCTTCTAAATATTTATGGCCAGATTCAGAATTTTAGTTTGAAATTGCCCTATGAAAGTTATTACACAGTATGGGCACATGTAATTCTGCTTCCTTTTACTGTTTTATACTGGGGATTTGACTATGTCATTCAAGGCTTTCCTGATATTAGTCAATTTAAAAAATATGTGGCTGAGAACTATATGCTAGTCTTGCCATATTTGAGATTGGTATCCGCTCTAATATTTATTCATTCTTTATGGCAATTGAGCAAAGTTATACAAAACTACTTTGGTATAAAAGCGGCAACTCTTTTTTTTGTATTAGTGCTATTAGATTTACTTGTGTTTATAAATCTTCACTACTCTAAACATTGGATAGTTGATATATCTTTAATATTTTATTCAATTTATTCTTATGAAAGATATATTAATTCAGGGAGGATATTTTTTTTCTATATTGGGGTAATTGTCTTCATGATAGGAGTTTTTTCGACTCATCCCTTGGCTGTAGCTTTTATTTATCCTATGTTGATTTTCTTTCATCTAGGTAAAACAAAAAATCAGTTTTTTAGAGAGTTTCTAATCGCATTGATTATTTTCATTATCTTTACATTAATTACCTTATACCTTGGCCCAGGAAAAATTATTGGAGATTTATTTAGTAATGGATCAACTAATCAATTGCATTTTTCATTGGATTTAATCCCTGTCTTTATTCGGTCAATATTTGACTATAACCCAATACTAACAACATTATTTCTTTTAACTCTTGTGTATGGTTTATATAAAAAAAGATACATATATCTAATATTTTCAACACCTTTTTTTGCATATTTAATATTAATCTCACAGTTTCATTTTGAGCCAAGATATAGTCTCTTTTTAGTAATTTCTATGGCACTACCTGTCGCTGTTTTTTTATCAAAATTTTATTCAAAGCTCTTTTTGGTTTTTTTTATAGGGGTCAACTTTTCTCTTATTGCTACATGGAATCTAATAATTACTAATGTTGATACAAGACAAATGACTGTAGACTGGATTAAGGAAAATTACAATAATAACAACTTCTTAATTTTCAATACAGTTGGATTTAACTATGTTTCCATGAGGAGTGAAGGCGTAAAGTTTCTTCAACAAAATTTTCCTGAAATGATAGGAACAAGGGAGAAGTTAATTACTGAGCTTGGATTAACAGGAAGTTTCAACAACACAATACTTAGAAAATTTGATGAATCGAATTATTCTGGCACAGAATTAATCTCTTCGCTCTTAAAAAATGATTACAAACCAATACTCATAAATGAAAGGTTTGGATATGATGCATATTTTTTTCAACCTGCACCAAACACTTTCAATGAGATAATTAAAAACTGTGAGTATAAAATTATCCAAGAGTTTTTGCCATATAGGGGAGACAAAATTCCACATGATTTTGAAGAATACGGAGATATTCTCTATAACTTTAATGGTGTTATTCAAACTTTTTTAAAAATAGAGAGACCTGGGCCAGTTATCAAAATCTTTGAGTTCGCAGAAAAACAACCTTCAACTTGCACTAATTAAACATGAAAGACTTTATTAAAAATCTTGACATTGCCGTATTAATACCCTGTTTTAATGAAGAAAAAACTATTGAGAAAGTTATAAATGATTTTAGGGTTCATTTACCTAATTCAAAAATATATGTTTTTGATAATTGTTCAACTGACGATACTGCATCAATAGCAAGAAAAAACAATGCTGAGGTTAGAACAGTTAAACATATCGGAAAAGGGAATGTGGTTAGACGAATGTTTGCAGATATCGAGGCAGATTTTTACATTCTGGTCGATGGCGATGATACCTATGATGCTTCTAGAGCGCCTGATATGTTAAGAACTATTCTTGATAAGAGTTTGGATATGGTTATTGGGAAAAGAGTAACTTCTAACACTTCAGGTGAATATAGGTTTGGACATGTTTTTGGGAATAAGATTCTTACTCAATCTGTTTCTATTTTCTTTGGCCGAGGTTTTACTGATATGCTCTCAGGATATAGAGTCATGTCTAAGAGGTTTGTTAAATCTTTTCCAGTTATGTCGTCTGGTTTTGAGATTGAAACAGAAATTACTATACACTCTCTTCAAATTTTAGCGCCCTTTGAGGAGGTGGACACTAACTATATATCTAGACCTCTTGGATCTGAAAGCAAATTAAATACTTATTCAGATGGTTTGAGAATCTTAAGGATGATTTTTTATCTTATAAAAGATGGAAAGCCTATGCAGTTCTTTAGTTTTGTATCAATGTTGTTTTTCTTAACTTCAGTAATTGTATTTATACCAATTGCTCAAACTTTTATTGAGACTGGATTAGTGCCCAGGCTGCCCTCGGTTCTCTTAAGTACTGGATTAATGATCTTGTCTTTTTTGAGTATTACTACTGGTATCATTTTGGATAGTTTTAGCAAGTCCAAGTTGGAAAATAAAATCCTTGCTTATCTTTGTTATCCTAAATATGAAATATCAGAAAAATGAATTTCTTTGAAAGCCTAAGCAACTTTAGAAATATATATTTCATAATACTTATTGGGCTTATTGTTAGATTAATATTTGTTTTTTTCTTCCCAGATCAAAATTTCCCTGACGCTCAGGCATACAGAAATATAGGCATTGAAATATTCTCTGGAAAACAAATTACTAATGATATTTCTATGCCACTTTACCCAATAATCACTTATATAGCTGGCAGTGAAACTTCTCAAAGGTTGTTAGATCTTTTTTTTTCATTGATATCCATATGGTTAATTTTTAAAATTTCTTATAAATTATTTGCTAATTTAAGAGCAGCATATGTCGCATCAATTTTTTCAACCTTTTACCCTCACTTTATTTTTTATTCAATAAGCGGACTTACTGAAACTTTTTTTACACTATTGATTTTGTGTGCCTTTTATTTCTTTTACAGTAGAGCAATTTTTTTAGGCATTATTTTTTTAGCTCTTTCTGTACTAGTCAGACCGACACTAGACTTTTTAAATCCTATTATATTATTACTATTTACTGGAGTCGTTCATCAGTACAGTTTTAAAAAGACTCTCATGTTCCAATTAATTTATTTCTTGGTTTATGTTTTTTTTATGACGCCATGGTGGATACATCAATATTCAAAATATGGTGAATTTGTCAGGCTGAATCTAGGCGATGGTATAGTTCTTTACTCTGGTAACAACCCGTTAAATGAATCTGGCGGTGGCGTTGGTAGGAAAAATGGTAAGAGTGATATGGATTTATCTCAATTCCAAAGTATTGATAATCCTATTCAAAGAAATTATGAGTTAAAAAGGGCTGCATATGATTATATTGTCGAAAACCCCTCCAGATTTGTTGAACTTGGAATAAAAAAATTTTTTCGATTCTGGCGGTTATGGCCATATGCGGATGAATATAAAAGTCATCAAATAATTATTTCCTCAATTTTGAGTTATGGATTAGTTCTTTTTCTTTCAATTGGGTTTTTCTACAAGAGGCATATTGGCTTTAAGGAAATCTCTCCAATAATTGCTTTAATTGTATATTTGACTCTAGTACATACTGTAACAATTAGCTCTATTAGATATAGATTTCCAATTGAGCCGTTTCTTATCATTTTCGGCACTTTTCAATTAACCAGAATAAACTCATTTAAACCATTATTAGATTTCGTTTTTCGAAATAAGAAGTCATAGCTGAAATTGATATTAATCTCTTTAAAATGAACCCAAACAGTTTGTATTCAAAAATATTTAACTTGAGCAAGTTAAATTTTGTGAATTATTTCTTTGTTTTCATATCCTCAGTAATTATATTTAGAATTGTAGATCGTAATGATTATGGCTTATGGGCTGTTTTATTGTCATTTTTTGCAATTTATGAGTTAGTTATAGCGGGTTTAGATTTATCAGTCACAAGATTCTATAAAAATTTAGACTTTACAGGAAAAGCAAATTTAGTTTGTTCAGTATTGTTTTTTAAGTTAACAGTTTTTCTAATATTTATATTATTAATATTTTATTTCTATGAAAGTAACTTTTTTAATAACTTCATATCTGAACCGTATATAGCTAAAACGAATTTGTCTTATTTTTTAGTTCTTGCCTGTGTGAATAATTTTTTGAATATTTTTATTGGTACTGGAAATGCTATTATAAATTCATTAAAGTTTTATGAAAAAATATCTAGGGTAGGCATCTTTAAGAATGCAATTTTTTTTATTTCTGTAATTGCTCTGAGTATATTCACCAATCAGTATATCTTTTTTATTTTGACAAACTCATTATTGAATCTTATTCTTTTGGGATATGTTATTTTCTTTTTAATTAACTTTTATGACAGGTCTAAAATTTTAAAAATCTTCCAGGTCAAATTTTCTCTTGTTTCCAGTTTTAGAAAAATTGTTCCATATTCCCTTCCTTTATCTTTAACTTCAATGTTGAGTTATTCTAAAAACCATTTGCCAATATTGATATTGGGAAATTCATTTACACTTGAAAGTGTAGCGATCTTCTCAATTCTTAAAAATATTTTCAAATCATTTCATTCAATTACTAGTTCATTCATTGAGCCGATGCTTATGAGCTTTTTAGATTTAAAAGAATCAAAGAAATATCATAAAAAGATGAATGCAATTTTCAATTCAAGTTTGGCATTAAGACTAATAATTAGTTTATTTCTGATAGTTATTAGCGATTATGTCATGGAAATTTATAACATTGAAAACTCATCTGTGAATTCAATATTATTTTACATATTTAGTCTTGAATTTTTTATTGCCGGTTTGATTATCTACTATGGTTTATTAATAAAACTAGAAGATAACACAGTTAAACTCTTTGTTTCAAGCTTAATAAGATTTTCTGCTGATATATTTTTGATCTATATATTTTTAGTTGAATACGGAATTTTGGGCGCGGGCATTGTTTTTTTATTAGGAAGGTTGATAGAAACTTTTGCTGCATATTTTCTTTGTTTTGATAAAAAACTATACCAAATCTCCATACCGGTCTTAATTATTTCAGCATTATTGAGCATCGTAATTCTGAGAACTTTTTAAGACTTATATGAAAAATAACACTCTTAAAATATTTTCAAAAACATCTAACTTACAGAGGAATGATAAAAATATAATTTTTTTTCAGGATTATGTTGAGGATATATCGCTATCCAAAGTTCGCGAGTTTTCTGAAGGAATATTTAGAGAAAATAAAGAGTTTTTGAGATCATATATTCATAACGGCTATGAAATAACATGGGCCTGGTATGGAGATATTTTTTCTATTTCTCAAAAATATATGAAATATGAAAAGATCATACTTCATATAGAAAGAGTTAAATATGACCAAATAATTTTTAAAGATGTGCCAAATGATTTAATTAAATTAATACGTATGGCTTTTCCTGAAATATCAATAATTAACTTGGACTTAAAAAAAGCACATGAAATAAGAATTTTTTTATTGAATTTTGTTGGATTGATATATTCCTTATTTTCTTTAGTTGTTTCTTTCTTTAAAAGAAATAATAGAGTTGCATCCTATACAGGTGATTTTATTTTTAAAAACTCAAGATGCGATATAAGGCTTATTGAGCTATATAAGCTTTATGACAGGAATAATATAAACTTTATAGAGTTTATAAGGATGACATCAGGTAAAAATTTTATTGTAAATATTTTTAAAAGAAGAAGGATGGCAATTTATGTAAGTTCTTTCCAATATTTCATAAATTTGTTTTTTAAAAATACACATTATAAGAAACGCCCTAAAAATTTTCAGGAATCCCTACTATATTCTTACCATGGTTCAAATCTAGCCTTACAAAAAGAAATTTTAGTTTTTGAAAAAATCTTTAATTTTCTTGGCGTCAAAAAATTTTTTGGAATTTCATTTTCTTCCAGAAGTGCCTCTCTTTTTTTTGCTGCAAAAACTATTGGGGCTCCAATAATTGGAATTATGCATGGATTACAACAAAGGGATTATGCCGTGTATGAATTTATCGAGCCTTTTAATAATAAAAATTTAATTGGGTGTGATTACTATGGAACTTGGAGTTTGCATTATAAAAATTACTTTAAAGAATATTCTAAGATCCATTCTAATATTATTTATAGTGGACCTCTCAGGTCTGTTTCCTCTTTCCAAAAGAAATTTAATTTCAGTCAACAGGACGATGAGAAAATCAAAGTTTTGGTTATTTCTGAACCTCATGCGTCATTTTCTGATCTTGTGCCATTCATAAAAGCACTTATCGAATCCAAAGAAATCTGTCTGGGAATTAAATTAAGACCTATGATAAAGGATAATTTTCTAGAAATTTTGGAAAATTTTGGACTTGATATTTCTTCGATAGAAATCGTAGATGATGAGCTTCTGAAAGCAGGTAAGAGCTATGATATTTTTATAGGCTCATATAGTACTGCAATAATTGAAGCATGCTTGATATCAAAATTATCTTTATTGATTTACACAAACAAATGGGGTGATTACTTTGACCTCAATTCTTCTCCACTAGGGCCAATGTTATTGACGAATGATCCTGGTGAGTTTATTAATATAATAAAATTACGCATTGAGAATGAGAATAAACTGAAAAGTATTATTTTTTTTAGGGAGCGTTTTTTTGGAAATTTTAATAAAAATGGTGCGGAGTGGATTGTCAATCTAATAAGTTAGATAGTGTAGAGTTAATAAAACATTTCATTTTTGATTTAGATGGAGTGATTTTTGATTCATTAGCTAATATGGAATTATCTTGGAATATGGCTTCTAATGAGTACTCAATTCCAATTTCATTTCAAAATTACGCAAATCATTTAGGTAAGCCATTTAAATCCATTTTGGCGGCTCTAGGTGTTCATGAGAATCAAAATGCAATTGAGAATTGTTTTAAAAGTCACTCAATTTCTAATATGAATCTAGTAAAACCTTACATTGACATAGAGGACTTCCTGGGTTTTCTTATAGAAAAGGGTTTTACTATTTCTGTTTTTACATCCAAGGATGAGCATAGAGCAAAGATCTTACTGGGTAATTTCCCGATTAAATTTGCTGATATACAATCAAATAAAACTGGGATTCCGGGAAAGCCTAATCCTGAACAAATACTTTTAACAATGCAAAAATTATCTCTCAAGCCATCAGAAGTTATATTTATAGGGGATATGAATGTAGACCTATTAACAGCCAGAAATGCAGGTATTCAATTTATTCATGCTGGATGGGGATATGGAAAAATTAACAATGAGAATGTTTGTAGTGTTAAAACTATTCTGGATTTAAAAAAAACAATAAGCGAAACATGGCCAAAGTAGTTGGAATTATTCCAGCAAGATATAATTCTTCTCGCTTCCCCGGAAAAGCTATTGCTAATTTGAATGGAAAACCAATGGTATGGCATGTTTATCATCAGGCTAAGAAATCCTGCATGCTTGATGATCTTTTTATAGCTACTGACGATGATCGCATTGTGTCGGTTTGCTCTGAATACCATCTTAAATGCCTTTTGACATCAAAAGAACATGTCAGTGGTTCTGATCGAGTTGTAGAGTGCTCAAGACAAATAGATGCTGATTTTTATGTAAATATTCAAGGTGATGAACCGATGATTGATCCTATTACAATTGATATTCTGGTGAAAAAAGCATTATCTTTTGATAGGAGTGATGAAGTTGTTGTTAACTGTTTTGCTAAGATAAATTCTGTATCCGATATTGAAGATACAAATATAGTAAAAGTGATCTTAACAGCTTCAAATAATGCAATTGCCTTCTCTCGTTATCCAATACCCTATTCAAAAGACAATCATAGTAAATATTTCAAACAGTTAGGGTTATATGTTTTTTCTAAAAAAGCTCTAAACGCCTTTAAAAATATGAAAATAGGACCTATTGAGAAATCTGAAGGCATAGAAATGTACAGATTTTTGGAAAATGATAAAAATATCCAAATGGTTAAAGTGAATGATGACTCAATTTCTGTAGACACTCCTTCTGACCTTAAAAGAGTTGCAGATATCCTAAAAGCATAATTTAATCATATGAACATAATTATAGTGAGCGATCTATTCCCTCCCTTCTTTGAAGGCGGGGCCGAAAAAATAGCTCTTGGTCTTTCATTGGAATACCAAAGAAAAGGACATAAAGTATTTGTTTTTACAGTCAATAGAGATATTAAGATTGGCAACATTAAAAAAATAAATTACCTAAACCTTGAAATTTTCCAATTTGGATTTAATTACAATGAGAAGTTTCATCCATATATTGGTAGCTACAATCCCTACCTTTTAAGGAAGGTCTCTCAAGTCCTTGAAGATTTTTCTTTTAATGTCGCACATATCCATAATGTACACAAATTTTTCTCATATTCAATAATCGGTCTTTTAGAAAAAAAAGGAATCAAGATTTATCATACAGCTCATGATGCGCTTGCATTTTGTCATAGTAAATTTATTTTTGGTGCTAGCGAGTATAAAGACAGTGTTGACTTTCATTATCCCAAACTTGGTATCTTCATAAAAAGTTGGAAAAGATATAACCCATTAAGAAGTTTAATAATAAAGAGCCAACTGAAAAAAGTTGAAAAGATAGTTTGCGTCTCTAAGGAATTAGAAAAACTTTTTTTGGCGAATGGTTATAAAAACACAACTACTATTTACAATGGGGTCGAGTCATCAACTCACAAGATAATATCTAGAAAAGGAGATAAACTAACAAAATATAAAAAAAATAAAATAATTTTATTCCCCGGAAGATTGTCCAATGAAAAAGGATTGATAGCCGTTATAAAACTGATGGATGGCCTTTTAGAATCAAACCTTAAAGTAAAAATAATTTTTGCTGGTAAAGATATTAATTTTGATTCTAAGTATCACAACACTGCAGTTAATCTCGGTTGGGTATCTCAAAATGAAATGATAGAATTGTACCAAGTTGCCGATTTAACAATTGTTCCATCAATATATCTCGACCCCTTTCCAACAGTTGTTATAGAGTCACTAAGTTATGGTACACCAGTTATCGTAAGCACTTTTAGCGGAGGAAAAGAGGCAATTCAAGATGGATTTACAGGATATATTATAAATCCTTTCAGGACTGATGAATTTATTCAAAAAGTCGTAAAATTTCTTGAGGAAGATGATAAGAAGAAGATGTCTAGTGCTTGTAAGCAATACTATAACCAGAACTTTAAATTAAGTCTCACTGCCAAAAGATATTTAGACTTGCTCAATGATAACTAATCTTTTTTTTAAATTAATATCAAATATCACTAACAAAGTTTTAGAAACTTTTGATATTAAGATAATCTTCAGAATTGGAAATTCTAAAGGAGATCAACTCTGTATGACATTTGCAGCAAGATACATTAAAAACTCCAAGAATACTAAAATAATTGTCGTTTCATCCAATCCAATTTTTTTTCTAAATAATAAAAACATCTGGAAAAATTATTCAGCAAAATTCAATCCTATTCTAATAAATCGCCTGCTCAGAAAAATTTCAGGAAAAAGAATCTTGCATTTCTTTTTCACATCAGAATTAGATTCGTATGAATCGTATATGAAAAAAAATAAATTGCATTTAATCGAGGCTCACTCTCTTCATTTTTTGCCAATTGATAGAAACTTAATAAAGAATGAAATCTTCTTTTCTAAGGAAGAATTAAGAATATTTCAATTAAAGTTTTTGGGTTTTAAGAATTTTGCATTAATTCAACCTAATGCAAAGAGCACTTATACTGCAAACAAACAGTGGGCATTATCAAATTTTCAGGCAGTAGTCGACAATATAAAAGAGATTAACTGGATTCAAGTTGGCATCAGAAATGACAACCTTCTTAAGAATGTAACTGACTTTAGAGGAAAAACTGATGACAGAGAACTATTTTATTTAGTAAAAAAATCAAGATTTGTTTTTTCTAACGAAGGTTATTTGAATCATATCGCCTCTGCCTTTGATAAGACTTCATTTGTTATACAATCGGGTTTTTCTGATAAATCGATAGCAACCTATCAAAATACATTTTTCTTTACAAGTGAGAAATGCCCTAAGGCGCCTTGTTGGATTTTGAATGACTGTAACATACCTAACAAACCGTGTTTAAGTGGAATAAATCCGCATACGGTAGTTAAAACTATTAAGAATGAAATTCATATACATAACTAATACGCGCCTACCTTCTGAAAGAGCTAATAGCTTTCAATCTATACAGATGTGCTCAAGTTTTTCAAAAATTTTTCCGAGTTTGGAAATGTGGATTTCTATTTCAAGAAACAATTATATGAAAGGCTCTAGAAAGGACGTGTATGACTTTTATGGCATTGAAAATTCTTTTGATATTTATGAAATTAACCAATTAGATTGGTCTTTCATTGCAAATATTAATGAGACTCT
>Ga0181565_10001642_pt1 | contig 17058 bp, 13 predicted proteins | sample 101ome_16_FD_129661 | JGI IMG/M metagenome (GOLD analysis project Ga0181565, IMG submission 129661) | Coastal salt marsh microbial communities from the Groves Creek Marsh, Skidaway Island, Georgia - 101401AT metaG (megahit assembly) | ecosystem: Environmental > Aquatic > Marine > Intertidal... | reverse complement strand
AGTTAAATGAGAAACTATTGGGTTCTGGTATATCAAGAGAAACTCCAGATTCGGGACACATAAGGGCTGAACTGAAATAGTGAATTTCACCTTCAGTGGTCTCCAGCATGAGTACTTGATTCCCTTTTTTAAGTGCAAGTTCTACACTTTGTGTTAGTCGCTTGATATCTTGACTGCTCACACTGATGCGATCAATTACAATTTCAATGTCGTGAATCTTGTAGCGATCGAGTTTTAAGCCCGGTTGAATCGATTGAATTTCTCCGTCTACGCGAACCTTTAGAAATCCTTGTTTTAAAATGGTTTCAAAAAGCTCTCGGTAATGTCCTTTACGCGAGCGGATAATAGGAGAAAGGACAGTAACCGTTTGGCCACTGAATTGCTCGAGAATACGCGAAACTATTTCTTCATTCGTATAGCGAACCATGCGCTTTCCGGTTTCAGGAGAATAGGCGTCTGACGCCCGGGCAAAAAGCAAGCGAAGAAAATCATAAATCTCGGTAATGGTGCCTACAGTAGAGCGAGGTGATCTAGAGGTGGTTTTTTGTTCGATGGCTATGACCGGTGAAAGTCCTTCAATAGCATCGACATCTGGACGTTCTAGATTGCCTAAAAACTGCCTTGCATACGCCGAGAAGGTTTCAATATACCTGCGTTGCCCTTCTGCATAAATGGTGTCAAAGGCGAGCGAAGATTTCCCACTACCCGATAAGCCAGTGAGCACCACAAGCTTCTCTCTAGGGATATTAATAGAGATATCCTTGAGATTATGGGTTTTAGCATTGGTAATGCGGATCGATGACAATTCGGAAAATTTGATTCAAAAATACGGTATTACTATTGGAATATTTCCTAATTCATTCGGAATAAATCCGTACTTTTAAGGCATGACTTTATCAGATTCTGCGCAAAGATTTGCCCTTTTACGAAAAGAACTAGGCTTTACCCAGTCTGAATTCGGAAGCTATTTAGGACTGAGTGGCTCAACGGCGGATATAGAACGTGCAAAAACGAAGCTACCGGGTTATGTAGTTGCTAAACTTTATGAAGAGCACAATATCAATCCCTCTTGGTTATTTGGGGCGAGCGATAAAATGCGTTTAGGGGGGCAGTCGGTTCAAACCCTACCGAAGGTCGTTACTGTAAACTCAGAGCAAAAGGAAAATGTATTACTCGTAGAGGCTAAGGCAGCGGCAGGATATCCTCAGAATATTTTGGACAGAAATTGGTATCAAAAATTACCTGCGTTCGATTTGCCACTGAAAGAATTTCGAAACGCTACTTATAGAGGTTTTCAGGTAGAAGGAGAGAGTATGATGCCAGCATTAAACCCAGGCGATTGGGTGTTAGCTAGAGCTGTCGAGTCATTAGATACCGTAAGGCCTTCAAAAATGTATGTAGTGGTGCTTGAAGATAGTGTGATGGTTAAAAAGGTAATTCAGTATCCTATGAACAATAGATTGACCTTACAATCGATAAATCCCAATTATGAACCTTACTATGTTCATGCTTACCAAATTCAAGAACTATGGGAGGTGAGTAGTAAGATTACCTTTGTTCTTGAACAGGATCAGAGCCTACAACTACTTAACGAATTAAAAGACTCTATGCGAGAATTAAAGGAGCGCATGGTGCGCAAGGCTTAGGTCTGAGCGATTAAAATCCCGCAGCAGCTTCATCACCTCTTGAATCAGCTCCAACCTCTATTCCTTTTTCTGAGTGAATCTTTAGAGCATTTACCTTGCCTATGATGCGGTTAGTCTCTTCTGAAATGCGATGTCCTTTCGCCTGAAGTGATTCAATAGTTTCAGGACTAAAGCGATTGGGTTCAAGGATCAGTATATCGGGTTTCCATTGATGGTGAAAGCGACCCGCATCCACAGACTCTTGCATCGGTCTATTATAAAGCGCTGCCCTTAAGAAGGTTTGAGCCACTGCTGTTATTATAGTGGAGCCTCCTGGTGTTCCGATCACCATAAAGAGTTCACCTTCCTTTTCAACGATCGTAGGGGTCATACTGCTGAGCATTCTTTTTCCGGGAGCAATCTCATTCGCCTTTGAACCAATGAGACCAAACATATTAGGGACGCCTGGTTTTGAACTAAAATCATCCATTTCATTGTTGTAGAAGAAGCCTAGTTCTTCGTGAAACAATTTTGAGCCATAGCCTCCGTTTAGAGTAGTGGTAACCGACACGGCGTTACCGTAACTATCAATAATGGAGTAATGCGTAGTTTCATCTAACTCATATATTGGGGTGATCTCACCATGGGTAACCTCAGATGAAGGCGTGGCTTTCTTAGGGTTGAAAGTAGCCATACGTTCTTCTAAATATTCTTTTGAGCTCATGTCGTTTGCAGGAATACTCACAAAGTCTGGATCTCCAAGAAAATGATTACGATCAGCATAGGCCCTTCTAAACGATTCGGTTAACAAATGAATATATTCCGGACTGTCTAGGGCTATTTCAGGTGTAAGAGGACGATCTAGCATGCCGAAAATTTGAGCCATGGTGATTCCACCACTACTAGGTGGGGCCATAGAAATTAGATCATAGCCTTTAAAATGAATGAAAACAGGCGTTCTCCATTTAGCCTCATAAGCTGCTAAATCTGCAACTTCAATAATCCCTCCATTACTTTGAATAAAGGCAGCGATTTTCTCGGCAATTTCTCCCTTCTAAAACACATCACGTCCATGATCTCTTAATTTCTCCATAGTAGACGCAAGTTCAGGATACACAAGGGTGTCTCCAGCAACGCTACCAGAAAAGCGTGTCAATACACGTCCATTCACGGTGGTGAATAACGAATCGTAATAGGCCAAGCGACGCGCTTGATTTTCAGTAACAACAACTCCTTTTCTTGCAAGATCGATAGCAGGTTGAATCAAGCGTTCAAAGGGCAGTGACGCCAACGAGTCGTATACGGCGAAAAGTCCGGCAACTGTACCAGGAACTCCCACAGCATTTGCACCAAGAGTGCTTTTGCCACGAATTACATTTCCATCATCATCAAGATAAAAGTTAGCCCCAGCCTTAAGAGGAGCCATTTCTCTGTAATCAAGACTACCTGTAGCTCCGTCAGCCTTTCTAAATACCATAAATCCACCCCCAGAAATATTACCTGCAAAAGGATAGGCAACAGCCAACGCCAATTCTGTGGCAATCATAGCGTCAAAAGCATTTCCTCCTTCCTTTAAAATGGCTGCTCCGATCTCTGAAGCCTCTATTCGTGAACTGACAACAGCGGCCTGAGTGAAGTATTCTTGAGAAGACGGTGTGGTGTTTTGGCAGCCTGAAAGGATCAACAGACTCAAAAAGATAGTGGTGATGCGCATAATTAGCCTTATTAACGGACCTAATTTAATTGAAATCTAGGGTATCTTTGAAGAACACCAAGCGATTATGACTTTAATTAAATCAATTTCAGGACTAAGGGGGACGATAGGCGGTAGTCCTGGTGATAATCTGACACCATTAGATGTTGTAAAGTTTACCTCCGCATTTGCTCGAATGATTCAAATAAAGCATAAGGCTGCTGAAGAACTCAAGGTAGTAGTCGGACGAGATGCTAGGGTTTCAGGTGAAACGGTGCAAGGCTTAGTGATGCATACGCTTGTAAGTATGGGGATCGATGTAATCGATTTAGGATTGTCTACTACACCAACAGTCGAATTTGCCACAGTGAATGAGAAGGCGCATGGCGGTGTGATTTTAACGGCGAGCCACAATCCTGCCCAATGGAATGCGCTTAAGTTATTGAATGAACACGGAGAATTCTTAAGTGCGGCAGACGGTCAAACATTACTTCAAATCGCGAAAGATGAAGCCTTCGCTTACTGCAGTTACGATACGTTAGGAACACATACGCTAAAGCTTGGCTACATTCAAAAACACATAGAGAAGATCAAGGAACTTGATGGGGTAGATCCGTCACTTATACGATCTAAAAAATTCAAGGTTGTCACGGATAGTGTTCACTCAAGTGGAGGAATCTCAGTTCCGGTTTTACTGCGTGATTTAGGAGTAGAGGTTGTTGAGTTGTTTTCTGAGCCACATGGAAAATTCCCTCATGATCCAGAGCCATTAGAACGCAACTTACAGGAGTTAATGCAAACCGTAAAGAAAGAGGGAGCCGATTTTGGAATTGCTGTTGATCCAGATGTCGATCGACTGGCTATAGTGGATGAAAAAGGAGAAATGTTTGGTGAAGAATACACTTTAGTGGCTTGTGCGGATTACATTTTGAGTAAGACAAAAGGGCCATGCGTTTCTAATTTATCCTCTACACGGGCACTTAAAGACCTAGCGGCTTCTTATGATGTTAGCTATCATGCTTCGGCCGTAGGAGAGGTTAATGTGGTGGCAAAAATGAAAGAAGTCGGCGCGGTGATCGGTGGCGAAGGAAATGGAGGGGTTATTTATCCAAAGAATCATTACGGACGAGACGCCCTGCTTGGAATCGCTCTTTTCTTAATGCTGTTAAGCGAAAGAGAGGTTCTGGTCTCAACGCTTCGCACTTCTTATACAAGTTATTTTATGACCAAAGAAAAGCTAGTGCTTCAGCTTAAGGACGAAGAGCTATCGAAGGTTTTAAATGAAGTGGCTCAGCGCTATAAGCATCTAAAACCCTCTATCATTGACGGAGTAAAAATAGATTTTGAAGAGTCCTGGGTACATCTTAGAAAATCTAACACTGAACCAATTGTTCGCATCTATACCGAGGCTAAAACTCAGAGTCAAGCGGATGCGCTTGCTGAAGATTTTAAAAAAGTGATGAGTGAAATAAGCGCTGAATTCTAAGAGTTTTCCTTCATTCTCTCGTGCTTGAACCTACGATGCGTCCATAAATAGGTCTCAGGTTGTTCTTTTACACTGCTTTCGACCTTTAACAAGAACGTTTTGGTAAGCACAAAAGGTTCTAATGCCGCCGGATGCTCAGTAAGTAGCGAGAAATGGGCGTGGTAATGGGAGCGCTTGACCTTTTTTAAATCCATATAAAAAACCGCTAAATCGAATTCTCGTGCCAATTCTTCTGCTCCTGTGTGCACGGGTACGTAGCGCCCGAAGAATTCAGTCCACAACTTAGTTTTTTTAAGGGTTGGAGATTGGTCGCTTAGAAATCCATACAGTCCAACTTCTTTCTTTTCGTGATGCTCGGCAATGGTCTTCTTTGTGAGATAGGTGGGGAGAAGATGTAGACCTGGTCTTGCTCTATTTTTTCGCATAAAAGCGTCAAAATACTTATTGTTTATTTTCTGGTAAATGGCATAAAAACGATGCGTTGTGTAGAGCGATAAGGCCGAGGTCCATTCCCAATTGCTTTGATGACCTGCCATAATGATGGCAGATCTATTTTGATTGAGAACCTGTTCTATTTGATCAAAACCACTTACAGTGTAGCGCTTTTTAAAGGCGCGATTGCTCAAGGTTATGGCTTTAATGATTTCAATGAAGAGGTCTGAGAAGTGTAGGTAAAACTTCTTAGAGATTTCTTTGATTTGCTTGGAGGAGTATTGAGGAAAAGCCTTTGCTATGTTCTCCTCGACCAGAGTTCGTCTGTAGTTTAAAACAGTGTTGAGTAAGAAGGATAACAACCGCGCTAGTCCGTGAAGAATAGAAAAGGGTGCCAACGATAGGGTGTAGATCAAAGGAAGTACCAGAATAAATACGAGAAAGGCTATCATATTGGCGGGTAAAGATAAGTATATTTGAAGCCTATACGATGCTTCAAACACTATCACATCCGACTACATTATTGCTCGTGCTTATAGCACTCATTTCATTAAAAGGGTTTAATGATGTAGAATGGTTCAACCGCTATACTTTTAGCATTAACGCTATTCGTTCAGGACAGTGGTATCGCATGTTGAGTTCTGGGTTTTTACACGTAGGATATTGGCATCTTATCGTTAATGGAATTAGTTATTATTTTTTTGCCCCAACGGTTTATGCTTTGTTAGGTGGGTGGAAGTTTTTTTTGGTTTTTCTGCTAAGCTTAATTTTTGGAAACCTCTTCACTCTTTGGGTACACCGAAACGATAGTTATTACTCTGCAGTTGGCGCCTCGGGAGCCGTTTCTGGTATAGTCTATTCTTCGATATTACTATACCCCGGAATGCAACTTATGATTATGCCGATACCACTCCCTATTCCTGCACCACTTTTTGGTTTTGGGTTTTTGATGTATTCTGTCTACGGAATGTACAAAAACAATGATGGGATTGGGCACGCAGCACATTTTGGAGGCGCTATAGGAGGTTTTTTATTGACCGCTCTCTTAAGGCCTGGAACATTATTCTCAAATCCATTATTAATTGCAGCACTACTGGTGCCTCTATTATTGTTTTTCTGGGTACTAAATAGAAGAAATTAAATGAATAGTTTAAGCATTTTTAGCGCATTGAAAGATTCGTTTAAAGGAGAACTCTTAGACGACGAACTCTATCGTGCGATCTATGCCACCGATGCATCGGTGTATCAAATGACTCCAATGGGAGTTGCTTTTCCTAAAGATGAACAGGACTTAAAACTCATTGTGCGTTGGGCGAAGGATAATGAAGTGCCTTTAATTCCTAGAGCAGCAGGTACCTCTTTGGCTGGTCAATGTGTTGGCGAGGGTGTTGTGGTAGACACCTCGAAACACATGAATCAGATTTTATCTTTTGATGAAAAGAATAAGAGTATCAGCGTTCAGCCTGGAGTCATTCGCGACGAGTTGAATGCTTATCTAAAACCCTTTGGGTTATTCTTTGGCCCGAACACCTCTACGGCGAACCGATGCACTATCGGGGGAATGGTCGGAAATAATAGTTCTGGAACAACTTCAATTCGTTACGGCGTAACACGTGATAAGGTGTTACGCATCAGAACCGTACTTTCAGATGCAACGGTACATGAATTTGGGAGATCAGCATCGTCTACTAATCAAAGCGAATTTGGTCAACATATAGAAGAACGATTGAAGTCTTTACTTGCTCCAGAGGAAGTCGGTGAGCAAATACGCTTAAATTTTCCTAAACCAGAGATTCATAGAAGAAATACCGGTTATGCCATCGACCTACTTAGGGAGCGTTTAGATACAAGTCTTGGACAGCATTTCGATATCACGCCACTGCTTTGTGGAAGTGAAGGAACCTTGGCTTTTACTACCGAAATAGAAGTTGCACTTGATCCCTTGCCTCCCGAATTTGGGGCGATGGTGGTCACTCACTATCATACTTTGGAAGCGTGTTTATCAGATGTGGCAATAGTGATGGAACACGAGCTATACACCTGCGAAATGATGGATAAGGTGATTCTTGATTGCACTAAGGGAAATAAGTTGTACGCTGAAACGCGTTCCTTCGTTGAGGATGACCCCGAAGCCTTAATTATGCTTGAGGTTAGAGCACATTCAGAAGAAGCTCTTGAAGAGAAAACAAGCGCTTTACTTCACCATATTGAAAAACACTCTGAAAGTTATGCAGCTCCTATTTTAAAAGGAGAGGACATTAACAAGGCACACGAGTTAAGAAAAGCAGGACTAGGGCTTTTAGGAAATATGATTGGTGACAAAAAGGCTGTAGCCTGTATAGAAGATACCGCCGTGGCATTGAATGATTTGAAGCCGTTCATTATGGAATTTTCAACCCTTATGAAGGGGTATGATCAAAAGGCAGTGTATTACGCCCATGCGGGGGCCGGAGAATTACATCTTAGACCCATTTTAAATTTAAAAAAGAGCGAAGATGTTGCTTTATTTCGGTCGATCACCATGGATGTGATGCGCTTGACTAAGAAATACAAAGGGAGTTTCAGTGGGGAACATGGGGATGGTATTGTTCGAGCTGAGTTTCTGCCTGAACTCGTAGGTGAAAAGAACTATACACTTTTCAAAGAAATCAAGAAACTGTTCGATCCCAAAGGAATCTTTAATCCTGGTAAAATAGTCAATTCGTATCCTATGGATCGCAACTTGCGCTATGAGCCTGAGCGCAAAGAACCTAAAATCAGCACCTTCTTAAATTTTTCTGATACCCAAGGATACCTGCGTGCGGTTGAACAGTGCAATGGTAGTGGGGATTGCAGAAAGACAGCATCAGCAAAAGGAGGAATGTGTCCGAGTTATCATGCAAGTTTAGATGAAAAGGATACAACGCGTGCACGTGCGAATGCCTTGCGCATGTTCATGACCCAACAAAATGAGAGTGAAGCCTTTAACCAAAAGGAAGTTGTTGAAGCATTAGACTTGTGTTTGAGTTGTAAAGCTTGCGCGAGCGAGTGTCCTTCAAATGTAGACATGTCTACACTAAAGGCCGAGTATCTCTTTCAATACCAAGAGCAGAATGGCTACTCCATGAGAAGCCGATTTTTTGCCTACAGCACTCAATTAAATCGTTTAGCAGCCTTTACCCCAACACTTTCTAATGCCCTTTTGAAAGGTCCGTTAAGTGTGTTACTAAAGAAGGGACTCGGAATTGCAAAAAAACGATCCCTGCCGAAAGTACATGCATTCAACTATCGCTCTTATTATACTTCTTTAAAGAAACCCGATACAGTTCAACAAGAAATTGTGCTCTACATTGATGAGTTTACCCGTTATTTAGACACTTCTTTACTTAAGGCTTCTATAGATGTTTTGAACAGCTTAGGGTATGGGTTGCATCTTGTTTATGCCGAAAGCGGGCGCTCATTCTTGTCTAAAGGATTTTTGAAGCAGGCCAAAGAATGCGCAAATAGGAGTCTATCGGTCTTTAAACCTTATCTGGAGCGTGAGTTACCTATTTTGGGATTAGAACCTTCTGGGATACTTAGTTTTCGAGACGAATACCCTCGTTTACTATCTGATCCCTTAGTAGAGACCTTAAAAAAGCGCAGTTTTCTTATTGAAGAGTTTCTATTAAACGAATTGAAGTCAGAAAAAATTAGTCTGAATCGTTTCACTGACCGCAAGCGAAAAGTAAAGGTTCACGTACATTGCCATCAGAAAGCCCATTCCAACCAGAAGATCACCTTTGATCTCCTAAATGCCTTTCCGTTTTATGAGGTTACCTTAATGGCTACGGGTTGCTGTGGAATGGCGGGCTCTTTTGGCTACGAAAAAGAGCACTATGATCTTTCTATGAAAATAGGAGGCTTGAAATTATTTAAGGCGGTGAACTCCGCTGACGAAGAAACCTTGATTGTTGCCAACGGAACGAGTTGCAGGCATCAAATAAAAGACGGAACTCAGAAAAAAGCATTGCATCCTATTGAGGTGTTGGCAACGGCCTTAAAGACCTAATCGTCGTCTCTTGAGTCTTCTACAATTTCAATATTTCTTAGCCCTTCTTCTTTTTTACTGATCGAGGCAATGAGTTCATCTAGGTCCATTTCTTTTAGATCTTCGTCCACAAAGAAAGGAGAGAGTTTGTCATGATTGTAGTTATAGATCCTCCAGCGTTTAAGACTGTACTCAAGAGCGGTTAAATTTTCTACCCAGTCTCCAGAATTGAGGTAGGTCGTTTTTCCTTTGTTGTTTTGGTAAACCTCCTTTTTTGGTTGATGGATGTGTCCACATATCACATAATCATATTCATTATCTATCGCTAATTCAGCGGCAACCTTTTCGAAGCTCTGTATGTACTTTACGGCACCTTTTACGCTGTTTTTTATGCGTTTTGATAAGGAATACTTTTCACGGCCCATCTTAAGTAAGATCCAGTTGACGAAACGATTGATAAGAATGAGTAGATCGTATCCCCATCCGCCAAGTTTTGCAAGCCATTTGGCATTTTGAATAGAAATATCGAAAACATCACCGTGAAAGATCCAGGCCTTCTCATTACCCAATTCTAGGACCAACTTATCTACCAATTTGAAACGTCCCATAGAATGTCCCGAAAACTTTCTAAGCATCTCATCGTGATTACCAGTAATGTAATAGACATCGGTACCCTTTGAAGCCATACCGATAATTTTCTTTAATACTTTGAGGTGCGAGGAAGGAAAAAATCGCTTGCGAAACTGCCAAATATCGATAATATCACCATTTAGAATAAGCTTTTTGGGCTCAATGCTATTGAGATAGGTGAGGAGTTCATCTGCATGACATCCATAGGTTCCTAAGTGAACGTCAGTGATGACAGAAATATCTATTTTTCTTTTTTTCAATACGGTTATGATTGTAGTATCGAAATTACTGAAGTGTGCATCACACAAAACTTAATTAATCATGAAGGCTGTGATAATAAATCGTTAACAAGGCTTTCTAGAAAAAGTGCGCTATTTTAGCTTGCTCAACCTTATTCGTATTCCATGGCCTCAAATAGTTTTGGGAACTTATTTCGGCTCACAACCTTCGGTGAATCGCACGGACCAGCGCTCGGAGGTATAATCGACGGATGTCCTGCGGGAGTTCGCATCGATGAATCAATGGTGCAAAAAGACCTCGAAAGGCGTAGGCCAGGTCAATCTAAAATAACTACACAACGAAAAGAACCTGACGCGGTAGTTTTCCACTCAGGGATTTTCGAAGGCGTAACGACCGGAACGCCCATCGGTTTCACCATACAGAATACCAATCAGAAATCAAAGGACTATTCGCATATACAAAACTCGTATAGACCCTCTCATGCCGATTTTGTTTACGATAAGAAATATGGCTTTAGAGATTATAGAGGAGGTGGTCGCTCATCTGCGCGAGAAACTGTGTCTAGAGTGGTGGCCGGTGCAATTGCCAAACAATTCATAAGCCCTATATCGATTAAAGCATTTGTCATCCAAGTGGGCTCCTTAAAGTTAGAACAGCCCTATCAAGAGTTAGAACTTGAGTGTGCTGAAGAAAATGTAGTTCGCTGTCCGGATCCAGAAATGGCTGAGAAAATGATCTCCTATATCAGTGAGGTTAAAAAGAAAGGCGATACTGTAGGCGGTGTGATACGATGTGTTATTCAAAATGTACCGGTTGGATTGGGTGAGCCAGTATTTGAAAAGTTACATGCCAATCTAGGGGCCGCTATGCTTTCTATAAATGCAGTTAAAGGCTTTGCTTATGGAAGTGGATTTGAGGGTGCTGCTATGCTGGGAAGTGATCACAACGACTACTTCAACGAGGATGGTACCACAAAAACGAATTTCAGTGGAGGAATTCAGGGAGGCATTTCAAACGGCATGGATATTTATTTTGACGTAGCTTTCAAGCCGGTGGCAACTCTATTACAATCCTATGAATCGCTTACCAATGAGGGTAAGATAGAAACCAATCATGGCAAGGGTCGTCACGATCCATGTGTGGTTCCGAGAGCCGTGCCTATAGTAGAAGCTATGGCCGCATTGGTGCTCGCAGACCACGTTATGATGGCAAAAACCTCTAAAATTTAATAGCTATGGCATTGCATTGGAAGATCGTGATTGGAATGGTAGCCGGAGTCATCTTTGGCTTTGTAATGACCTTCTTTGATTGGGGTTCATCTTTCGTTTCAGATTGGGTCCTTCCAATTGGGACCATATTTGTGCGTCTATTGAAACTGATTGCCGTACCGCTAATCCTAGCCTCTCTGATTAAAGGGATTTCAGATTTAAAGGACATTGCCAAGTTTAAGGATATGGGGCTTCGCACCTTTGGACTCTACATGATGACCACTGTTGTCGCTATTTTTATCGGTCTTGGATTGGTAAACACCTTTAATCCTGGTGATGGAATTAGTGAAGAAACAATCGCAAGCTTAACAGAGACCTACGCTTCAGACAGTGGGGTTACCTCAAAGATTGCCACAGCTAGCGCTCAAAAAGAAGCCGGACCACTTCAGTTTGTGGTCGACATGGTGCCCGATAATTTATTTGCAGCGCTTTCGAACAATGGCTTAATGCTTCAGGTTATCTTTTTTGCCATTTTTTTCGCCATCTCAATGCTCTTGATCGGAGAGAAGAAGGCGAAACCGATAAAGCAGCTTTTTGATACACTGAATGATGTGATACTAAAGATGGTCGATTTGATCATGCTTTTTGCTCCCTATGCAGTATTTGCATTATTGTCAAGCGTGGTAGTTTCTAGTAATAATCCTGAGCTACTTGTGGCCTTAATGAAGTATTCATTTTTACTCGTCTTTGGGCTATTTGTAATGATCTTGTTCTACATGGTATTAGTCAAATTTGTAGTGAAAAAGAATCCTTTCTGGTTTATCAAACAAATGAGCCCAGCGCAATTGTTGGCTTTTTCAACCTCCTCTAGTGCTGCAACCCTTCCGGTAACCATGGAACGTCTTGAAGAGCACGTCGGTGTAGATCAAGAGGTGAGCAGTTTTGTCTTACCTGTAGGGGCTACAATCAATATGGATGGAACCAGCGTATATCAAGCTATAGCAGCAGTTTTTATTTCACAAGCACTTGGCTTTGATTTAACCTTAGGTAACCAATTGACGATTATATTAACCGCATTATTGGCGTCTATAGGGGCAGCTGCAGTACCGGGAGCGGGTATGGTCATGTTAGTGATCGTTTTAGAATCCATTGGCTTTCCGTCAGAAAAGTTAGCGATCGGACTGGCTCTGATTTTTGCTGTAGATAGGCCACTAGATATGTGTAGAACAGTGGTGAATGTAACGGGTGATGCAACGGTAGCCTCTATTGTAGCTAAAAAGCTGAATAAGTTACATGACCCTAAACCTAAAAATTGGGACGACCATTTAGACGCAATTAAAAAGTAACACGATCTAATTTATGTACATCTGTTTTTTAATGTATCCATGGGAAAACATTAACCCTGAAAGAGATACTACCCTTACTTTTATTCACGAGTGCGTCTTAAGAGGGCACAAAGTTGCGATTTGCACACCCGGAAACTTGACCATTCGAGATCGTGTTACATCTGCTTTTTGTCAGGTGATAAAAAGTCCTGATAAGGTTCCGGCAAGTATCAAAACCTTTTACAAGGGGTGTTCTTTCAGACACCAAATGCTTCCTTTAGCCGGATTTGATTGCATCTTTATGCGGGCAAATCCACCCATGGATCCGTTGATGCTCAATTTCTTAGATAGTGTTAAAGACGATGTATTCATCCTTAACTCTATTGAAGGTTTAAGAGAGGCGAACAACAAGTTGTATACAGCAGCCTTTGGTAATATTCATGAAGATGTGATACCCAATACGCACGTTTCTAAAAACAAAGACTATCTCGTGCGTCAAATAGAAGAGTCAAAATCAGATAAAATGATTTTGAAGCCACTCAATGGTTACGGGGGCTCAGGGGTTATACTCATTGAAAAGTCAGCGATGAAAAACATCAATTCACTCCTTGACTTTTACCTGACCAATTCAGACGGCTCTTCAAACTATGTGATATTGCAAGAATACGTTGAAGGAGCTGAGAAAGGAGATATCAGAATCTTACTCCTTAATGGAGAGCCTATAGGTGCGGTCCGTCGTGTTCCAGATGCTAAAGACCACCGTTCAAATCTTTCTGTAGGAGGAACGTATGAAAAGCACAGTTTGACCAAACACGAGTTGAATATTTGTAAGAAGATTGGTCCTAAACTCGTTAAGGACGGGTTGTACTTTGTAGGGATAGACGTTATCAATGGCAAACTTATCGAAGTGAATGTGATGTCTCCTGGTGGAGTAGTGCCGGTGAATAAAATGAACAAGACAAAGGTCCAAAGAAAGGTGATCGATTTTATTGAGGAGAAAGTAGATGATATGCTCTTCAAGATCAATAGACGCTCAAAATTGCGCTCTGAGGTTCAAGATTCATAGGAAAGTACCATGCAACAAGAGCTATCTCTAGAAGAGATTTGTGCGTTGATCGCAAAGAGAATCCCGTTTGAGGCAAAAGATTCAGAACACTGTTTTTACCTTAAAATTTCTTCCTACGAACCTATAATAGGAGCTGCGATCCACGATGGACACCACTTTCCGCATCATCTTCATCAGAATTGCGTGCTTTCAGAACAAGAACGTTGGTACGAAGAAGATCCGTGTACAGCACGTTTTTTAGGAGATGTACCCATTTTGTTTAAGGGGTTAGACAGCAGGTATTATTACGATCTAAATAGATCTGAATCAGAGGCAGTTTATGAAACCGCATGGGGAAAAACTATTTGGAGTCGTCCGCTTACTGCCAAAGAGCGAGAAGAGGCTTTAAAACGGTATAGAAGATGTTATCAGGTAATAGATTGCCTTGTAGAGACACTCGTCAATTATTTCTCTGAACAACCCATACTGGTTTACGATATTCATAGCTATAATTTTAAAAGATGGGATAGAGCCGTTCCTGAAATCAATATTGGAACAAGTCAAATCGACATGCAGAAATGGAGCGGCACGATGAATACCTATCTAGAGACACTCGCCAGAGTTTTTGAAAGTTACTGGGTGGCAGAAAACGACACGTTTTATGGAAATGGGGCGTTCTTGAAACACCTCTCTAGGCATTATCAAAATGTACTTGTGTTTGCGACTGAATTCAAAAAGTTTTATTGCAATGAGCTTACAGGTGAATTGTATGAAAACGCCATTCAAGACACTACCAACAAGATGCAAATGGTAATTGATCAAATGAGTGCTAATTGAGTCAATGATGGTAGCATTTCCGAAACTTCTGCAGATTGACTCGAGCTTGCATAAGCTTCTCGGAAAAGTAGAATTGTTGCTCTACATTAATCCAATCAATACCGAAAAGGTCAAACAGCAATTCTTTAAAAGCAAGTTTATCGAGTCTCCGCAATTTAGATACCCTAAATGCTCGATCAATACTGAGCGGATTCGAAAGGAACTCTTTAAATTAAAAATCCAAAAAATTGAAGAACCTGGTATTGCAGAGTTTTACGAAGAGGTTAGGTGGTATTTTAGTGGTGTTTTGGATTGCCTCCAACATGTAGGGAAAGAACCTCTTTTTTTGCGATCAAGTTTGAAAACTTTTGGAGCGCCAACACAAAAGGAATTAGAGTGGGCTTCAATGATAGTAAACGCAGCTCCTAATTTTAGAGACCAAACTCCCACAGTCAAAAATTTCTCAGCAGAAGAAGCGGTACATTTCATGAAAAAATTTGTATCCAATTACGGATTCGAGGTCACTGTAAAAGCGGTGACGCACATGAGTTCTAAGGCCATGGTGAGTAATAGCCAAAAAGCCGTGTTAATCAAAAAGGGCGAACGTTTTTCGGCTCAAGAACTTAAAGCTTTGGCTCATCATGAGATTGGGGTACATCTAGTAACCACCTTCAATGCAGAAAAGCAGCAATTAAAAGTCTTTTCTCTGGGATTTCCGTTTAACGTACAAACTCAAGAGGGACTCGCCGTATTATCTGAATATTATTGTGGAGCTCTAGACTATGACCGCTTATTTGAGTTAGCCTTAAGAGTGATTACGGCCGATTATGTGGTGAAAGGAGTGGCCTTTGTAGAAGCCTTTGACGCGCTCACCAAAACATTTGGGCTTTCTAATGATAGAGCCTTTAATATGGCCACACGCCTTTATCGTGGAGGTGGTTTTACAAAAGATCGATTGTATTTACCCGGATTTGTGGAGCTCTACCAACAGCGTAACGCTTTAGACAAAGACCTACTTTTTTCGGGAAAGACGTCCTCAGAATACGCAGCGCTTGTACAAAACCTAAAATCAAACGGCCTCTTTTCGTCGCTTGAATACATGAGTCATTCCTTTAACTGTCAAGAGCCTGTAGATCAACGACTAGATCATCTAATCGAGCTTCTGAAATGAGCGATAATCCTATATCCAATATCGAGAAAAGAGTAAGGAAATAGGTTGAAAATAAAGTTCCACCACGGTTTGGGCTGAAGTTTCAAGCAGATCCTGTGTAAGGCTTCAGAACGTATATACCATCCTTCTGTAGGCATAACCAGAATCACCGTTTTGTCAGTCAGATTAGGGTTTACACCTCTAGATTTCATCCAATCAATTGCCAATTCAGACTTTGATGAGGCGTAGTTAAAGTAGTGTATTGAGTCTCGCTTAGCTACCCATTCTATAGAGCCTGAGCAAAAGGCACAAGCCGAGTCATAGATAATGGTAGGAGCATCCATTACGTTTTTTCTAGCTTCGACAAATGAACCTTTGTTGTGAACATGCCATAATTGACTGTCGCAATTTCTTTCTCAATCGCTTCGATCGTTCCCGTTGATTTACTCTCCTCTATCGAACACGATCACCGATCTTAAAACTCTTAATGTTAGGTTTGGGTTTTTTCGTTTTATCGGTCTTAGGCTTTGACTGTTTGGGCAGTTCTTTGATTTCTTGCTTTAGAGTCTGCTCTTGAACCTTTTTAGTCCTTCTTTCGGCTTTAACTTCTGTGGCGTTTTTTTTCTTCCGCTTACTGTTCTCAGTCTCTACTAAATGTAAGACCCCACTGATCAGATTCCGCTTCTTTTGATCTACAAAATAGCGCTCCGAGAGCTCATCAAGCTTTTGACCAAGCTGAATCATTCGCTGATGGTAATCGTATAATTGTTGGTAACTCCTCAATTTGTCGTCGAGTTTTTCATTGAGTTTTTCGAGTCGCTCTGCCTCTTTTTTTGCGCGTTGGGCCTGCTCGTCTAGGGCTGACTCAGTTTTAGTCATCTTTGAACGCTCTTTCTGAAGCTTTGCTATGGTTTGATCAAACCGAACCTTACCGCGTTCGATTTTTTTCTTTGCACGATTCAAAAAGCGGTAGGGGATACCGTTCTTTTCAGCAACCTCAAATGTAAATGAGCTACCTGCCTCACCTAAAACCAATTGATAAATGGGTTCAAGGCTCTTGTTATCGAATAACATATTCGCATTAGTCGCATGCTCTAGCTCATTTGCCAATAATTTAAGATTCGAATAATGCGTAGTAATTACGCCGAAGGATTTGCGCTCATAAAATTCTTCTAAAAACGCCTCAGCAAGAGCTCCGCCAAGTTCTGGATCAGAACCTGTACCAAATTCATCAATTAGAAATAATGTTGAATCATTACATTTCTTTAAGAACTGATTCATATTCTTGAGTCGATAACTATAAGTACTGAGGTGATTTTCAATAGATTGATTGTCTCCGATATCGGTTAAGAATCGATTAAAAATACATACAGTACTTTTTCGGTGAACTGGGATGAGT
>Ga0181565_10001630_pt1 | contig 17124 bp, 18 predicted proteins | sample 101ome_16_FD_129661 | JGI IMG/M metagenome (GOLD analysis project Ga0181565, IMG submission 129661) | Coastal salt marsh microbial communities from the Groves Creek Marsh, Skidaway Island, Georgia - 101401AT metaG (megahit assembly) | ecosystem: Environmental > Aquatic > Marine > Intertidal... | reverse complement strand
TTTTTCTCAAATTCATCCTTTAATTGATCTCGTACCTTCTTACCTTCTTTGACAGAAACTAAAACATTTTGAATATCAACCTTACCAACAAGCAATGCATAAGAAGGTGCACTTAAACCCAACATTAAAACCAAAGAAATAGCATATTTCATAAAAACTCCTAAAATATTTTAAAATAATTGTCCTATATCAAAAAAGAATTGGCTATCAGAAACAGTTGTTTCATCAGTATTAATTGGAAAGCCCCATTCAAAACGAAGAACACCAATAGGGCTAAACCATCTTAGACCAAATCCATAATCCATATAAACATTAATATCATCAATATTACCCGCATCACCAGCATCAAAGAAAACAACCCACTTCAAACCTGCTTCCCTTGCCAAAGGGTGCTCTAATTCAAGTGAGGTGTAAGCAGCAAACTCTCCACCTTTATTATAAATAACTTTACCGTTCTCTGTTTCCACTTCCAGCTTCGGCCCAATTCCCTCGAAAGGATACCCTCTTAGGTTTCTTGCCCCACCCAAAGTAAATTTTTCAGTACGGGGAATAGCTCGGTCATCGACCTCATAAATGCGAGATGCATATAGCCTTGATCTAAAGACAAGATCTCCCCAAACTCTATAGAAATATCTTGTATCCATTTCAAGTTTAAACCATTTCTTCACGCCACCTAAACCTGCGTACTCTGAAGATAAACTAAGATAATAGCCATCACTCGGCTCAAAGGTGTTATTTCTCAGGTCCCTAATCGTAGAAACACGGACCATTGAGGCTAAACCATTTTCAAGGTCTTCATCAATAGTAGGGTCATTAACTGAGTTAATTGATGTATCTTCAAATTTATAAGTTCCAAATAAGCGAGTATATTCAAAATTGGATACCCTAATCTTAAGTCAAAACCCTGCCTCTTATAGCTCAATGATGAGGAGGCATTATTATTTTGACTGTAAACGTCACCACCTGCTGTCCACTTCGTATCGTAGAGATATGGCTCGGTAAAACCAAGATTATAAGTCTTATTTACTTTAGATAGAGATAGACTCAAACTGAGATTTTGCCCCTTTCCAAGAAAGTTATTTTGCGCGACAGATGCTTGTAAAAACGCTCCCGTTGCCGTTGAATAACCAGCCCCAAGAGATATTTGCCCCGTATTTCTTTCTTTTACAGTGATTTCAATATCAATAATATCATCTCGACCTGGACGGCTAACTGTATTAAAAACAACGCTACCTGGCTCAAAAAAGCCAAGACGATTAACATTCTCTCTTGAAATTCTCAAATCTGTTCCAGAGAAAGTACCACCTTCTTTTATTTTTAGCTCTCTGCGAATAACTTTATCTCGAGTCTTATGGTTTCCTTTGATATTAATATGACCAAAGTGTGCAAGCTTTCCCTTTTCAAATGAGAAAGCCAAGTCAATTTTGTTTTCCCCTGGTACGATTTCGAGAGTTCTCAAAACATTAGCAAATGCATAGCCTTTATCTTGATATGCTTCCGTCAAATTCTTTATATCTACTCTTAATTTTTCTTCAGAGTAAATATCTCCCTCTTTTAACTTAGTCATTTCTCTCAATTGATCATCACTAAACATCGAATCACCAAAAAATAAAACGCTATTTATTTTAAACTCTGGCCCTTCATTAATTTTAACAGTGATAAAAATCCACCGGCGATCTTCAGATATAGTAACTTCAGGATTTCCAATGTTAACCTGCAAATAACCTTTGGTTTTGTAAAAATATTTAATTCGCTCGATATCTGTTAGAAAGTTAAATTCCTTGTAGCTCCCAGCACCACTCATTCCACCAAAGAATGAATCTTCTCTCGTTTCCATAATGTCTTTTAACTGAAAATCTTCAAAGACTTTATTTCCAAGAAAAGAAATTCTTTTTACCTTAACTTTATCAAATTCAGTTATCTTGTACTGAACTTCAACATTTCCGTTAGGAAGAGTAATGATGTCATGATTAATTCTTGCGAGATAAAAACCTTTCTCTTCATAGTGCTTTTTTAATGCAAGAACATCCTCTTTAACCTTGTTTACATCTAGGATTCCAAAATCCTTTGTTTTGATGACCTCTTTTAAATCATCAGAGTCAATTTCATCATTTCCAACAAAGTTAACAGCACCGATTACGGGTTTCTCTTTGACGACGAACCTTAAAACATTATTTGGATCCTCATGAACCTCAATCCACTCGAAATAATTCATTTTATAGATGTTATTAATATCTTCTCTGATCGAGTAATTAGTCGCTGCCTTTCCTGGCCTTGAGATGATTCGACTTAATATTGCCTTGTTTTCAACTTTAGTATTACCTTCGATTTTAATTTCTTTGATAATAAAAAATGTTTTTTTTGGGCCAAGGGTATCAGCAGAAACGCGGATACTAACTGTAATGATAAATAAAAAGATAACTTTATGTAAAAAGTTAATAAATTTCTTCATGAAACACATCTGGTAAAAATTATTTACAATAGCGATAAAAATTACCAATAACTTAACAATATTACAATGAATTCATTGATTGATTTCCAACTCCTCCGTCAAGGATTTCTACTCGACGAGAGAAACGCGTTGCAACACTTTGATCGTGAGTAACAACTAATAGCGTTGCGCCAGTATCATCAGCGATTGAATCAAGAAGATCGATGACTATCTTAGAGTTTTCAGAATCAAGATTACCTGTTGGTTCATCACAAAGTAACAGCTTGGGTCGAAGAGAGATTGCCCTCAAAATGTTAATTCTTTGCTGTTGCCCACCTGACATCTCCGAAGGTAGTTTGTTTAAAATATCATGAACACCCAAACGCTCTGCATGCTCCATTACATAACTCTTCACGTCCTTTATATTCTTGGAGCCATTAATTTGCGCAGGAAGCATTATATTTTCGATCCCCGACAGAGTGCCTAAGAGGAAATGAAATTGAAAAATAAAGCCAACAAAGTTATTTCGGTAGTGAGCTAAATCATGATCTGAGTAGGTACTTATATTTTGACCAAAGCAATAAATATTCCCGCTCGATGGCTTATCAAGACCCCCGAGAAGGTAAAGCAAAGTAGATTTCCCACTACCTGACTGGCCGTAGATAGCAACTTTGTCTTGTTCATTAATTTCTAAATCAAGATCTTTTAAAGCGTGAAAACTACCAAATTTTTTTGATACATTATTGATGATTATTTTCTCATTCATAATAAACCTACACGTATTGCTGACGGAGCCCTCTTAAAAGTGAGTCTCCCCGAAACTTTCTTGAAAGAAAATATGTCATCAGTAAAATCCAACAACAACTTATTAAGTATACAACAAAATAATTTTCAATTGAGATATACAAATTAATTTTACCCAAATGATATATATTTTTTGGCATCAAGTTTTGAGAAATATAGCTTAGGAGCTGGCCAAAAATATTTGTTAGAATAATTGACACAATTATTGAGCCTCCCCAAAGAGAGAATGATACAAAATACCAAATACGAGAAATCTTATCGGGTGAAAAACCAAGAGCATGAAGCGTAAAAAGCTCTTTTATTTTTTTCTCCCTAAAGAAAATAAGAAAAGAAAGTAAATTAAAGACGGACACAATCACGATAACTTGAAGAATTACTAGGATTGAAATTTTTTCAATTTCTACAGCCTCTATTAGAGTAGAGTACTCATCCCAATAAGGAAGAGCATAAAGATTTTCATCCATTGAATATAACTGGTCGTTTAAGATTTTTATTCGATCCTTTTGTGTTGAAAAATCATCAAAGGGAAAATTAAAGTTAAATACAGAGTAATTAAATGCAACTTCTTCCGTTGGAAAAAATTCTTTTATATCAACCAGAACTACTCTTGAATCTTTTTCATAGAGGTTGGTTTTAAATAGCTCCGATATTTCAAAATTCTTTATGACAAATCCATTTCCCTTCCCCTCGGGAATTAATGCCCTAAATGTTTCTCCTTTTTTTAACCTGAGCTCTCGAGCAAGATCTTCTCCTACTATCGCTTGGCCTTTACGGAGTTTAAATGAGGATAAATTTTGAATCAGTGGGATAATGTTTTTTTGTAAATCTCCCGCCAAGATAATGGCACCTTTTGACTCCTTATTTTTTCCGACTAAAAATACTTCACTTTTATAAAATCCTGCCGCAGTTAATGAGGGGTAATCCTTTTTTAAACTGTCGGCAAGAGCATTTAGGTCCTCTCGCTTCATTAAGGAGCTAATAGAAAAGTCTCCATTTGATTTATTCAAAGCAGACAGCAAATCTCTTTCAAAGCCTTCCATTAACCCAATCGTAGATAGAATAATTGACATTGAAAAACCTAAGCCAAAACTAACCCACAATAAGAAAATTACTAGTTTTTTGTCCAAACGGAGAATTCTAATTAAATTCAATCGCGCCCTCTCATTCCGTTACTTCAAAAGAAGATGAGACACTCCATCTTAAATAAGCATCCATGAACCCATCTAAGTCACCATCTAATATTTTTTCTGGTCGACCGGACTCAAAAGAAGTTCGGTGATCTTTTATTAATTTATAGGGATGAAGAACATATGAGCGAATCTGTGCCCCCCAACCAATCTCTAATTTTTCAGACTCTCTCGCATCTGACTCGGCTTTTCGTTTCTCTTCTTCTAGTTTGTACAAACGCGACTTAAGAACTGTCATTGCTTGAGCTTTATTTTGAAGCTGAGAGCGTTCATTTTGGCAAGTAACGACAATACCAGAAGGTAAATGGGTAATACGAACTGCACTATCGGTAGTATTTACCGACTGCCCCCCTGCGCCGCCTGATCGATACACATCAATTTTTAAATCACTTTGTTTGATGTCTACTGAAATTTCATCATCTATTTCAGGGTCGATATAAACAGAGGCAAATGACGTATGTCTCCTTCCCCCTGAGTCAAAGGGGGAAATCCTGACGAGTCGATGAACTCCAGATTCGGATTTTAATAAACCATAAGCAAATGGTCCTTCAATAACAAAAGCAGAGGACTTGATTCCAGCCGTATCGCCATCTTGCTGATCCAAAAACCGAATTTTAAACTTTTTGTCTTCTGCCCATCTAACCAGCATTCTTTGAAGCATCGCTGCCCAATCACAGGATTCTGTACCTCCCGCACCGGCATTTATACTAACAATTGCATTGTAACTGTCGAGCTTATCAGACAGAAGAATTGTTTTCTCTGCCTCAAGCAATTTTGACTGAAAAGCATAGAAAGCATCAACTGCCTCAGTGACAGACTCATCACTATCATCCTCTTCGATAAACTCAACTAAAACCTCAAAGTCATCATGTGACTCGCATATCGATTGAAAAAGGTCGACAACCTGACTTAAGATATTTTTCTCTTTTTGTATCTTCTGAGCGTTTTCAATATCGTCCCAAAATCCATCCATGCTCTCGATCTGAGATATTTCGTCTAATCGCGCCTGTTTTCGTGAAATGTCAAAGTGACCCCCGTAACTCGCTTACCTTTGGCTTAAGCTTGGTAAATTCATTTTTACATTCAGATAATTTTAAAGATTCAACGCTACTCATGGTAATTCCTTATACAAATCAAAAATAATTTCCTCAAGCTTATACATTATTTCCTTCTCTTGCTCTGAAATTTCATGGTCGTAACCTAAAAGATGTAGGACACCATGAATAAATAGCTCCGCAATTTCTGTTTTTAAATCAAGACCTGATTCTAATGCTTGGTTAACTGCGACACTATGACATATAAAAATATCTCCAAGAAGAAATTCACGCCCAACAATAGAGGAAAGATCTAAACCTCTTCTTAAGTCCTCATGAACAGGAAAGGAAAGAACGTCTGTTACTTTGTCTTTTCCTCGATATTGAGCATTCAACTCTCTAATTAATTGATCGTCGACAATTGAGAGGTTTAACGAAAATTTGTCCCAGGCTAAAATTTGAGAATCAATTCCAGTCAGCTTATTGTCAAAAAAAAGCCTCGAAAAGATAGTCGAAATACGTCGGCAGATCTCAAAAACTTGTTGCTCGGCCAGACTAGAGTCCACCTCTAGGTTTACTGATGTATCAAAAAGTTTTAAATTATCTGCAGTAAATGACATACTTATAAAATAATCCAAAGCATCCTATATGTATATAGTAACTAAGGAAAGCAATGAGTCACCAAGACCTTTTTGATCAATTTGTTGCAACAATTTCAAAACTAAGACATCCTACTGAAGGATGCCCATGGGATTTAAAGCAAACACATAAATCCTTGATTAAATATTTAATAGAAGAAACATTTGAAGCAGTTGAAGCCATTGAAAAAGGGCAACATGAACAAATAAAAGATGAGCTTGGTGACATCCTGCTACAAGTTGTCTTGCACAGTGTAATTGCAAATGAAAATAATCACTTTGATATTAGTGACGTCATTGAGGGAATCAACGCCAAAATGATTCGTCGCCACCCACATGTATTTTCTGATTTAAGAGTAGAATCTATCGATGAAGTTAAAAAAAATTGGGAGGAAATAAAGAAATCTGAGGATACCAATCCCCCATCTTCTGAACATACTTTTTCAAAACGAATTTTATCTAATACTGCCCTATTGAGCAGTTTTAAAATTGGCGAAAAAACCCAAAAGATTGATTTTGACTGGGACAATGCCAAGCAAGTATCAACGAAAGTAGACGAAGAACTCTTGGAACTAAAAGAGGAAATAAATAATGGGGATAGAGAAAAGGTTGAAGAAGAGTTTGGAGATCTACTATTTTCAATCGTTCAACTAGGTAGGCACTTAAAGATTGACCCAGAGTTAGCCTTGAGAAAAGCTAATAAAAAATTCATCCATAGGTTCACTGAAATGGAGAGACACTGCGAGCAGAAAAACCTTCGCTTTTCGGATTTAAATAGGTCAACCAAGGAAGAAATTTGGAAGCTCATCAAAAGGCAAGAAAAATGAATCGACTATACGATCTTAAAATACCCGTTATAGGAATTACGGGTGGAATTGCTTCTGGAAAATCCACTGTCTCAAAAATTTTAATGAACCAAGGTGAGCATGTTATTTGTGCAGATAGCATCGTTAAAGAAATTTACCAACAAGATAGTACCAAAAATCTTATTCAAAGAATTGCCGGCAAAGCGATTGATGATAAGAATGAAATTAATTTTAAAATTCTTCGCGACCTATTTTTTCAAAACAAACAAATAAAATTAGAATTAGAAAATCATATACACCCTCAAATAGAGAGATACTTTAAAGACAAAATGAAATCTGATTTACAAAGGATCTTTTATGATGTTCCTCTTCTGTTTGAAAAGAAGATGGAGTCAAAATTTGATTATATTATTCTCGTAAAGGTTAATGAAGAAACTCAACTAGAGCGACTAACAAAAAGAGATAATATAGGTCCTGAACTAGCAAAGAAAATAATAAAAAACCAGCTACACTTTACCGAGAAAGAAAAGAGGAGTGATTTTATCATTGATAATAATCAAGACCAGTCTGAGCTAGAGCAGAAGACCCTCTTAATACTTAAACAAATATAGAAACTCTAAGAGAGCACTTGAGTGCTTTTGTTACTCTCCTCATAATCATTGATATCATTGCCTGAAACAAGCATCTGATTTATTGCCCCAAGCTTAAGAATAAGATCATCGGTACTTTTGAAGTGCTCATTTAATAAATCTGCAATAATTATCTCAGAGTCAATTGATTGTTCATTATCACTATCACCTAGGTTGGCTTCATATAGATTTTCATTAGGAAGCTCTATATTAGCTAATGTATTATAGATACTCTCCAATTCATTTTTAAGCTGCCCATAGGAGATCTCATTATTTTTGGCCAAATCATTTAATTCATAAACATCTTTAACCAGCCCTTCAATAGAATTCATTAATGTGGAATTATATTCTTTAGCTGCAACTAACTTATGAGTTTGTAGCTCTTTTACTTTTTCTAAATCCTCTTTGTTGGTAATAATTTTCAATAAATTTCTTGAAATTTTTTCGTTTCTTGAATGGATATCTCTATTTAAAACATCTAGATCACGGCAAAACTTACTTATATCTGTATTCATTTTATGAAAATCCACCACCTGATTTTCTAAATCTTCAAGCTGATGTTGAAACTCATTATCTTCTGTATGATTTTTTTTATTGTCTATAATAATGTGTGCTAGTTCAGCTGCAGACATATTATCACTAACAGATGAAAAAGATTTTTCGTGTTCAAGTATTTCTATTAATTTTTCAAACTCATTTTCAGAGTCACTTCTCTCTGAGGATGAAACGACACTTCCATAAAAAATGTAATAAACATCATCGTTTACTGTCGACTTTCGAAAAGAAACGTTTAACTCATCACCCTCGTAAGATACAGAACGAGATAACATTGTATTCTTCTCAGTAGCTAAATCACTTAAGTTCAAATCAAAGTTTTTCAGTAATTCATCTAAGCTAACTTCACTGAAATTAAAGTCTTTATAGCTTTTATTTCCCCAGTGAAAACTTTTGTCGTCCTTAAATATTGCGACAGATTGCGGAATTGTGTCTTGAAACAAAGTTCCAAAGCTAATCCTTTTATTTAAGTAAGACCTATATTTTTAAGTTCTCATTAAACTCATCACCATATTCACTAGTATAATCTTTATAATTTGTTGAAAATAATGAATTCTTGATTACGCTAAGAACTTCCTCTGACCTTGATTTCGCTAATATTTTTCTTTCATAAGAAGCAAACAAGTATAGGGCACTAATAGAAACAAGGATAAAGAGTAAATACTCCCATTTAGCATTTCTAATTTGAATCTCTTTATTTTCAATAACGATTAAATTTCCTGCTGCCTTTTCTTCAATCAGCTTATTCCAATCTGCTAACTCTTTTAAAAGAAGATCCATTTGCTCAGCCAACATAGTTAAGGGAACAAGACTTTTTTGAAAAGACTCAAGTCTTAAATTAATGGACTCCGTTCTTTCTTTAATAATTTCCTTGGACTTTTTATCAATTGAAGAGACATTCGTAATACGATCCATATAATTTATATCTTTCGCTATTCCATTTCTTTCAACATTTAAATCGCTCAGCTTTGTATTAAGGTCCAGCTTTGATACTTTATCGACGACACTAGATGAAATTTTTATTAAGGTCGGCCACTGATTTGTTTCACTTAGTTTTCGAAAAGAAACGACTTGTTTAAGTAGCTCTTTTTTCTCCTTCTTCATTTCAGTAATGTAACCATCTATATCGCTGCCTTTTAAAATATTTTCTAAACGCTTTACGATTTCACTGCTTCCCTTGACTGAATCTAAGTTTATTTCATCAATATTTTTCAATAAATTACTCAGTGCTTGGTTAGTTGACTCCAGTTCACCAAGAATTATTTTCTTTTCATAATTTGTGATATTTGGACTTTTAATTAAAGAAGCCAAATCCTGACTAAATTTAATATATTTTTTATTTTCACTCGGATTATCCGCAAGTTGGAAAACATAGATATACTGATAAAAATAAAAGAAAGAAACAACTGTCGCAACAATAGAGCCTGACAAAAAAACTCTGCTTTTAAATATTTCCTTCATGAATCCCCCGTAAACAAAACATATTCAGTTTATTCTAACAGGGGCTGATTATTTTTGAAGTTTTTTTTTAACTCGCTAGGTCTTCACTAGAATCAAAAGAATCTCGAACTTTTGACTTCAGTCTTAAAATTGCTTGGGTATGAAGCTGAGAGACTCTCGACTCTGTTACATCTAAAACACGGCCGATTTCTTTAAGGTTTAAATCTTCATAATAATATAAGGATAGAACAAGCCTTTGTTTTTCAGGAAGCTTTTTAATTCCTTCTTTTAGACGATCCCTAGCATATTTTACATTGACTGCAGCAAAAGGATTAGCGGTCTTACTTTTCTCTAATAGTCCGGCCAGCAGTTTTCGATCACCTTTGTTAAATGATGTATTATCATCAATATTTAAAAGGCTGACAGATTTACTCTGGTTAATCATTTCATGGTATTCTTCTTGTGTGCAGTCCAGTTCTTGACACATTTCCTCATCTGTTGCGGCCCTTCCAAAGCGAGATTCTAGTTTAGCATACGTCCTCTCTAGTAACTTTGTTTTTTCTCTAATAGATCGGGGAACCCAATCTTGCGACCTTAGCTCATCTAAGATTGCTCCTCTAATTCTGAATTCAGCATATGTTTTGAACTTATTATCACGTGAAGGGTCAAATTTTTGAATCGCATCCATAAGTCCGATGACACCGCAGGAAATTAGGTCATCAAGCTCGATGTTACTTGGCAATCTAGAAGAAATTTTCTGGGCAATAAAGCGCACCAATGGAGCATATTCGACAACAATTTCATCCTTAACTTTGGGGTCAACAGTTGATCGATAATCTTTTAAATTTTTTAATTTTTTAGCTAACGACGACATCTTCTACTCCTTAGAACGATACCTGAAATTCCATTTCCAGATTACTTTGAAGGTAATATTCACTGCCTTCGGCTTCTTTATCGTTAAGAAGATGAAAAACATTATTCAAATTAGTGTATGTGGAATTAATTTCCGCCTCAATAGATTGCTCGCCTACATAAGTTGGAATGTCACCGATATTTTGGACCGTTACATCAGGTAAAAATGAGTAACAAGTATTTATTAGCCTTGTTGTTAAATCTTTTCCAATTCTAGCCTCATCACAACGGTTGATAATTGTTTTAAAAAATTTAACGCCGTATCTGAGGCGAAGGGTTTTGATCAATGAGTAAGCATCCGTTAGCGAGTACTTGTTTGGATTCAAAAGCAAAACACGCTCATCACAATAGGCTATCAAAGACAAAACCTTATTATCAATTCCAGCTGGGCAATCTAATAAAATATAATCATAGCTAAATTCAAGAGATTGAATCATGCTTAGAATTGTTTTTACATAATCCCCTTCACTATCAATCTCATTTCCGTTTCTTCCGCTAATAAGATCAATTCCACCGACCTTCGTTACACATTCGGAAAAATCATCACCATCAATTAAATCAAATAAATCTTTTCCAGGGGTTACCCCAAAGGATAGGTAGCAATTTGAAAGATAAACATCGCAATCAATTAATAAAACTTTTTTACCTTTAGAATCTAGATACTTTGCAAAGTTTGTTGTAAAAAATGTCTTTCCTACCCCTCCTTTGCCACTTGCTACACACATTACTTGTGCTTTTTTATTATTTTTTAAAGTTTCAGTTCTGTACTTATCTAAATGGAATCGAAAAAAACCTTGATTCATTAAAATGTCGCCCTTTTTATATGTTAAAAATCTTTTCTACAATGAGATCACTCTTAGCTACTTTGAGGTCAGAGGGAATTTTTTCACCATCTGAGATATAGGATAATTTGTATTTTTTATTTTCATAAAACAGGTTAAAGATGCTTCCAAAATCAAAGCAATCATCATAAAAGGTTAAATTAAAATATTCTGCATATTCGGAGAATTTCTTTAAAAGGTTGCTGTTATACCTATGTGAGAATCTACCTGAAACTGTAATCGCAATACAACATAACTTTATCGATGATTTAAAAAGACTAATCATTTGATACACATCATTTATGTTTTTATCGCTAATCTTTATATCAACATGAGCATTCACTCCTCTGGAGATAGTTTTTCTTACTTCAGAAAATAATTTAGCGGGATCAGTAAACTCAAAATTATTTATACCGATTATTTTATCTGTACATTTTTTCACACCATTAGTGCCTTCAGATAACAGTGTAAACATTTCACCTTGCTCTTGTTTTTTTATAATTTTTTTTATCAAAGAGCTCTGTCCGGTACCTCGCTCACCAAGATACAGAAATACTTTAGGTAGATGCTTTGAACTGCTTACCTCCTCTGTTTTTATTACATCCTGACAGTTACTAACACAGTAATTAATGAAATTTTCCTTTTTAATATCAGAGTTTGAGTTATTGCTATAGAAATTTAAAAGTAAATCTTTATTAATAAATTCTTCTGAAACTCCAGACCTACTTAAAATGCTTAATACATTTTGAACATCATCATTTTTCACAGATTTATTAAAATTTATATTTGAAAGACTCTTTTCTAAATGAATTACTTTATCTCTCAGTTCACTTAATTCTTTCCTCTCACCCTCTGTTAGAGATATGCTGTTTATTTCACACAACAACTCCTCTTTTACACGATGAATATCAGATCTTGAAATAGTCGAAGAAGAAGTTGCAGCTATTTTCGATTCTTTTACCTCTAAGCTCGCCTTTTTTACATTCGTGTCTGTCGAAACATCTAGTGACTCAACCTCACTTCCTTCATTTAAAAAGTTATCTAAGCTACTGGTATTTACGAGTTCATTAACAACTGAGTTATTAGGCTCATTTTTCTTTTGAACATTTTTATTCAAAGAAATGTTTCCATAACCGAGGTTATTTTTACCATTGAGATTTTCATTGCTCTTATCATAGCCATCAATCATATCGACTAAGTAATCTGCAGGGGCATCATAAGCAGAGCTTCGCTGTTCATTTGTTAGAACCTTATCAACATTCATTTTCTTTTTTAGGTTCTTTTCTGTTATTGCAGCGGTAATTTCAACCTTTGACTTTTTAAGAGCACTTTTAATGCCTTTAAAAGTTTCTGTCTTTAAGATTATAGCCTCTGGCCCAAGCTCCTGTTTAATCAGCTTAATCGTTTCATCAATTGACTCGCCTTGAAACTTTCTTACATACATTTTATAACCTCACCGTTCCTAATGAGCGAACACTTACCTCTGGTGTAATTTCGCTATGACTAATAACAATTAAATTTGGAATAAACTTCTCAGTTAAACGCTTAAAGTGACTTCTAACAACAGGAGAGCACAGAACAATCATTCGCTCCCCAATTTCCGTTGCCTCTTCAATTTTTTCATTAATTGAACCTAAGATACCTTGGGTAATTTTTGGATCTAACGACAACTGCACGCCCTCTTCTGTTTGAATCAAACCCTCTGCGATAAATTCTTCGATTTTCCGATCTAACGTAAAAACTGGAATATCGTTATTCTCGCTTTTTACAGAGTTCGTAATGGTGCGAAATAAAGATTGTCTTACCGCCTCATTTAAAGTGACAGAATCTTTCACCTTTACTCCAACGTCCGAGAGACATTCAAGAATTGACCTCATATCTCTCACCGAAACTCCCTCTTTAAGTAAGCTTTTTAACACTTTCAAAACTGTACCTAACGGTAAAATTTCTGGAACTAACTCTTCAACTAGCTTCGGATTAGTTTCCTTCATCTTGTCCATTAGGTTTGCGAGATCTTCCTTTCCAAAAATCTCATGTAGGTTTGTTTTCAGAATTTCAGTTAAATGAGTAGCAACAACTGTCGCTAAATCGACAACTGTGTACCCGTTATATTGCGCGTTTTCTTTTTGATCCTCGGTTATCCACACCGCAGGTAAGCCAAAGACTGGTTCCTTAGTTTCAACACCCTCTATTTTTTCAATTACCGTTCCTGGGTCCATTGCTAGAAAGTGATCTGAGACAAGCTCTCCATGTGCGATATCAATTCCCTTTATTTTGATTACATAGCCACCAGGTTTTAATTCTAGGTTGTCTCTAATTTTCACACTAGGAACAATGACTCCCCAGTCCAGTGCAAATTGTTTTCTGATATGTGTAATCCTCTCAAGAAGGTCTCCGTTTTGCTCAGTATCAACAAGATTTACTAGTCCGTAACCTACTTCTAGCTCAACCATTTCAACATTTAATAAATCCTCTAAATGATCTGGGTCTGCTTCATTTACCTCTTCATCCTCAACCTCTGGTGCTATTTCTTCTAAATGATTAATTTTCTCTAATTGATTAGCGACCAAACACAAAACAATGCCAACGATAATGAAGGGAACTTTTGGTAAGCCTGGAATTACGGCAAATACAAATAAAACGCCACCGCCCATATATAAGGATTTAGGGTGAAGTCGTAATTGTTTACCAACTTGCATCCCAAGCGCTGAGTCATTGGTATTTCTAGTCGCAATAATACCTGCTGCGGTAGAAATAATTAGAGCAGGGATTTGTGAAACTAATCCATCTCCAACTGTAAGTAATGTAAATGTTTCAGCTGCCTGAGAAAAGTCCATATTACTCTGAAAAACACCAACAATAATACCGGCGATTATATTTAATGCGGTAATTAAGATACCTGCGATGGCATCACCTCTAACAAATTTTGAGGCACCATCCATTGAACCATAAAAGTCTGCTTCTTCTGCAATTAAACGTCGACGCTCCTTCGCATCAGAATCGTTAATAAGCCCGGCATTCAAATCAGCATCAATTGCCATTTGCTTCCCTGGCATCGCATCTAATGTAAACCTCGCGGCGACTTCAGCAACCCGTCCTGCACCTTTTGTGATAACCATGAAATTAATAATAACAAGGATAATAAAAACAATAATTCCAACAATATAATTTCCCTCAACAACAAATTCGCCAAATGATCGAATGATTTGACCTGCGGCATTGGTACCAGAGGAGCCTCCTCGAAGAAGGATATTACGTGTTGATGCAACATTTAGACTTAATCTAAATAAAGTCATCACAAGTAATACAGATGGAAACGTTGAAAAATCTAAAGGTTTTTTTGAATACACAGAAACCAATAAAATAACGACAGACAACGCCAGGGTTAGTGCAATAAATAAATCGAGTACCCAAGGTGTGATTGGAACAATCATTACACACAAAATTCCCAATAATCCAACAGCAACCATCAGGTCTGAATTATTTGTGAACTTTCCAATTCTTCCTAAAACTGTATCCATAAATTATCCTACGCCCTTTTTCTCTTCATCCGGTATACGAATGCAAGTACCTCTGCAACAGCCTTATATAAAGACCTGGGAACTGGCTCGTTTACCTTCACTGTTTTGTATAGAGTTCTAGCCAAAGGGACATTTTCAACAAGAGGTATATTATTTTCTTTGGCGATTTCTCGAATTTTTAAGGCTAAATGATCAGCACCTTTTCCAATTACTTCAGGTGAAATCATTTTTTCCGCATTATACCTAAGCGCGATGCTAATATGAGTAGGATTGGTCACGATCACGTCTGCTTTTGGAATATCGGCCATCATTCTTTTATTCGCCATTTCTCTTTGGATTGTTTTTATTCTCTGTTTAATTTCAGGATTACCGTCCTTCTCCTTGGCCTCTTTCTTCGCTTCCTCTTTCGTCAACTTTAGTTTTTGGTGGTATGAGTATTTCTGGTATCCTAAATCAAATAGTGAAACCACAAAGAGCCCGCCAACAATATAAAGCGCCAGCTTAATCACAATATCTTTTGCATAGAAAAATGAGTTCAAGGCATCAAGGTGAATAAACCCCGAAAATGTTTTAAATTCATCCTTTAAAACTCCATACGCGATTGCCACAATAAACAAAAACTTAAAAAATCCTTTGGTTGCCTCGACAATTGAACGCATTGTAAAAAGCCGTTTTATTCCGCTAATAGGATTAACCCGCTCAAGTTTCAACGTTAAAACATCCGGAGCATATAGAATTCCAATTTGAGAAACTGTGGTTATAACACCGATTAGGACTGATGAAATGCCAATTGGAGCAAATGCCTTTGCACCGAGCATTACTGATTTTTTTAAGATATCTTTAATCATCTCATTTTGAAAAATAAGTGAAAAATCTAAATTAATAATATAAATTAAAAACTCACTAAAAATCTCAAACAAATATAGTATCGATAAGGACAAAACGAAAAAACATCCGCCAAGCACAATTGAACTTGTTAGCTCCTTTGAGCTTGCAACTTCTCCTCTCTTTCGAAACTCCTCTAGCCTATAACTCGAGGGCTCTTCTGTCTTCTCGCCTGCTTGGCCGTCATTTTCTTCTGCCAAACTTCCCCCTAACTAAAAAATAAAAGCCAATCGCCAATAAATTTCGAATAGAAATTAATACTAGCTAAATAAAACTCTTCACCACTTAATATAAAAACAAATAATCCCAACGAAATATTTAAAACGAAACTAACCATTAAGACGTTCATTTGGGGAACTGCTCGAGCGATAATTCCAAGTAAAGTCATTACGACAATATTTGTTACAATTAACGGCATCGCAAGAATGATGGCCGTATTAAAAACTGATTTAAATAAATATAAGGCAAATGGAACAATACCTTTCACTTGAGAAAAGCTCAAAAAATTCATTGTTTCAAATGTCATAAAGCTTCCTTTAAACAAGGGGTATAAACCACCACCAATCACAATCATTGTAACGACAGTAGTGTTTATAAACTTCTCAAAAGGACCAACTTGATCACCGATTGAAAGATCAAAATATCTAACAGCTCCAAAACCTACCTGTTGCGTAATAATTGATCCTGCGGAATTAAAGATTTGTAATATTATCCTAGATAAAAATCCGGCCATTAACCCAACAGCAACATAAAAGGCGCTAAGGACCCAAAAATTATCCTTTCCGACGATGGAAATATCTTGCAGAACAAAAATAGAAACAGAGGGATAAAAACACCAAGATACTGCTATACCAAATAAAACTTTCAAAACGCCAGGAACACCCACTTGATCAAATAACGGCAATTGAAAAATAATTCCACTCCAGCGGCAGAAAACCAGCCAGAATGCAATTAACTCATTTATGTCCGTTACCGTCAGATTGATCACTTTACCTCTTTATTGAATTGGGAATATTTATTATTAACTCTCTCGTAAAATTAATTAATGTATCCGACATCCAAGGAGCAAAAATAACTAAAGCACCAACAATAACTATTATCTTTGGAATAAAACTTAGTGTTTGCTCATTAATTTGTGTAACAGCTTGAAAAAGAGAGACTAAAATACCAACAACAAGGGCACCTAAAAGCATTGGTGAGGCTAACAAGAGCGCTATTTTAATTCCTTGCTGTGATATATCTGCGATCATTTCATCCATATTATTTCCTAGTTAAATGACCTTATTAAAGAGCCAGTTATTAAATGCCATCCATCAACTAAGACAAATAACAAAAGCTTAAATGGAAAAGAGACAATAACTGGCGGTAACATCATCATTCCCATCGCCATTAGAACGGAAGCAATAACCATATCCAATATCAGAAATGGTAAATAAAGCAGAAAGCCTATTTGAAATGCTG